>Ga0068714_10002344_pt1 | contig 24729 bp, 25 predicted proteins | sample MTBNYHSulfiMetaG_FD_62988 | JGI IMG/M metagenome (GOLD analysis project Ga0068714, IMG submission 62988) | Enrichment culture microbial communities from rom New York Harbor, USA that are MTBE-degrading - MTBE-NYH (New York Harbor Sulfidogenic)... | ecosystem: Environmental > Aquatic > Marine >... | reverse complement strand
ACCTTGAACCTTGAACCTTGAACCTTGAACCTTGAACCTTGAACCTTGAACCTTGAACCTTGAACCTTGAACCTTCGAATTACCTGATCGCCTCGAGGCTTTCCCTGCGCTCGATCACCTGCGGCGTGATCAGCGCATAGCCCTGCATCTGCCAGTGCACCAGTTCGGTGAAGGCCGACGGCACCACCTCGATGAACTCCTGGAAATCCTCCACCTTGTAGCCGTACTCCTCCGCCGCCAGGGCACAGACCTTGAACTCGACGCCGAGGGCGGCGTAGTAGCGCATCCGCTCCACCGCGTCCTTGTAGCTGGGGTAGTTCTTCTTCGCCACGGTGGCGATCTCGGTGCCGTGCAGCACCACCTTGATCTCCATCATCTCCGGGGCAAAGGAGTAGGGCGGTTCGCTGAGTGGATTGATCAGGGAGCGCAGCCAGTAGAGGGCGGCGCCGATCTTCTGCGGATGATCGAGGAAGAAGTCGTAGACCACCCTGGGCTCTTCGTATTCCGGATAGACGAGGCGCGCTCCCTCCCCGGCCCTTGTCCAGGGTGCTGCCGCTGTGAGGATGAGCAGGGTAAGGAATCGGCGCATGGTGAGTTCTCTCCGTGGCGTGCCTACGGACAGCGTAGTGCACCGCCACACGCCCTGCTCTTCCGCCAGGACCCTTGCGTTGCCGTGCTTTTTCGGGAAAGAATGGCACATCGTGACCGCGCCAGCGGTACGGATGCTTCACCATCACGTTTCGGTCAGGGGGTATTCACCATGCGTTGCAACCCGAGTGAAGAGGCGTTGGCAGAAATTGCATCCATGGATGAGGAGCAGCGCCTCGATTATTTCCTCTCGCGGGCCATTGAGTGCGAGGAGGTCTGGAGCCTGGGGAGTGACTGCGGCTGGACGATCCGGGAGGAGGGAGAGCAACGGGTGATCCCGGTCTGGCCCAGCCAGGAGCTGGCTGACCGGTGCGCCTGCGGCAACTGCGAGCGGCAGCGCTCCGATCCGGTCTCCCTGGAGCACTTCCTCTATCGCGTGCTGGCGATGATGCAGGAGAACGGGATCCTGGTGGAGGTGCTGCCGCTTGCACAACGCCCCGGAAAGCTCATGCCTGCCGAGGCGCTGTTCGAGGCCCTCGACCGAAGGCTCGCTGGCGGTGAATCCCTGCTCGGGGGCTAGTAGGGCAGTTCAGCCCTGCCTCACACCGGCTCCACCACATTCTCGCCGCCGAAGGCGGCGATCAGCTCCTCGATGAATTTCGACAGTTCCAGGGTCATGAAGGCGAAATCGCTGTCGAACTGCACCGCCGGGTCTTCGTGGCCGCTGTCGAGCTCCTGCTTCAGCGTATCGGTAAAGCGCAGGCGCTTGACGGTGAGGTCCTCGCCGACGATGAACTCCAGCCGCTCGCGCCAGCTCATCGCCAGTTTGGTCACCTGCTTGCCCGCGTCGAGGTGGGCCTGGATCTCGTCGGAGAAGGGATCCTGGCGGCGGCAGCGCACAATCCCCCCCTCCTTGTCCGCATCCTGCAGCTCATACTCCTCGCCCAGCTCGAAGCCGGCCGGGATCCCCTCGCCGCGCAGCCAGCGGGTCATCTGCACCCGCGGCGATGCCTCGGTATCGGGCAGTCGGGCGGTGATGGTGCCCCCTGCCTCCTCCAGCGAGGCACGCAGTTGGGTAATGAGGTCTTCGGCCCGGGTTGCGCTGGAGACATCCACCACCAGCCACCCCGCCTTGCGGTCGACATAGGCCCAGGTGCGGGTCGAACGGGTGAAGGCCTGCGGCAGCAGGGTCATGGTCAGCTCCTCCTTGAGCTGCAGCCGCTCCTTGCGCCGCACCGGGCGCGCCTCGGCCGCCTCGATCTGCTCCACCTTCTCGGCCAGATGCTCGTTGACCACCGCCGCAGGCAGGACGCGCTCCTCCTTCTGTGCGCAGACCATCGAGTAGACCCCCACCGTGTGGCAGAACTGGTCGGCGCGGCGACCGAGCGGCGGCGTCCAGCCGTAGCTGAAAGGGGTGACCTTGCCGACCGGCTGGAAGGCGTCGGCGGCCAGCGCCTCGTTAAGGGCGTCGTGCTCGAAGGTGAAGGGCTGCGTCAGCCGAAACAGATAGAGGTTCTTGAACCACATGCGGACATCTTCCCATTGCTGAATCCATCGAAGGGGCGCCATTATGCACAAGCCCCGGCGCTTAATCACCCCTGCTGTCATCCCGCTGTCATGGGATGCCCGCCGGAAAATCGATCTACACTGGAATTGAACGGAACATTCCGGGGACACAGCATGCGGAATTCACCCAGACACGCGCCTCCTACCCTGCGGCTGATCCGCGGCGATCTCGACCGCGTGGTGAAGATCGGCAACACCCGCATCCAGGTCTCGCCCCAGGAGCGCCCGCCGTTTGCGGTCAATGCGGTGACGGTGGAGCAGGACACCGCGCTGGTGCTGGACGAGGAGCCGCTGCTCTATGCCCCCTCCCAGTCGATCAGCGAGATCAACACCGAACTGGAGCACTTCAGCGAGCCGTTACCCGGCAGCGTGCTGGTGAAACGGGGCAGCCCCAAGCGGCTGTTCGCCATCATCCACGACCTGGAGCAGGACCCGACCCTGAAACAGGAGTGGGTGATCAAGGCGCTGCACAACATGCTCCGCCTGGCCGAGCGCCAGCCGTTGCACGCCATCGCCCTGCCGCTGCTCGGCACCCGCTACGGGCAACTCGAGCAGCACCGTTTCGTCGAGATGCTCTGCCTCACCCTGAAACAGTCCCCACCCACCCTGCCGCTCCGGCTCTGGCTGGTGGCGCCGCGTCAGGATGTGCACGCCCTGCTCGAGTCGCTGGAGCGCTTCCGGCAGGCGGGAAGATAAGAGAGGCGAGATTCGAGAAAAAGCGTCGAGAGAGAGATGGGCTGAGCAGTGCCCTTGATTCAAGCAACGCGACCGGGCATATTGTGCGCCCTTCCCTCGCCTCTCGTATCCTGACTCTCGCCTCTGCACCCATGGACACTGTTAACCATCAACTGGCCGACCTGATCCTCGACATCGAGGCGGAGATGCGCCGCATCGGGCTGTGGCAGCGCGAGCGCCCCGAGGCGGAGGCGCTCTCCAGCCTGGTGCCCTTCTGTCACGACACGCTCGAGTTCAGCCAGTGGCTGCAGTGGGTGTTCCTGCCGAAGATGAAGGCGGTGGTGGAGACCGAAGAGGATTTTCCCGCCAGCAGCGATATCACCCCGCTGGCCGAGTACAGTTTCGAGCGCCTGCCGCAACAGACCGGGCGGCTGCTGGAACTGATCGCGGCGTTCGACGACTTCATCAACCGCCAGCCTTAGCGGCACGATTGGAACGCTTCGCCGAGGGGATCGGCGCCTACCTTCCCTGCCATGCGGCGGCAAGCTGCTAGCATGTCTCCTTCTTCGGCATGCTCTCGCTGCTCGCCAGCCACGCCAGCAGGGGCTGCCACTGCTCCAGGTCGTGCCTGACCTCGTAGGCGGGCATCTCGAAGATGCCCAACCCCTGCTCGGCGGCACGGATATAGTTCTGCGTGTCGCGCAGGGAGGTGAGAAAGGGGATGGCGAGGCTGTCGAGAAACCGCTCCAGGCTATGGTAGATGAGGGTATTTTCCCTCACCCGGTTGGCCACTACCGCGATGCGCGTCTTCTCCCGCGACACCCGTCCGACCAGCAGCAGTTCGCCGATGAACTTTGCCGTCGCGCGCATATCCATCGGCGAGGGCAGCACCGGTATGAGCAGGGTCTGCGCGCGCTTGAGGTACTGCTTGAGCTGCTTGCCGTGCACCGCAGCGGGGGCGTCCATGATCATCACCCCCTTGCCGTGCGGAATGAGGAACTCATTGTCATCGGCCAGCACCCCGTGGATGGTTTGCGCTGACCCGGGGCGCGCCGCCAGCCAGTCCATGCTGCTGCCCTGCACATCGAAATCCACCAGGTAGACCGCTTCGCCGGAGACGGCATAGTAGCTGGCGAGATTGGTCGCCAGGGTACTCTTGCCGCAGCCGCCCTTGGGATTGAGCACCATGATCCGTCGCACCGCTATCCACTCCTGTAGTCGTTCCCTCTCACCTTTCTATCAAAAAGCCCCCTGCGTCTCCAGCGCTATCACATCGCCCCGGAGATGCCGCGGCATCCACCTCTGTGTTCGCGACGAGTCTGGCGCAAAATGATAGAGATGGATACGCTAAGCTTTAGCTCAATAATAATTACCGGCCAAGGAACCCGCGGCAATGGAACACTGGAGCGAATACAGCCGCTTTATCATCACCCTGATGGTGATCCTGGATCCGTTCATGGCACTGCCGGTCTTTCTCGAATTGACCCGCGGCCACACGCCGCCGGAGCGGCGGCGGGTGGCACGCATCGCCACCCTGGCGGTGGTGGTGGTGCTGTTCATTGCCGCCCTGAGCGGCGAGACCCTGCTGACCTGGATGGGCACCAGCCTCGGCTCCTTCCGTATCGGCGGCGGCATTGTGCTGCTGCTGATGGCGCTGGCGATGCTGCGCGCCGAATCGGACCGGGTGCGCACCACCCCCAGCGAGGAGGTCACTGCCGCCCAGCGCGCCTCGATCGCCGTGGTGCCCATCGCCATCCCGCTGATGGCCGGGCCCGGTGCCATCGGCACGGTCATCATCCACATGCAGCGCTCTGCCGCGCCCTACCACAGCTGGCTCATCCTCGGCAGCATCGTCTCGGTGGGGTTCGTCCTCTGGCTGATACTGCACCTGGCCGAACCGATCGGCCGTGCCCTCGGCGACATCGGCCTGAACATCCTCAACCGGGTGCTCGGGTTGCTGCTGGCGGCCATCGCGGTGGAGATGATGGCCAACGGACTCAAGCAACTCTTCCCGCTGCTGGTGGGAAGCTGAAGAGGGAGGGTACGGATGCACAAGCCAAGGGTTGCCTGCATTACCGGCGGGGCACAGGGGATCGGCAAGGGGATCGCCACGCAACTGCTGCGGCTGGGCTATGCGGTTACCATCGTCGACATCGACGTGGAGGCCGGCGAGGAGTGTGTCGATGAGCTGGGCATACTCGGCGCGCTGCGCTTCATTCCCGCCGACATCCGCGAGGAGGCGGATGTGTGCGACAGCATCACCGAGACGCTGCAGCGGTTCGGCCGTCTCGACGCGCTGATCAACAACGCCGCCCTGGCCAATCCCTACCACGAGGCGATCGAGGCGCTCTCCCTGGAGAGCTGGAACCGGGTGCTCGCAACCAACCTTACCGGCGCTTTCCTGGCGACCAAGCACGCGGTGCCGCACCTGCGGGAGGTGGGCGGCAGCATCATCAATATCGCCTCCACCCGCGCCCTGCAGTCTGAGGCCAACTGCGAGGCCTACGCCGCCTCCAAGGGGGCGCTGCTGGCGCTGACCCATGCCCTGGCGGTGAGCCTGGGGCCGGCGGTGCGCGTCAACTGCATCAGTCCCGGCTGGATTGAGGTGAGCGAGTGGCAGAAGCGCAGCGAGCGGCGCGCCGCCGAACTGAGCGAGCGCGACCACCTGCAACACCCCGCCGGGCGCGTCGGCACCCCCGAGGATGTGGCGGCAATGGTCGTCTTCCTGCTCTCCGAGGAGGCGGGCTTCATCACCGGGCAGAACTTCGTGGTCGACGGCGGGATGACGCGAAAGATGATCTACGAGGAGTAGGCCCGATAAAGCGCAGCGGCATCGGGCAATCTGCCGGACACCGCTAACGCTATGTCCGGCCTGCGTTCGGTGGCCATTTTCAGACAAACGGCCTCCGAAGAGGCCGTTTTCATCGTCTGGTGCGGCGCTTACGCCTCCAGGACGTTCTTGAGCTTTTTCATCGCATTCTTCTCCAGCTGGCGAATGCGCTCGGCGGAGACGTTGTACTTGTCCGCCAGGTCCTGCAGGGTGGCCTTGTCCTCGGTCAGCCAGCGGGAGGCGACGATGTCGCGGCTGCGGTCATCGAGGCCGCTCAGCGCCTCGTGCAGCTGGTTGTTGCTGTGCTGCTCCCACTGCTCCTCCTCGACCTGGCTGGCCGGTTCGAAGCGGGTGTCCTGCAGGTAGCTGGCCGGGGTGGCCGGCAGCTCGTCGTCGTTGTCGCTGTCGGGCGCGCCGTCGAAGGCCATGTCGCGGCCGCTCAGGCGCGACTCCATCTCCAGCACGTCGGCGCGGGTCACGCCGAGGGCCTCGGCCACGGTGTCGACCTCCTCGTGGGAGAACCAGCCGAGGCGTTTCTTGGAGCTGCGCAGGTTGAAGAACAGCTTGCGCTGCGCCTTGGTGGTGGCCACCTTGACGATGCGCCAGTTGCGCAGGATAAATTCATGGATCTCGGCCCGGATCCAGTGCACGGCAAAGGAGACCAGACGCACATTCATGCTCGGGTCGAAACGGCGCACCGCCTTCATCAGGCCGATATTGCCCTCCTGGATCAGGTCGGCATGGGGCAGACCGTAGCCGCTGTAGCCGCGGGCGATATGGGCGACGAAGCGCAGGTGCGACATGATCAGCTTGCGCGCCGCCTCCAGGTCCTCGCTCTCGCGGTAGCGCACGGCGAGCTCATGCTCCTCGTCGGCGGTCAGGATCGGAATACGGTTGACCACCTGGCTGTAGGCCTCAATGCTGCTGATCGGAAAATTCAGTTGAAAATCCAGCGCCTTGGACATGGAAATCCTCCCACTTGCAAACTTTACATGGCGTCATTAGTAACCGACTATATCACTCGGGTATTTAAATGCCAAGTCCTTTCATCGTCTTTTGGATAGTGAGGCCGGGCATAAGTTCCGCCGTTCAGGAGCCGGTTAGCGCTTCTGCCACCGGCGCGGGTCGGCCGTCAGCCGGGGTCAGGCTCACCCGGTTGCGCCCGCTGCTCTTGCTGGCGTAGAGGGCCTTGTCGGCAAGGCCGAGCAGGGTATTGAGGTTTGCCCCGGGATGCTCCTCACCCCCGGCAATGCCGATGCTGATGGTAAATCGCACCTGCTCCGGGCACAACTCCTCGGCGGACCGGCGCAGCTTCTCGGCCCGGCGCAGGGCATCCTTGCGCAGTGCCCGCGGCAGCAGGATGGCAAACTCCTCGCCGCCGAAGCGCACCACCATGGCATCGGGGAACTGGCGGTTGAGCAGCCCGCCCATCGCCGCCAGCACATGATCGCCGATGAGGTGGCCGTGGTTGTCGTTGATCGCCTTGAAGTGATCGATGTCGACGATCATCACCCAGAACGGCTGGCTCCTGGGGCCGGCGCACAGTTGCTCGCCGTGCTCCAGCATGTAGTGGCGGTTGCGCACGCCGGTCAGGGTGTCGGAGCTGGCGACCTGCTCCATCTTCTGCGCCTGGCGCTGCAGCGCATCGTACTGCTGTTTGATCAGCAGCAGCGAGCGCACCCGCGCCATCAACAATTCCTCGATCAACGGCTTGTTGACGAAGTCGTTGGCCCCGGCATGGAACGCCTCTATCTGGGTGCGTGCGCTGTCCTTGCCGGTAATCATCAGCACCGGCAGCTCCTGGCGCGAGTAGTTGTAGCGGGTGCGGATGGCGTGCAGCAGGTCGCCGCCGGTCATCTCGTTCTGCAGGTAGAAATCGGTCACCACGATATCGAAATCGCCGCTCCCCTGCCCGCCCTCCTCCTGCGGCTGCAACAGCGCCAGCGCCTCCTCGGCGGAGGTCACATGGGTGATCTTGAGGCCGTGGCGCTGCATGATGCGGCAGGTCACGGTCGCCGCGGTCATGCTGTCCTCGACGTAGAGCACGCGTCCGACCAGGCCGGTGTTGCGCTGGCTGAAGGCCTTGATGAAGCGGCCGAAGGCGGGGTAGCCGAGGGACTTGTCGAAATAGTCGGTCACCCCGGCAGCGAAGCCCTCCTTGAGCAGCCGCTCATCGGCATCGCCGGAGATCACGATGACGGGGGTAAAGTGGTGATCGCGGGAGGCGCGCAGGCGGCGGCACAGGTCGAGCCCGTCCATATCGGCCAGCATCAGCGCGGTAGTGACCAGCTCGAATTCGCCCGCTTCGAGCTGCTCCAGCGCCTCCTCGCCGCTGGCGCAGAGGGTCACCTCCGCACCGTCGATCTCGCTCCTGATGATGCGGGCGATAATCTCGCGCGATACCGCGGAGCTATCAACCACCATGATGCGGCTGTTTGCCATCCCTTCCCCCCCTTGCTTTGTTGCCAAGTGATCGCTCCTTGATCCTGAATTGTTGTGTCGGGGCTCTCCCGCCCCCTCTTATTCTTGTTGTCGCGCTGCTCGCTGCGGAGCGGCGGCCGGCCGTCAGGTCGGCTCGATGGCGCGCAGATGCCTTCCCACCGCCAACCAAGAGCCTAGCAGACCCAGCAGCAGGCCGCCGCCGAGCAGGGCGCCGGTGGTCGGCAAATCCATACCAGCGAGTCGAAAGCTGCTGTTGTAGAGTCCAGCCAGGTCGCTGACCGGCCCGGCCAGCACCCCCAGCGAACTCTGCACCAGAACAAAGGCGATGAGTCCGCCGAGCAGGCCGTACCAGATGCCGGTGTAGAGGAAGGGGCGGCGGATGAAGGCATCGGTGCCGCCGATGAGCTTGGTGATGACGATCTCGTCGCGCCGGTTCTGGATCGCCAGGCGGATGGTATTGCCGACCACCAGCAGCACCCCCAGGGCCAGTAGCCCGGCCAGCACCCAAACCCCGCGGCGGCCGATCTCCATCAGCCCGTAGAGCCGCTTCACCCACTGCAGGTCCAACTGTGCCAGCTCCACCGTCGACTCCTGGCGCAGCTCCTCGACCAAGGCGGCCAGGGAGGCGGGATCCTGGCGCGACAGCACCGGGTGGACCACCAGCACCGGCGGCAGGGGATTCTCCTCCAGCGCGCTCAGCGCATCGCCGAAACCGGAGAGGCGGCGAAACTCCTCCATCGCCTGCTCGGCGGAGATGTAGTCGACTGCGGCCACCTCGGGCCGGGCGCGCAGCTTTCCGGCCAGCGCCTGCGCCGCCGGTTCGCGGGTCTGCTGGTGCAGGAACAGCGAGACCTGGGCGGCGCCGTCCCAGCCGCTGAGCACGCTCTGCACGTTCTTCAGCAGCACGTGCAGACCCGCCGGCATCGCCAGGGCGATGCCGATCACCGCCACCGTCATCAGGGTGGAGAAGGGGCGGCGCGAGAGCTCGCCGATGGCATAGAAGAGGGTCTGGGCGTGGCGCAGGAAGTAGTTGTTGAGCCAGGCGCCGGCACCCTGGCGGCGCAGCTGTGCGCCGCGGGCGCCAGCGGGTTCCTGCTGTTCGCGCCGGCTGCGGTCACGCATCATGAGCGGGGCCTCAAGAATCCGTCACCGGCCAGTGCCCCATGGTCCAGCATCAGCACACGGTGCTGCAGGCTGCGGATCAGGGCGTGGTCGTGGCTGGCGATGAGCACGCTGACCCCGACGCGGTTGAACTCCTCGAAGATCCCCATGATCTCCCTGGAGAGCTCCGGGTCGAGATTGCCGGTCGGCTCGTCGGCCAGCAGCAGCGGCGGCTTGTTGACCACTGCGCGGGCGATGCCGACCCGCTGCTGCTCGCCGCCGGAGAGGGTGATGGGGTAGAGCTTCTCCTTGCCCAGCAGGCCGACCTTGTCGAGCGCGGCGCGCACCCGTCGGCCGATCTCCTGGTGGCTGTAGCCGGCGATGATCAGCGGCAGCGCCACGTTATCGAAGACGGTGCGATCGAACAGCAGGCGGTGGTCCTGGAAGATCACGCCGATATTGCGCCGGTGGAAGGGGATCCTGCGCCGGCCAAGCTTGTTCAGGTTCTGCGAATTGACCACCACCTGCCCCCCGCTGGAGCGCTCGATCAGCGCGATGAGCTTGAGCAGGGTGGACTTGCCGGCGCCGGAGTGGCCGGTGAGGAAGGCCATCTCGCCGGCGCCGAGGTGAAAGCTCACATCACGCAGCGCCTCGAAGCCGCCGGGGTAGCGTTTGCTGACGTTGGTGAAATGAATCATAAGTTCAGTTGCAAGTTACAAGTTGCAAGTGGCAAGAGGTGGCAATGTTCTTGTAACTTGCCACTTGTTACTTGTCACTTTCAAAAAGTGCATCCACAAACTCCTTCGCCTCGAACACCCGCAGGTCGTCGATTCCCTCGCCGACGCCGATGAAGCGGATCGGCAGACCGATCTTTTTTGCGATGGCGAAGATAATACCGCCCTTGGCGGTGCCGTCCAACTTGGTCAGGGCGATGCCGCTGACCTGCACCGCGGCGTGGAACTGCTGGGCCTGGTTGAGGGCGTTCTGGCCGGTGCCGGCATCGAGCACCAGCAGCACCTCGTGGGGCGCGCTCTCATCGAGCTTGCCCATCACCCGTCTGACCTTTTTCAGCTCCTCCATCAGGTTGGTCTGGGTGTGCAGGCGCCCGGCGGTGTCGGCGATCACCACGTCGATGCCGCGGGCCTGCGCCGCCTGCACCGCATCGAAGATCACCGAGGCGGAGTCGGCACCGCTGTGCTGGGCGATCACCGGGATGCTGTTGCGCTCGCCCCACACCTGCAGCTGCTCGACGGCGGCGGCGCGGAAGGTGTCGCCGGCGGCGAGCATCACCGAACGCCCCTCGTTCTGCAGCCGCTTGGCCAGCTTGCCGATGGTGGTGGTCTTGCCAGCGCCGTTGATGCCCACCACCAGGATGACGAAGGGCTTGTTCTGTGCATCGATCTGCAGCGGCTCGCTGCTCGGCTCGAGCATCGCCAGCATGTCCTCGCGCAGCGCCGCCATCAGCGCCTCGCTGTCACCGAGCTGCTTGCGCGAGACCCGCTGGGTCAGATCGCCGATGATCGCCTGGGTCGCCTCCACCCCCATGTCGGCCACCAGCAGCTGGGTCTCGATCTCCTCCAGCAGCTCGTCGTCGATCTCCTTGCGCCCCAGCACCAGATCGCCGATGCCCGCGGTGAGAGAGCTGCGGGTACGGCTGAGGCCGCTCTTCAGGCGGGCGAACAGGCCGGGCTTTTTTTCCGCCTCCTGTTGCTCGCGCGCTTGCTTTTTGTCTTTGCCGAAACCAAACATTGGGTAAATCCGGGAAATGGTTGAACCTGGCCCCCGGCTGTGTTGTCTTTGAAACACGGAAGCCCGAAAGGGGGTTATCCTACCACCTCACCCCGCGACGGGTAAGCAAGGGTGGTGATTTAACCAGACTCAAAGATGCACCACGAAGTGCACGAAGAGCACGAAGGCGCCTGAATTCGCAATCTCAACCCGACGTCACTTCGTGAGCTTCGTGGTCTTCGTGGTTAAGCTATTAATAATAAACAGGAAACCGGCTTTACTTATGTTGAGACAATCGCTCCGCCTCATCCCGTTCCTGCTGCCGGGCCTGCTGCTCGGCGGCTGCGCCGGCCAGCCCGCGGTACAGGATGCCGAAGCGGCCGCCCCGCAGGCGCTCGCCTCCGGCGACCAGAAGGTCCACGAGTTCGAGCTCGCCAACGGCATGCAGCTCATCGTCAAGGAGAACCACCGCGCCCCGGTAGTGGTATCGCAGATCTGGTACCGCATCGGTGCCAGCTACGAGCATATCGGCATCACCGGCGTCTCCCATGTGCTCGAGCACATGATGTTCAAGGGCACCGATAAACACCCCACAGGCGAGTTCTCGCGCATCATCGCCGAGCACGGCGGCAGCGAGAACGCCTTTACCGGCCGCGACTACACCTCCTATTTCCAGCAGCTGGAGAAGAGCCGTCTGCCCATCGCCTTCGAACTGGAGGCTGACCGCATGCGCAACCTGCAGCTGCCGGCTGAGGAGTTCGCCAAGGAGGTCCAGGTGGTGATGGAGGAGCGGCGCATGCGCACCGAGGACAAGCCCACCGCCCTGACCTACGAGGCCTTCATGGCCACCGCCTTCAAGGTCAACCCCTACCATAATCCGGTGATCGGCTGGATGGACGACCTCAGGAACCTCACCGTTGCGGACCTCGAAAGCTGGTACCGCACCTGGTACTCCCCCAATAACGCCACTCTGGTGGTGGCGGGGGACGTGGAGCCGCTTGAGGTGCTGGCGCTGGCCAGGCGCCACTTCGGTGACATCGAACCGAGCCGGCTGCCGGAGGAAAAGCCGCGCAAGGAGCCCGAACAGCTCGGCGAGCAGCGCATCACGGTGAAGGTGCAGGCTGAGCTGCCGCTGCTGCTGCTGGGCTACAAGGTGCCGGTGCTGCGCACCGCCGAGGAGCCGTGGAAGGCCTATGCGCTGGAGGTGCTGGCCAACGTGCTCGACGGCGGTGACAGCGCCCGCTTCAGCCGCGAGCTGGTGCGCGGCGAGCAGCTGGCCGCCAGCGCCGGGGCAGGCTACGACCTGCTGGCCCGCCACGACAGCCTGCTGACCCTGCAGGGCATCCCCGCCCAGGGGCGGAGTGTGGACGAACTGGAAGGGGCGTTGCGCCAACAGATCGCACGCCTGCATGAGGAGCTGGTGAGCGAGGAGGAACTGGCGCGGATCAAGGCCCAGGTCACCGCCTCCAAGGTCTACGAACTGGACTCCATCTTCTATCAGGCGATGCAGATCGGCATGCTCGAGACGGTCGGCCTCGACTGGCGCGAGGCCGAGCGCTACCTGGAACGCATCAACGCCGTCACCCCCGAGCAGGTCCGCCAGGTGGCGCGCGAGTTCCTGCGTGACGAGCGGCTGACCGTCGCCATCCTCGAACCCTTGCCGCTAAATCCGCAAGCCGCTGCCGACAGGGAGGTGAGCCATGTTGCACGCTAAATACCTGCAGGGCCTCATCCTGGCGCTGCTCGCCACCCTCTTCATCGTCACTTCGGCGGAGGCCAATCCGGAGATCCAGCACTGGCGCAGCGCCAACGGCGCCCGGGTCTACTTCGTCCCGGCCCCTGAGCTGCCGATGGTCGATCTCCGCGTGGTATTCGACGCCGGCAGCGCCCGCGACGGCAAGCTGCCGGGGCTGGCGATGCTCACCAGCGGCATGCTCGAGGAGGGCGCCGGCGCCCTCGATGCCGACGCCATCGCCGAGCGCTTCGACAGCCTGGGGGCGCGCTTCTCGGCCGACTCGCAGCGCGACATGGCCACCGTCAGCCTGCGCAGCCTGACCGAGCCGACCCTGCTGGAGCCGGCACTGCAGACCTTCGCCCTGCTGCTGAGCCAGCCGAGCTTCCCCGCCGAGGCCATGGAGCGGGTGCGCCGGCAGATGCTCACCGGCCTGCAGCACGAGTTGCAGGACCCGGGGGCGATCGCCTCGCGCGCCTTTTACACCGCCCTCTACGGTGCGCACCCCTACGGCATCCCGCCGACGGGAACCGAGGAGAGCGTGCGCGCCATCTCCCGCGAGGATGTGCTGGCGTTCTACCGGCGCTACTACGTGGCGCGCAATGCGGTGGTCGCCATCGTCGGCGCGGTCAGCCGCAGCGAGGCCGAGACCCTGGCCGAGACGGCGGTTGGCCGGCTCTCCGGGGGCGAGGCGGCGCCAGCCCTTCCCGCCCCCCCCTCCCTCGGCGCAGCGAAGGCGCTGCACCTCGACCACCCCTCCAGCCAGACCCACCTGCTGATGGGCGAGCCGGGGATGCGTCGCGGCGATCCCGACTACCTGCCGCTCTATGTCGGCAACCACATCCTCGGCGGCAGCGGCCTGGTCTCGCGCATCAGCGACGAGGTGCGGGAAAAACGCGGCCTCTCCTACAGCGCCTACAGCTACTTCGTGCCGATGCGCGTCGCGGGGCCGTTCACCCTCGGCCTGCAGACGCGCAATGAAAATCGTGCCGAAGCACTGTCTGTGCTGCGCCAGACCCTGAGCCGCTATGTCGAGGAGGGGCCAAGCGAGGAGGAGTTGCTGGCGGCGAAGAAGAACATCACCGGCGGCTTCCCGCTCAACGTCGACTCCAATAGCGACATCCTCGGCTACATCGCCATGATCGGCTTCTACGGCCTGCCACTGGACTACCTCGATACCTTCAACGAGCGGGTCGAGACGGTCACCGCCCCGCAGATCCGCGACGCCTTCGCCCGCCGCGTCCACCCCGAGCGAATGGTCACCGTTACCGTCGGCGGCAATAGCTGATATGGCCAGGGCGGCACGCAAGGGCAGCAGCAATACGCTGCGCATCATCGGCGGGCAGTGGCGCGGGCGCAAGCTGCGCTTTGCCGATGGCGAGGGGCTGCGCCCCACCACCGACCGGGTGCGCGAAACGCTGTTCAACTGGCTGCAGCCGGTGATCGCCGGCGCCCGCTGCCTGGATCTCTTCAGCGGCAGCGGCGCCCTCGGCCTGGAGGCGCTCTCCCGCGGCGCCGCCAAGGTGGTCTTCATCGAGCGGAACCCGCAGGCGGTCAAGGCACTAAAGGGGAATCTCGAACTGCTCCAGGCAGGCAACGTCGAGCTCCACCAGGGCGATGCCCTCGCCTGGCTGCGCGGCGAAGCGACCCCCTTCGACGTGATCTTTCTCGATCCCCCCTTTCGCCAGGAACTGCTCGCCCCGGCGCTCAGGCTGCTCGCCGAAGGGGGCTGGGTCGCACCCGGCGCACGGATCTATATCGAACTGGAGTCGGAGCAGGGCGAGCCCGAGCTGCCGCCTGGCTGGGCGCTGCTGCGCAGCAAGAAGGCCGGGCAGGTGGCGTATCACCTTGCGGAGGTGAGGGGTGAGGAGTGAGGAGTGAGGAGAAAGAAGGAAGAACGTTCACCCCACCCCTCACCCCTCACCCATACCAGGCAAAACTGTTATCATGATCACACTTTGATACCGAGAGCCTCGATGTCCGTTACCGCCATCTACCCGGGAACCTTCGATCCCATCACCAACGGCCACAGCGACCTGATCCAGCGCGCCGCGCGGCTGTTCGACAAGGTGGTGGTGGCGATCGCCGCCAATCCCAAAAAGACGCCGCTGTTCGACCTGCAGGAGCGTGTGGAACTTGCCCGCGGGGTGCTGGTCTCACTGGATAACGTCGAGGTATGCGGATTCGACAGCCTGCTGGCCGATTTCGCGCACGAGCAGGGCGCCAGGGTCATCCTTCGCGGTCTGCGCGCTGTCTCCGACTTCGAGTATGAATTTCAGCTGGCGGGGATGAACCGCCGTCTGGCCCCGGATGTGGAGACCCTGTTCCTGACCCCGGCCGAGACGTACACCTTCATCTCATCGAGCCTGGTGAAAGAGGTCGCCGCGCTTGGCGGCGAGGTCACGGACTTCGTCGACCCCAAGGTTAAGGCTGCACTCAATAACAGATTGCGCTAATATACGACGATTTTATCGGCCAACTACGGCTAATTTGCAAGAGGAAAGTGTGCGATGGCACTGATGATTACCGACGAATGTATCAACTGCGATGTATGTGAACCCGAGTGCCCCAACGGTGCTATCAGCCAGGGTGACGAGATCTATGTCATCGATCCCAGCCTCTGTACCGAATGCGTTGGCCATTATGACGAGCCCCAGTGCATCGAAGTCTGCCCGGTAGACTGCATCCTCGTCGATCCGGACCACACCGAGTCCAGGGAAGAACTCCAGGCCAAGTACGAGAAGCTGCAGTCCTGACTGCCCGCAAGAGTCGTGCTTGCCGGAAAAAGGCCCCGTTTGGGGCCTTTTTCATTTGCCCCCTGCACCGGTCGGCAGACGCCTCCCGGGTTGCCGCTTCTGCCCGCCGTCATATAATGGCGATGCTTTGAGGGCTTGCCAGGACAGGAATCGATCGATGAAACACCTCCTGCTGCTGTTACTGCTGCTGCCATCCATGTCCCTGGCAGCGATATCCCGCCCCCCCGCAGCGGCGATTGCCTCTGCCCATCCGCTGGCAACCGAGGCGGGTCACGCAATCCTCGCCGCCGGCGGCAATGCCTTCGATGCGGCGGTCGCAGTCAGCGCTGTGCTGGCGGTGGTCGAGCCCTACAGCTCCGGGATCGGCGGCGGCGGTTTCTGGCTGCTGCACCGTGCAGAGGACGGCTTTGAGACCATGGTCGATGGGCGCGAACGGGCGCCGCTGGCGGCATCGCGTGACATGTATCTGGACGAGAAGGGCGAGGTCGTGCCCGGCGTCTCGGTAGACGGCCCGCTCGCGGCCGGGATCCCCGGCGAACCGGCCGCCCTTGTCCATATCAGCGAACAATACGGACGCCTGCCCCTGTCGCAGGTGCTCGCCCCGGCGATCCGTTATGCCCGCGAGGGCTTTGCGGTTACCGAGCACTATCGCCGCATGGCGGGATTTCGCCTGGAGGTGCTGCGACGTTACCCCGTGTCGGCGGCCCTGTTCCTCAAGGAGGGCGAGGTCCCGCCCACGGGGCACCTGATCCGCCAGCCTGGATTGGCCCGCACCCTGGAAGCGATGGCAAAGGAGGGCGCAGCCGGTTTCTATAGCGGCAAGATTGGCGGGGAGCTGCTCAGTGCGGTTCGCGAGGCCGGCGGGATCTGGCAGCAGAAAGACCTGGCTCTCTATCGCAGCGTGGAGCGTGAACCGGTGCGCAGCCACTACCGCGGCCTGACCGTCACCTCGGCGGCACCGCCCTCCTCCGGCGGCGTGGCCCTCGCCACCATGCTCAATATCCTGGCGCGCTATCCGCTGGAGAAGCTCGGCAAGGTAGAGCGCAGCCACCTCATCATCGAAGCGATGCGCCGCGCCTACCGCGATCGCGCCGAATACCTGGGTGATACCGACTTCGTCGAGGTGCCGCTGGCCCGGCTGACCAGCCCCGACTACGCCGCCGGTCTGGCCGTCTCCATGCGCCTTGACCGGGCCACGGCCAGCAGCGAACTGGCAACGGCAGCCGATGAACCTGGCGGCAGCCACACCACCCACTTCTCCATTCTCGATACCGAGGGCAACTACGTCTCCGCCACCCTGAGCGTCAATTACCCCTTCGGCTCGGGCTTTGTCGCCGGCGCCACCGGCGTGCTGCTCAATGACGAGATGGACGATTTCTCGGCCAAGCCGGGGGTACCCAATGCCTATGGCCTGGTCGGCGACGGCGCCAATGCCATTGCCCCGGGAAAACGCATGCTCTCGAGCATGTCACCGACCTTCATCACCGGTCCGGAGAGCCTGGCAATCCTCGGCACCCCGGGGGGCAGTCGCATCATCACCATGGTACTGCTCGGCATTCTCGAACATGCCGATGGCAGGGAGCCGTCCGCGTGGGTATCACAGCCACGCTTTCATCACCAATATCTTCCCGACACGGTGTTTTACGAGCCCGAGGCCTTCAGCGATGATAATCTTTTAGCCCTGGAGGCACTCGGTCACCACCTGCAAAAGGCCGAGCGACGCTGGGGCAACATGCAGGCGGTGCTTTGGGATCGACGGAACAACACGGTCAAGGCCGCCAGCGATCCCCGCGGCGAGGGGCAGGCCATGGTCCGCAAAATCAACAACGACAACGACAACGACAACGACAACGAGGCAGCACAGTGACACACTACGATGTATTCAACGGCGATGCAGACGGTCTCTGCGCGCTGCAGCAGCTCAGGCTGCAACACCCCATCGAGGGAGCGGAGCTGGTCACCGGGGTCAAGCGGGACATCGCCCTGCTGGAGCGGGTCAGCGCCGGGGAGGGTGATACGGTAACGGTGCTGGATGTCTCGCTGGACAAGAACCGCGATGCGTTGCTGCGACTACTCGACGCCGGTGCCACGGTGGAGTATTTCGATCACCACTACGCCGGCGATATCCCGCAGCATCCTCGCCTTGCCGCCCGCATCGACACCTCCGCCGAGACCTGCACCAGCCTGCTGGTCGACGCCTGGCTCGAGGGCGCGCACCGCGCCTGGGCGGTCGCCGGCGCCTTCGGCGACAACTTTCATGACGCCGCACGGCGCACCGCCGCCTCGCTTGGCCTGGGCAAGGAGCAACTGGATGTGCTGTGCGAACTCGGCACCTGCCTCAACTACAACGGCTACGGCACCGACCTGGAGGATCTCTTCTTCCCGCCCCGGGAGCTGGCCCTGCTAATGCGCCCCTATGTCGATCCGCTCGATTTCGCCCGCGACGAACCCGCCTACCGGACACTGCGCGAGGGGTATGCCGAAGATATGGCAAAGGCCGCAAGCCTGCAGGCTGAATTCGAGGAGGAGAGAGAGGCGCTCTATATCTTGCCCGACCAGGCCTGGACCCGCCGGGTCAGTGGCGTATTCGGCAACGAGCTGGCCCGCAAACACCCGCAGCGCGCCCACGCCATCCTCACCCGCCTCGAAGACGGCGCCTTTCGTGTCAGCATTCGCGCCCCGCTTGAGCGCAAGAGCGGTGCCGATGAACTGTGCCGTGAATTTCCGACCGGCGGGGGACGCGCCGCCGCAGCCGGGATCAACCGGCTGGAAGAGGCCGATTACGACCGCTTCGTCGAGCGTTTCAGGGATAAATTCAGTTAAATTCAGTTACAAGTCGGGTAGGATGGGATGAATCCCATCAATCACAAGCAGGAGTCCACTCCTTAGGCGAATCCTTCGCCGAGAGGACTCGGCTCCACACTTGTCACTTGCCACTGTCATTGCGTCGGCGCCGGGCCGGCACTGCCCAGGCAGTTACCCTGGGCATAGCCTATCCCCATCTGCTGCAGGATCCCCAGCATCGCCCGATCGGGCACGCACTTGGCAACGGTTTCCACCCCCAGTTCGGCAGCCGATTCGGCGATGGAGCGCACGGTGATCCAGTCAAGCCTGTCGTCCCGCATCCGCTCGATCAGGTTGCCGTCGATCTTGATCCACTGGAACGGAATATGTTTCAGGTAATTGAATGCGGCACAGCCGGTACCGAAATCATCGATCGCCAGGCGACATCCAAGGCCATTCAGTTGCTGCAGCAGCGGCTTGAACCGATCGAGCTGGCGCATGACCTGTTGCTCCGGTATTTCGAAAATGAGCCGATGCGGCTCGAGTCCGCTGTCGCCAAAGAGTCCTTCGAGAAAAGCGACGAAATCCCCCTCCAGACAGACCTGCGGTGAGAGGTTAACCGAGAGCACGCTGCCTTGCAGTGGCGGTTGCTGCAGCAACTCTACCGCCTGCCCGATCACCTGCCGATCGATGGCCGCCATCAGGCCGAATCGCTCGGCGGCGGGAAAGAAGGCTCCCGGGGCGAGCACCCCCTTTTGCGTATCAGGCAGACGCAGCAGCACCTCGTACACCGTCTCGCCATCCTCCCTGAGCGGAAACACCCGTTGATAGAACAGGGTCAACGCCTTGCTCTCGATCGCACCGCTCAGCCGTTCGAACCAGCCGCCGCCCAGATCCTCCAGGTTTACCCGGGTGGCCGCCTCGAAAACGTGAAAACCGTTGCGCCCCGCCGCCTTTGCCTCATGCACCGCGGCATCCGCCTGCAGGAGATAGTCGTCACCGCTCAGGGCGCCGTCATCGATCAGCGTCACGCCGATGCTGAAATGGATTCGTTGCGCCTCGCCGCCCTCATGGAACTCGAAACCCCGCATCAGCTCGATCAGTGAGGCGGCGACTTCGCGTGCTCCCCGGATGGTGACCTTCGGCACCAGGGCGGTGAACTCATCCCCGCCGAACCGGGCCACCAGGTCGCCTTCACGCATGCGCTGCATCAGCAGTTGCGCCACCTGGGTCAGCAGCCGATCGCCTGCCGCGTGGCCGTAGGTATCGTTGATAAACTTGAAGCGGTCGAGGTCGATGAACAGCAGGGCGCTGCTGCCCCCCTCGGCTGCGATACGCTCAACCTCCCGCTCCAGCTGCGCGGTGAAGAAGCTGCGATTCGCCAGCCCGGTCAACGCATCGTGGTTGACCATGCGCAGCAAGGTCTCATCCCGTTCCCGGATCGCATTGATGGTGGTGTTGAGCGCCTTGCCGATGTTGGCGATCTCGCGGTCCCCGCTGCTCTCCACCGTCACATCGGTCTCGCCGTTGGCCAGCCGCGTGAGCGGCACCTCCAGCCTGGCCAGCGGCGCCAGGGCCCAGCGGACCAGGAGCCGTCCCACCAGCGCGGTGAGCAGCATCAGCAGTGCGATGGCAAGACTGGCATTGCCCAGGGTGCGATGCAGCGCCTGGTAGTAACGGCTGTAGTCGAGCACCACGCTCAAATAGCCGATCACCCTGGTCTGCTCCTTCCCCCCACCGTTGAGGCTGAAATCGAGCAGGCCGTCGGCGGGTATCGACTTGATCCAGATCGGGGCGCTGATGCGGACCCGCTTCCCCTCCCCCGCATCATAGAGCAGCGGCCGGGTACCGCTATCGGTCACGCTGAGCCGTTGCAGTTCCGCTTCGCCCAGTGGAGGGAAAGGAGCAACAGGAGCACCCTCCCGGGAATAACGTGCGATCGCCTCCCGGCCGTCGGCTCCCAGATATTCCATCGCGGCGATATCGGGGTACTTTTGCAGCTCCCCGATGATCTCGCCGCGCAGTGCCGGCTCTTCAGAGGCATAGAGCGGGGTACCCAGCTCGTCGAGCTTCGCGACCCAGGATTCGCCCTGGTCACGCAGGCTCTTTTCGATGACCAGGCTGCCGGCATACCACATGGCCATAACCACCAGCAGGTAGGCCACCGCAGCCCAGGCCAGCTGCAGCACCAGAACGCGGTTGGCCAGGCTGTTGCTGCCCGTGTCGAAACGCTCGCCCAGCCATTGCCACATCAAAGTCGTGCGCCGCCGGCAGCCAGCACACCGCTCGACCAGTGCCCGCAGGCCGTGGCGCACCAAGGCGAGCGTCCCGCGCAAACTAGTTGGCCGGTTCACCAGCATACACCCCGTATTGCTCAGGAATGCGCAGGTTCATGCGCCTGGCCATGACGGCGTTGATGGTCACTGTCACCTCATCCAGCGGCACGACATCCTCTCCGGGTATCGCCTCCTTGTGTGCCGCCTGCGCCAGCCTGTCGAGTACCTTGCCGGCGATATCCCGGGGGTCACTGGTAGCGCTGAGCAGCCCCCCCAGCCCCAGCAGTTCGTCGCTGAACACCAGCACCTGCTTGTCGTGCCGAACGCTGAAATTCATTACCTCGCGAAGCACCCGGCGGCTGAGTACCCGGTTATCGGGCAGCAGCCAGTAACCCTGGACCTCCCCGGCCATCTGCTTGTAGGCATACTGGAACTCCTTGTCGTTCGCCGCCGTTACCGGGTGCAGCCTGATCCCCTGCCGCGCCGCAGCCTCGGCGGCCCTCGCCAGCATCCCCTCCAGTCCCGGGCCGCTCACCACACCCACGTCGGAGAGATTCGGCGCGAGCGCCTTCCACGCGGCAAAGCTCTTGCCCGGATCCGGCAACAGGCCGACGCCCTTGCTGTTGGGCCCGACCAGTTGGTGTTCGCGATAATTGAACACCTGGCAGAAGACCACCTGTCTGTCGGCCAGCGCCCTCGCCGCCACGGCCGCACGCATCCCGATGGCCACCACCTGTTCGCGCCCCGACTCGCGGATCGCTTCGGTGATGCGCTCGTCATTTCCCGGCTTGCCGCCGAGCGAATAGAGCTCGGCCCGTCCCTCGAGACGGGTCAGCAACTCCTCGGCCACCCGGCGGTATGCTGCAATGTCACTGCTCAGGAGGATCGCTACCCGTGACGGTGGCGGCGGGGGCGGTAGCGGTTTTTCAACAATTACCGGGGCGGGCTTCGGCGCGGCAACGGGAGTCACCGGCTCGGCATCCTTTGTGACAACAGAGGAGCATCCGTACAGGGTGAGGAACAGCAGCGCGAGCAGCGAGAACCTGAAAAGCATAACGATCCATGTTCATATATCTGTCTTTTCAGCTTAGACCCTGAACGGGCAAGCACAACTCAAGGCCTGCGGTACGCCCTACACCGCCACCTCGGTACAGCCGGTTCGGCGGGAGATATCGACCTTGCTGCCGGCACACTCCATCAGCGCCTCGGCCGACTCGAGCAGGTTCCCCTCACGGCTGCAACAGAGCCCCATCGCGGACCTGACATTGATGAAGCCCTTTTCGCTCTTGAACGGACGCAGGTTGATCGCCTGCAGCAGGCGCTTGAAGGTTTTGCCGCGGATGAGGTCTTTCTCCTGGTAATACATGCCGACCACGAACTCGGTATCGGAGATCCTGGCTACCACATCGGCCGGACGGACCATGCGGCGCAGCCGATTGGCGACGCTGCACAGGACTTCGGTATAGACCGCCTCGCCGTACTGCTCCCGGATGCCCTTCGCCCCGGTCAGGCTGAGATAGCCGCAACAGACCGCACCGCCCCGGCGGGCCACCAGTTCCAGCAGTTCGGCAAATCGCCGCTCGGCATCGAGGCGGTTGCCCAGACCGGTCAGCTGGTCGATGGTGATGCGCTGGCCATACTCCTGGCGCATGGTCTGCATGGTATCGAGCAGGCCGTTCTGCAAATTGGCGATCCGCCCCGCAGCAAAGATCCGGGCAGCCAGCTCCTGCTTGTCCGGCGGCTTGGCCAGATAGTCATCGACACCGCGCTCAAACGCCTCGATCACCGCACCGATACCGTCGCGGGCCGTCAGCAGCAGAATACAGGTGTAGTGGTTGGTCTCTTCATCGATCTGGCGGATGCGGTCGGTCAGCTCCAGGCCGTCCATCTCGGGCATGACCCAGTCGGCCAGCAGCACATCGGCCGGTTTCTGCTCCAGCAGCTTAAGCGCCTCGCGTGCGCTGCTGGCGACGCGGATATCCTCATACCCCTCGCCCTGCAGGGCACGACGGATAAATTCGCAATTGAACTTCATGTCGTCGACGACGACGATGGAGAGATCTTCGCGACTGGTTTTCGTTTTTTTTCTCACGCTGCCATCCCGTGCTGCCTGTCTGTCGAACTGCAGAAACCTGTGAACTTAGCAAAACGCTACAACAAAATATAGCGCCGCCATTCATTGCCTGCATCGGTTGCGGGCCGCCTCACGCACCATGCTATCTTAAGACAAAGTCCCAACGGATCGTCATCCATGCCCGCACCTCTCCAGGATCCCCTCCTCAGCCAGTTGGCGGAGCGCTGCGATGCACTGCACCTGCGACAGCGTCTCGGACTCGAGAACGACCACGAAACCCGCATCTTCGGCCAGGGGCGCAACTTCTTTCACCTCGAGAACTGGTACTCCATCCACAGCCTCATCCGCACCACGCTGCGGCTTGGGCTGCTTTACCGGCGCGGGCGGCGCAATGCGCTCGCCATTCAGCTGCGCCACAATGCGATCCCGCTTGCCGGGCTCCCGGCGGCGTTCGACGGCTACCGGGTGCTGCACCTCAGCGACCCCCACCTCGACATGCACCCGCAAACCCCGCAGGCCATCGCCGCAGCAGTGCAGGGGCTGGAGTACGACCTGTGCGTCATCACCGGCGATTTCCGCGCCAGGACCTATGGCGATTACCAGAATGCACTCGCCGCCATGGAAGGTATTCGCGAGCGCTTTCAGGGCGAGGTCTATGCCGTGCTGGGCAACCACGACACCATCCGCATGGTCCCCGGCCTCGAATCGCTGGGCGTCAGGCTGCTGTTGAACGAGGCGGTGCGCATCGAACGCGGAGGCGAGGCGCTCTACCTTGCCGGGGTCGATGATCCGCACTACTACCGTGCCGACAACCTCGGTGCCGCCTGCAGGACGATCCCGGACGGCGCCACCTCGGTGCTGCTCAGCCACTCCCCCGAGCTCTACCGCCACGCCGCCCATGCCGGCTTCGACCTGATGCTCTGCGGCCATACCCACGGCGGGCAGATCTGCCTGCCTGGCGGATACCCGCTCTACTGCAACATGCATGCGCCACGCCGCCTGTGCGCCGGTCCCTGGCAGCAGCACGCGATGCAGGGCTACACCTCGCGCGGCTGCGGCGTCTCGGTGGTCGACGCGCGCCTGAACTGCCTGCCGGAGATCACCCTGCACCGCTTGCACTGCGCGGATCAGTAGGGACGATTGCGAATGCGAAAGCGGTAGAGCAGGCGCGATAGCCACCGCTCCAGTACAAAAAAGGCGAGCAGTATCACGACGATATCCACGGCCCCGAGCCCTAGCTGCCGCTGCAGCAGCCACAACGGCAACAGCGCCTCGGGAAGTTGATCCAGCCCGGTTGCCCTGCCCGATGGCGGGATGCGCAGGCGGCGCTTGAGGAAGCTGGAGAGCAGATCGCCGAGCATCGCATAGACGCCAAACTCGAGCCCCAGCCTTGCCGGATAACCGAGCAGCAGGGCCATCAAGGCACACCCGGCAAGCGCAGCGCCGATCCCGCGCCAGCTCTTGGCCGCGCCGAGCAGGGGTTCCCCATCGAAGAACCGCACACCGCCATCCACCCGCCAGGCGCCCTTCTCGCCCAATAGATAGCAGGCGATGATCGGGGCACCATTGGCCGCCAGCAGCAACAGCAGGCTCAGTACGATCGCCATGGCATCCCTTGCTGCACCTTTCCCCCTCCCGCGTGGTTGCGTAGAACCCAGCTAACCGCTCCTCCCGGCACTGCCCCGCCGGCGAGAGCGGGCGAACAGACACAACCCTGTACCAATCATTTGATCCAAGTCATATCAGAAAATAGCGGGCCGTGCTATCAGTAGCAGGCAATCTGATTTCGATGCCACCATGCTCTGGCAGCAGAGCGGGCCGACATCCCGGGATCGGGATTATGGGGAGAGGGAGCCGGGCGGTGGCCGATGCCACCGCCTTTTTTATGCTTGCAGGAGAGGAGTTATCCCATTAGGGGTTCGGTATTGATGGGATGCATCCCATCCTACGCGCCCTCGCCCCCTTGATCCGCCACAGAGATCACAGAGGGCACGGAGCAAAACCCATCACCATCTCACCTCTGTGTTCTCTGTGCCCTCTGTGGCAATCCAACCTTCGCGCCTTTGCGCCTTTGCGCCTTTGCGCCTTTGCGCCTTTGCGCCTTTGCGCCTTTGCGCCTTTGCGCCTTTGCGCCTTTGCGCCTTTGCGCCTTTGCGCCTTTGCGCCTTTGCGCCTTT
>Ga0068714_10002343_pt1 | contig 24751 bp, 21 predicted proteins | sample MTBNYHSulfiMetaG_FD_62988 | JGI IMG/M metagenome (GOLD analysis project Ga0068714, IMG submission 62988) | Enrichment culture microbial communities from rom New York Harbor, USA that are MTBE-degrading - MTBE-NYH (New York Harbor Sulfidogenic)... | ecosystem: Environmental > Aquatic > Marine >... | reverse complement strand
AGAAGAGTTCTTTTTGTTTCATCAGATTTCTAAGCTTATTGAGGTTGGGTAATCCAAAAACCAGGATAAAGCCAAGAAACATGAAATCATAAAGCCGAAAATCAGTGGAGATACCTAATACACTATACCGGCCAAGAGGTAATACATAGAAAAAAGATGTGATCAGAACCGCAAGCCCTACCACAGGTAAATTAATTGAGCTACTTTTTGCCCGATCAGTTGCTGTTGCGGTATGGATAGTTCTTAGACCTGTTGCTCGTTTCATAAAGAATATTGTTCCATTAACAATTTTACGATCCTGTCAATACCATAATTTTTCAATACATGTTCTTTGGCGTTTTTTCCCAGACGATTTCTCATTTCTGGATTATTAATCAATTCCCGCAGCTTTGCGGCCATATAAACGGATTCCGTTTGTCGCAACAAAATACCGGTCTCACCATCAAGGATTAATTCTGGAATCCCTCCTACAGATGTAGCCAAAACTGGTTTCCCTGCCGCCATTGCTTCCAGGATGGCATTTGGCATACCTTCTCTTTCAGAAAGCAATACGAATATATCCATGGCTTCAAGATAGTCTTCCACATTGTCAATAATCCCAGTCATATAGACACTGTCATCCATCAAGTATTCATTTACTTTCGTTTGAATTTCTATTTTCTCAGGCCCGTCACCTACTAATACTATTTTGATTTTTTCCCCCAATTCAAGCAATATTTTTGCCGCATCGATTAATTTAGACTGACGTTTATTCTTTGTAAGGCTTCCAACACATCCAATAATAACATCACTATCATTGTAACGAATTTTCTTTCTGATTTCTTGAACTCTATCAACATTACTTAAACCAAGTTGAACACCATTTGGCACAACTTTTATCTTTTTGGGCGATACTCCCGCAATTTTTGCTATATATCTAGATACTTCGATAGAATTTCCGCTGTATTTCCCTCCAATTGCCATTACCCACAAAACCTGAAGCATCTTACGCAAACGGCGAAACCCAGATCGTTTGTAGCAGCTTCGCTCAGTAACAAAAAAACGAATCTTTGAACACACAATAGCAAAACTTTGCTGCGCCAGGCTGAAATTCACCATGCTGTGCACCACATCCGGATGAATTTTCCTGATCAACTTGCGGAACAGCAAAGCCTGTTTCACACTCCTGGCCCAGTTTGGTGGTGCTTCATACACAGGGATGTTTGCTGCTTGCAATTCCTGAAGAAACAATCCTTCACGTTTTGAAAGGCAACACACCATAGGCTCAAATAATGCCTGGCTGCTGGCGTGAATGCAAACCCGCGTCACAAAACGCTCTATTCCACCTGCTCCCAGGGTACCAACAAAGTAAAGTACTTTCATCGCTTAATTCTTGTATCCCCAGGCGCTTAATCTATCACCACCGCCCCAGAACAATCCAACAGTTCTGGTAAGCAGGCTAAAGGGAAGTCTCCAACCTCTGCTTTTCCAACTGTAATAATCTTTGATACGAATGTCCGAAAAACCTGTTTTAGATAATAATAACTTCATCGTTTTACGTGAAAAGAAATATAAATGATGAACCGAACGGATTCCTCTTTTTCTCTGGTGTATTCTGCCAAAAAGCTTATCACGTAAAAACATAACATTGTCAAGTTGATTGGGCACTTCAAGAAAAAACAAACCACCCGGTTTTAGCACCCGGTAGCACTCACAGGCAGCTTCCAAAGGATTGGCTAAATGCTCAAATACATGATTGGCATGCACAATATCAAAAGTATTGTTTTTAAAAGGCAGTTTTTCTGCAAAACCCCTGGAAATTGGAGCACTTTCTAAATCTGAATAAAAACAGGAATCCGAAGGCTCAACACCAAAAGCTTCTAACCCCATACCCTCTGCGACTTTTATGAATGTTCCCTGGGATGCTCCAACATCTAACATACTTTCGATGGTAGAAGAGCGAGTTAGTCGGATTAAAGTATCAATTCTTTGTCGAAATATCCGGTCACGACTTTGATTCACCTGTCCATAATCAGCAGTGTGAGAACTGTAAACCTGTAACTCTGCTGGAATATGCCCCTGGGTTAAGGAAATTCGCATTTCTTTACCTGGGCGAGGTGAGAGAAACAACAGACCACATTCTTTGCATCTCACTACTCGTATAGGCGGCGATAAATTAAGATGATAAGCACCTGCTGGAAAATCAACTACGGTATCAGTCTGACAAATTGTACATACAGGATATTCAAACCTATTAATATCTATCTTTTTTGTTTTGTTTTTCAAAGGTAAATACCTACTCACTTGAAACATTCACTCTATTATCAGATATATGAGATAACGCTATTTTTACCTGATTGGCGAGCGCAACTGGATTACGACGTGGTGCAATATAGACTAGGTTTGTATTCAGATTATTATCAAAATCCAAAACATCCGTGCAAACAATCGGCAAATTATATTCAACCGCCTTAACCAATCCGTTATCTGCACCACAGGCTACCGCTGCCAGCAAATACACATCTGCCCGAGCGTAGTACTGTTCCAGTTCCTTATGATCGGGTTGCAAAATAAATTGAACATTATCTTTCAGACCCAGATCATGGCAGGCAAACCCTACTGCTTCCAGAAAAGGACCATTCCCAATCATTTGATAATTAAATCTAATATCACGCATCTTGAGCAATGCCAATGCCTGTAATGCGAATTCGTGTCCATTGCGCCAGTCAAGAGAGGCAACTGTCAAAATGGTAGGGCAGAGTGGAGGCATTAGTTTATTTTCCAGATTATCTCGATTCTTTCAAGAGACTGCGGTACAGTTTCAGAAACTGATGCCCCTGAGCCTCAAGCTCAAATTGTTGAAGTACCCGGCGGCGTCCCGCCTTTCCCATTTCAACGCGTAATTCTGGCAGAGCCGCCAGATAGGCAATGGCTACTGCCATTGCCTGGGGATCTCGTACTGGCACAAGAAAACCTTCAACACCATCTGTAATCGCTTCATCCATTCCACCACAACTTGTTGTCACAACAGGAATACTGCAGGACATTGCTTCTACAACCACATTTGCAATGCCCTCGCTTAATGCAGCATGGACTAGGATATCAGCTTTTTGCAAGCAATTCCTCACATCAACAGAACTTAACTGACCTAAGATATGTATTTTGTTATCAATTCCCAAATCTTTAGCCGTATACATGATGCGGTTTTTCTCTGGCCCATCGCCAATCAGGCTTAACTCAAATTCAACTCCATTTTGATTTAGCATCGCTAATGCCATCAGCGCATATTCATAGCCCTTGCGCCAAATAAGTCCCCCAATCATTACAAGCTGAAGCACCCGCTTTTCTTTTGAAAAATTCTCACCAGGGCAGTAAAAAGCCGGGTCAATTGCTGTGTAAATTATGACACCTTTCTCCGGAGCAAGCCCACATGCTACCGCGCTTTTTAAAATATCATTACAAACGCAGTGCAAAAGCGATGTTTTTTCCAAAATTCTTTTTAATGCCCGATTGTATTCATTCTTGCCTGGAAGATGAGGCCAGATATTAATCTGCCGGCCGCGATTGCTAACAACTGTTGGGCAATTGTAAAACTCAAAAGCCCATTCGTGGTCTATAGCTGAAGAAGGCCATTCAAAATGAAGTAGGTTGGGCTCCAAATTCATTAAAGGCAACAGACGAAAAATTTTTTTGACCGCAATTCGGATATTTTTTTTCTGCTTTACCAATATTTTGATAAATTTTACCAATCTCAGTGGATGAACGGCTAGACCTAAAACAAGTAGATAGATGCCTAAAAACCAATCGCACGGTGCATGCAAATTGAGTGTATAAACAACCCTTGTTCTTGGTATTGGTAAACAAGCATATTCCTTAGATGGTTTTTGGGCGACCACAATAATCTCGATTTTACCTACAGCAACTGCCCTTAACCTTCGCTCAATAAAAGTATCTTTGGGCGGCCAGCCAACTCCAAAAACAAGCAAATGTATCTTGCTATCTGGTTTCAATCTTGTTCTCCCAATTCGCGATCATATCAATCGAAGTCCCGATATAGGCACCAGCAATAAGCGAGCTTTGCAAAAATTCGGCGAAGACACTATGAAACTCGGGTGCATTTTCATTGCCAAAGTAGCTGTTATGCCAAAGTATCGTCATAACACCGCCATATTGACGCACTGTTTCTAACAATTCGACTAGAACTTGAGCAGCCTGTTGTGAATTCAAGCCTCGATAGTTCTTCAGAGTATCATCCATCACAACTAAAGGCAATTCCCACAAACGAATTCGTTTATTTTCGAGTAGATCAAATGGCTGAAATGGAAAGCAATAACCACAGCGAAAACCTTCATGGTCCGCATAGCCAAGGCTAGAATCGTAGCGAAATCCGGCGTCTCTCCACAAACGCCATGTGTATGGTGGCCGAAAGCGCAGAGCATGCTGTCGACCACCATACAATGGGCCGATAACCAAATTTGCCCTAGCCAGCTCTTCTTTAAAAGCTCTATTGTCAGTGGTGGTGCGAAACCCCGGATGAAAACCTGATTCCCATCCACCAGTTTGAATACGCTCTAAAATATGAGAATGGGATGAGTTCAGTTCGTAGTTTGAGTCACCTACCAGATTACTGCTCATCCAGTAAAATGAAGCACGAATGCCTCGAGCATCTTCCCAATCCAAAATCTGCTCAATATTATTGTGTGAGTCAGGGTGGCCCAACCAATGGACCTTCAGGCTAGAATAAAGCTTATTCAACCCTGCCCGGCCCTGCTTTAGTAAAACACTACGCACTAGAGATCGTAAAGAGGGCGGAGAAAACTTTTGCAAAGAATCTATATCATGGCTGAGAGCAATAGAGAAAGATTTGCCACGCCACTCAGGTTGCCAAACTTTGATTGTCGGAAAGATTTGTTTGAGTTGTTCTAACAGCAGACTTTGGTATTCATTAACCAATGGGCGGTGCAATAATTTGTGTTTTCCCAACCAACTCTGCTCCGCTTCAAAACGCCCTCGCTGATCTAACGGCCCCCCGAGAATAAATTCCTGATAAGAACTCAAAAGAAAAAAAGCTCCGGCCAAAATATCAGGAAGGATAGAAACTGGTTTCCCTGAAGTTACGATTCTGTCCACCGGTTGAGGTGAGTATGGATATGGTGTACCTGAAAGCCAAACTGGCGGACCTGGAAGCGACGCAAGTGATAGATACACCCCTGACTCAAAAAGTGAGCATGCCTGAATGTGAATGTGCCCTAACGGATTCAGGCGTGGTAAGTTTTTGCCATATGAAATAACCATGCCATCTGGCAACGTGTCACCCGGCCGATATGCGATTTTTTTTAAGGGGTGAGCAACCTGAGTTAACAGAACATCAAACGTATATTCGATCGGCGACCAAGCCAAGTTGGATTGAATCGCAAGCAAAATTGGCTTATTCATAGTTAATTACTGCGATCAATGGGATACGCAATCGTCTCTGGCGAAGATATTTATTAGCTCGCGTGAGAGCAAAGAGCAAGAAGCGATGAACAGGTCGCTCCCAATAAAGGTCAATTCCATTGGATAAAAAAAATATAATACTAGTTTGATAGCCCGCATTACGAATCAACTGCACAAATTGATGAATTTCCTTAAGCGAATGATATTTCCAGCCAGGATTATCTCCGCTAAGATCGGTTTTTGAATAATATAGATAGGTTGCATTGGCACGCCCAAATCGAGTCAAAAAATTCAGAATTGTTTCTACCATGCTTCCAACTGAGTTAACATTAGTTACACTTAACCCAAAAGAAGTAATGCAGTCAGCTTTTGGCACTGATGTGAGCTGGGTGACATCACCGGTCATAAAAGTAACACCAGGCCTGGAATTATACAACTGAGCCAATGCAATGCCATGGGAAGAAATATCAACCCCAATGACATCTTCAGCATAGTCAGCTAACCAAAAGGTTTTTGATCCAGTACCACACCCCAAATCTACTATGGATTCATAATATTTTTGAGGCAGGTATTGAAAACAGCGTTGCATAATTTTTTTGTCTCGCAATCGTTGTTGTTGAACAATAGCTGGAGTTAAATCACTATAACGTTCATCATAAATATCAGCGATGCTTGAGTTGCTTGAGTTAAACGAAATACTCATTTCGTTTCCTGATAGAGTTTCAAACACTGATCAATAATTCGCTCAACATCATGATACTGGCGCACATATGCTACGCCAGCCCGTCCCAATTCCTGGCGTCTTTGTGTGTCCTCAACCAGTACTTTCAACACCTGAGTTAGTTGGCGTGGGTGACCATCTACAATCGGCATATCAGCCCGATAGGGAAACCATTGCGGGTCAATATAGCATACTACAGGCCGACCAAGTGCCATCAATTCAATGGATACCTTACCGTACCAACCATAAAGCACCTGATCTACACCGATATCACAACGTTCGTAAAGGGCTTTAACTTCATGGAAAGGTACTTTTTCAATCAATATCAGTTCCACCGGCAACCCCAGGCTTTTAAGTTCGGTAACCGATTGCTCTACAAACTCGGTACCCTTTTTACGGCGCAAAGATGGGGCATGGGCAATACGGATGATACCATCTTCGGCGCTTTGGGGTTGGGAGCGTTCAGACTGCCAATAGCGCAAGTCAATCGCCTGTTGAACCATAATGGCTTCAGGGGTAACGCGCAACAAATCTGGTTCAGAGACCAACAGATTGTGCGCGTATTTGCGCCATAGAGCCAGGGAGCGGAGCTGATCAGGTCGGCTAATAGGAGGTTCCTCCACAGGGTCGCCTGCAGTACGAGCGCGCAGATAATCAAAATGCTTAAGGTCAATCAAATCCAAGCCGCGAAAATGCACAAATATTTTCTTCCCCATGCGGCGCAGGAGAGGTAAATCCAAGTGAGGAAAACCATCCAGGCCATAAAGTGACTCCCCCCAAAAAAAGTGGAAAATATCATAATTTTGCGCCGCCCATAATGAAAAACTAAGTGCGCTCAAATGCTTACCCAGAGTATTTTTTTTTGTTCCTAGATTAAAGTTAATATCATTGACGTGCCCAAACCACTCCTGAGTGTAAGATGCAGCAGTTGCGAAATGACCACGACGACGGAGAGTTTCAACCATCAACTGCATCTGACCACCAATTTCGTGGGGGGCAAAGAGGATTCTCAAGTTTGAAGAGGAATTCATTAGCTTATGGCTTTCTACAAACCCACATCATCATGTGGGATAAGTCATATTTAATCCACCTTGGAGCTTTCTGGGAAAAGCGACGGATCAATCGAGCAATACGCCAATGTAGGTAATTATGTTGCGCCAACCAGCGCCACAGCTTCCAATCTCGCTCAAGACCACCGATAAATCCATAAGGATATAGTTCCAAAATTTGAAACCCAGCATTCAGCAGTTCGCTACTAAAGACAGAAACATCCAAGTGATCTTGGTAAAAACGAAAGCCGGAAGACTGTTCACTATCATTTGCTTCAGGGGAATTTTCCCATAATTTGCGTCGGCGCCAGTTTATATAGGGGACGGAGATTAAAGCAATTCCGCCTTTTAAAAGCACTCGGTATGCTTCCCGTAATCCTGCCATTTGACCATCATAATTATGTTCCAATACACCAATGGAAATATAGGCGAAGTAATAATCATCGGGACAGTCAATAGCATAAATATCACCAACGCGAACTTTTAGCTCCGGGTCAACTTCTTTGATGCGTCGGATCGTTTCTTCGGCATAGTCAATTCCTTCAATCTGAAAGCCACGGGCTTGTAATGCCCAAACATATTTACCCGTTCCACAACCTGCCTCTAAAATCTTTCCGTTTTCAGGCAAATACTTCATGAATGGTTTTTCAAACTCCCCCAATCCACCAGTTTTTGCACGCTTATATATATCTTGAATTGAAGTGGATTGCCAAAGATCATCCCAATAGTTTTCATGATTGCCGATCTTTTTATAAAGAGCAAGACTTGATCCGTGTCGAAAATATGATCCTTGATTTTTCATGATTATTCCGTAAATTTATTATAAATAACAAATCTTTAAAAAGAACTTTGCGCCCTTTGGAAAAATTGATTCAATCAGGGTAATAAGCTCCCTTAAATTTCTACTATAGAAAATCCTTAAAATAAGTAGATATGCAATCCCACCTATTGCTAGTAGCATCCCTAAAACAAGAAGTTGAGATTCAACAAAGCTTTCTATCCCTTTCTTAGCAACCCAAACAATAAACCCCATCAACAGCGCTGCAATGAAAGGGTCCATTGTTGCTTTAAAAACATCTACCAATTTCCCATGGATTAAATTTGCACTTAACCAAAATTGAACAATACCAAAGATTGTGCGAGCACATGTCACTGCAATCGCAATTCCAATAATTCCAAACCTGCTTCCTATCCAAATCGAAGTAAGATAAAAAGGTATGAAGGCCAAACTGTACTTCATCGCCAGGTCAGGCCTCCCAACCACATAGGGGACGGTTGACACCGGACTGCCCACCGTATGCCTTAAAGCAAAAACAATAAGAATCTGTAACGGTAGAATCGATTCTTTCCACTGCGGGCCATAAATCGTCAGGATAAACAAATCGGCGATAACGAATAGTCCAATCAGGAGGGGAAAACTCACAAAACCTAAAGTTCGAATCACTTTTTTATACGCAGTTCTAAGGCGCTCAGGGTCATCAGACACCGCGGAAAAAGCAGGCATAGCCAGTTTTCCGATCACACCCGTCACCGTCCTGGATACCAGATTGGCTGACTGCCACGCCAGGTTATATAAACCCAATTGGGTTGAGCCTAACGTTTTTCCGATTATCAGAGTATCCCCTTCCGCTGAAATGGTTGTCGCAAGATTCGCACCGATCACATTTACTGAGTATTTAAAGATCTTTTTCCACAATTTGATCCGCAATGGGAAACTGGGATACCAATGTCCCATCCACATTACAATGAGCGCCCGTAATGGGGCAGCAATTAAACCGGGAATTACCAGACTATACACACCAAACCCTGTTAATGCCATGGCAACACTGCCCAAAGAAGTTAAAATTTCCAAAATCGTATCGCGAATGACCAGCTTCTGATAATCAAGCGTTTTCTTGATCAGAGCATCAGGAACAGTGGAAAACTGCTGAAGAGGATAACGAATGATCATTAACAGCAATAACTTGTCTAATCCGGGGTCTGTATAAAACTTAATGAGAAATGGTGTTGCCAACAATCCAAGAACCACGACAACCAGAGCCATCGACATACCCACCCAAAAAGCCGCGTGGGTACGCTCTTCTCTGCCAGGGGCATTATCATAGATCACATATTCCCCAACACCGCTCGAGCCAACCACCGCAAGAAACCTTAACAACACCTGTGCCAATGCCACCAATCCAAAGTCGGCAGGTGCCAGCTGCCGTGCCAGGATCGCCATCACCCCCAGGTTGATAACATTGGTTACCAACATCCGACCGTACATCCAGGCGCTGCTTCGAACAGTTCTGGCAGTTACACCCTGAACTGTTTGGGGTTCAGACATTGTATAATTCCTTATCCAGAATATTTGCTTTTAGCAAATGTAAAAACAGGACCGTAAATCCTATTTTATTGCTCATCAAGGTGAAGATTGAATAACCTGCATTTTGTTTAGAGATCAGGTCTAAATCTTTTAATTCAAGCAGTATTTGAACACCTTTCATCGACTAACTTCCAATAAACGAATAATACGTTCCATGTCAAAGGTATTTCCTGGGCTAGAGGTGCCAGGGTTTGCTTTCATTTTTACCGCTTGAAGAATGGTCTTTGAATCCGCGCCTGTCAACTGATTCCAACCACTTTCCACCGTTTCCACCCATTCGGTCTCGTCCCGCAAAGTTACGCAGGGAACACCCAGCCAGTATGCTTCCTTTTGCACCCCACCCGAATCCGTGAAAATAACACGGGCATGGCTCTCCAGATGCGCCATATCGATATAACCCACCGGGTCGATCAGCCTCACATGGGGGGCTGGGTGCCAGTCCATCTCGTGCAGTTTCTGCCTGGTGCGGGGGTGTACCGGCCAGATCAGCGGCTCCTCAAGGTGGTTGAAAGCTTCCAGAATTCCGCTTAACCTTTCAGGGTTATCCGTGTTCTCCGCGCGGTGAACTGTCGCCAAAAGGTATTTCTTTGGGGCTACACCAAGTTGATCCAGGAGGGCATTTCCATTCCCCTGCTCTGCCGCCCACATCAACGCGTCATACATCACATCCCCCACCAGGTGCACACCCTGCGTGATCCCCTCTTTGCCCAGGTTATCGATTGCGGTCTGGGTGGGGCAGAGCAGCAAGTCAGAAACATGGTCGGTCAACACCCGGTTGGTTTCCTCCGGCATCAGACGATTAAAGCTTCGTAAACCCGCCTCGACATGGGCCACCCGGATATGCAGCTTGGATGCCGCCAGCGCGCCAGCCAGTGTGGAGTTGGTGTCGCCATACACCATGACCCAATCCGGTTTTTCGTTCAACAGAACCTGTTCGATCGCGGCAAGCATCTCGCTGGTCTGTTTGCCGTGCGGGCCAGACCCAACCCCCAGGTGATAATCCGGAGCCGGAATCCCCAACTCTTTGAAAAAGACATCCGACATATTTTGATCGTAATGCTGCCCGGTATGTACCAGGATTTCGGTGTGCTCTTTTCTGAGTTCGCGGCTGAGAACCGCAGCCTTGATAAACTGCGGCCGGGCGCCTACAATGGTGACAATCTTCATTCCGCGCTGTCCTGAAAAAAGTCCCGCACGACCTGCACCACCCGCTCCATCTGGGCTGTGGTCAGTTCGGGGTAAATCGGCAGGGCCAGGGTTTCTGCCGCGGCGCATTCGGCGGTGGGGCAGTCACCCGCCCGGTAGCCCATGTCCGCGAAGCAGGCCTGCAGGTGCAGGGGAACGGGGTAATAGATCTCCGCGCCAACGCCCTGCGCTTTCATGTGCGCCATCAGTTCGTCTCTGCGCCGGGCGCGGATCTGGAAAAGATGATAGATGTGGCGTCCCCATCCGGCCTCTGCGGGCAGCACCACCGGCATTCCGGCGCGCCGCGCCGGGTCTTCACTGGCGAGGCCGGCTTTAAGGAACAGCTCGCGGTACAGGGCGGCGTTGCGCCGGCGGGCCGCGGTCCACGATTCCAGATGCGGCAATTTGGCCCGCAGGATGGCGCCCTGCAGGGCGTCCATGCGGAAGTTGCCGCCAACCGCCTGGTTGTAATATTTCGGGCGATGGCCGTGGTTGCGGAGCAGTTTCACCCGGTCGGCCAGGGCGGGGTCGTTGCTGACCACCATGCCGCTATCCCCGGCGCCGCCCAGGTTCTTGGAAGGGAAAAACGAGAAGCAGCCCAGGTGCCCAATCGAACCGGCGCGCCGGCCATGATAATCCGCGCCAAGCGCCTGGCAGGCATCTTCAATGACAAACAAATTGTGCCGCTCAGCGACCGCCATGACGGGGTCCATCTCAGCCGTCTGCCCGGCCAGATGAACGGGGAGTATGGCGCGGGTGCGGGGTGTGACGGCTGCTTCCAACCGGTTCGCGTCCAGGTTGAGGGTATCCAGATCAATATCCACAAAGACCGGGCGGGCGCCCAGGCGAACGATGGCCCCGGCTGTGGCAAAGAACGAGTAAGGTGTGGTGATGACCTCATCGCCCGGCTGAATGCCCACCGCCATCAACGAGACCAGCAGGGCATCCGTGCCGGATGAGACACCGATCCCGAATTTGCAGCCGGAATAATCCGCGATTTCGCGCTCCAGGGCCTCCACTTCGGGCCCGAGAATGAAATACTGCGACTCCATCACCCGCTCGATGGCAGCCTGCACTTCTTCACGGATGGTGGCATACTGGGCTTTGAGGTCCAGAATGGGTACTTTGATGTCAGTCATTTATCTATCTCCCAATGGTTTATCTTCCGGCCAATCCAAACAGCGCACTATTCCGGCTTCTTCCCGGTAGCGCCAGCCGCTTTCAGGGCAGCGCATCAGGCCTTCGCCATCCGGCACGGGCAGACGATGGCCATGGCGGCTCATCCAGCCCTTGTGGCGGGCGGTTACGCCGAGCATCAGGGCGTATTCCGGCACGTCACCACGCACCACAGCGCCCGCGCCGATGAAAGCATAGCGGCCAATGGTGGCGCCGCAGACGATTGTGGCATTGGCGCCAATGGTGGCCCCGCGCTTCACCAGGGTCTGTTGGTACTCGGATTTGCGGTTGATCTGCGAACGGGGGTTGATCACATTGGTGAAAACGCAGGATGGCCCCAGAAAAACGTCCTCTTCGATGAGCACACCGGTGTACAGCGAAACATTGTTCTGGATTTTGACATTATTGCCAATGACCACCCCCGGAGACACCACCACATTCTGGCCGATGTTGCAGTTTTTGCCAATCTTTGAGCCAGACATGATATGGCAGAAATGCCAGATCTTTGTCCCCTCGCCGATCACAGCGCCGTCATCCACGTAACTTGATTCATGAATGAAGTAATTACTCATCTTATTACAGGTACCTTTCCAGCAATGGATGGCCCAGATCACCGGGTGAAGCCAGCGGGGAAGTGCGAATCTGGTGGGTCAGCTTGATGGATGGGCGCGCGTCTGCGATTCCAAAACCCTTTCCGGCCAGGGCCTGCTCATACACTTTGGTGTGCAGGTCCGTAAATCCGTTGGAAAATTCGATTTCCTTCCCATCCACAGTGATGGATCTGAAAGTTGTTTTCTTTCCCGGTTCGGGTGGATAGGGTAAATCAGAAGCATCCACCGAGAGGAACCAGCGAACCCGGGCGCGTTCCAGTTCGATAAAGCCTGACATCCGCTTCTGATCTTTGTAAAATAAACGGACATCGCCCGCTTCCCCAAACATCCACAACAGCAAATCAAAGAAATGAATGCCAATATTGGTTGCGACACCACCCGATTTCTCCTCAATCCCTTTCCATGAGGTATGGTACCAGGCCCCTCGGGAGGTGAGGTAGGTTAACACCACATCATGCTGCTGATTGGAGGAGGCAGCCTGTATCTCATCCCGAAGTTGAACCAGCGAAGGGAGCAGCCGCAGCTGGAGAACCGTGTTGATCTTATGCCCGGTTTCCGCCTCCAGTTCTTCCAACGGATCCAGGTTCCAGGGGTTGATCACCAGCGGTTTTTCGCAAATGACATCGGCCCCTACCCGCAATGCCAACCGGCAATGCGCGTCATGCAAATAATTCGGTGAACAGATACTTACATAATCCACCCGCTTCTCAACCGGGCCGCGGCGCAGTTTTTCGAGATGGCGGTCAAAGCGTTCAATTTCGGTGAAGAAACGGGTATCGAAAGAATATTGATCCAGGAGGCCCACCGAGTCGTGCGGGTCAACCGCCGCGACCAGCCGGTTCCCTGTGTCGCGGATGGCTTTCAGATGCCGTGGCGCAATGTATCCGGCGGTTCCGATTAATGCAAAATTTTTCATTTTCCACTTCTCGCAAGATTTAATTGTGTAAAATTCCGCGCTCCGCCCCTCCGACATTCCCCCTATGCGGAACGTGGCTGCGGGTGATATATGGCCAGCAGGCAATGAAGCATGGACGATGCTCGCTGCGCCGCCCTGAGAAATGTGCTGCTACGATGAATTGGGGTGTGCTTTGAATAGGGCAATTGAGGTGCCGCGCAGTGTGTCTGTTCCCCTGCCTGCTTCAATCGTATGGGTCGATTTTAACCTTCGTTTAATCTGGTGTCAAGCGGACGAATGTCATCTAACCGGAGCGGGGTGTCCACTTAACAGGTTTGCAAGGTGGGGGTTGGCTCACGCAAAGCCGCGGAGAGCGCAAGGAAAAGCGAAAAAAGGGGGAGTGGGCGGTTGGGAAAACCACGCGGGATGGGGCGTTAAGATTCCTCCTCACTGCGTTCGTCGGAATGACAGAGAGTGGAGGCGTTCGTCGGAATGACATGGGTGGGGTCAGGGGTCGGAAGGACATGAGGCAGGGGCGGGCGTCGGAATGACATGAGGCGGGGGCGGGGTCATTCCCCGGAGAGGAACAGGGGCTGGCCGTCATCCACGCCGCCGGAGATGATGCCGTTCCTGACGGCGGCCCCGCTGACGGCGTAGGAATCCACCGTGTCCGGTGCGATTTTTGAGCGCAGCAGCCCGGCATCATCGTACATCCAGGCGAAGACCGCCGGGAAAACATCCTGCAGGATGGTGATCTCATCGTAGGGCTGGTCCGCTCCATCGGGCCAGCGCACCGCCAGGAAGACGGAAAAGCGGTCCTGGATATCGGCCCGGGTGATCTGGGAGCGGTCATAGGCTGTGTAGGTGAACGTGCAGTTTTTGGTGAGGTAAGGCCCGTGGTCTCCGGCGATGATGATAATGGCTTCCGGGTCGCTGGCGGTAATGGCGGCGACATCCTGGCGCATTTCGGTGTTGGCTTCGCGCAGCCTTTCGGCGTAGCGTTCGGTTTCATCCGGCAGGCAGGCTCCGGAGTTCTGGCTGTGGTCGGGGATGCTGGAGTGGGTATAAACAAAAAGCGGGCTTTCGCCGGGGTTGGCGAAGACCTCACGCTTGGCGCGGACGTATTCCTGGTGGCTGATGCTCTCCAGGCCGATATCAAAGCGGAACTCGCCCATGAGAATCCCCGAAAACAGCAGGCGGTAAAAGGGCATCACGGTTTGAGGGACATTGTAATCATACTGCGGCCCAAGACCGCGGAACATGTAATCGTACCCAAAAATCCCAAAGGCGCGGTAGCCCAGAGACCTGAGCAGATTCTGCACCACACCGTCGCCAGAAACACCATGGCGGGAATGTCCACTGGTATTGGATCCAACGTTAAAGACTTTATTCATAGAAGAAAGGGAATGCGCGCCAACCGAATAGGCATGCGGGTAGAGCGTGAAACCCTGCCCGGCCAGAAAACCTTCCTGCGCGCTGTTGTCGATGCCGTAGTCCAGCATGGTCTCATTGGGGACGTAGGCGTCGTACACCAGCAGGTAGATGTTGGAGGCGCGGACGGGCTGCCTGCCCGCAATCAGGTCTGCCAGCCGGTTCTCCTGGTGAACGCTCGGGGCCTGCTCGGCCGCGGGGGATTTGCTTTGGGGCAAAAACTGGAGGGCGACGCTGCCGAGAAAGAACGCCAGCACCACAAAAACGAGGTCTTTCTTGTTCTCCAGCCCCAGCAGCAGCCATGTAAGCGCCAGCGCGAGGACGAACAGGGGGAGCTGGATGGCGAAATTCCCTTTTTCCAGCCAGTGCAGCAGGCCGCTGATGGAGGCCATGTTCAGGATGGTGAAAACAAACGCGCTGCCCACGCTGACCAGCATGCGGGCCGGGGAATAGCGGCTCAGCAACGCCGGAATGGCGATGATAAAGACAAAAGAGAAGGCCAGACAGGCCGCCAGGATGATGGCCGCGTCGAGGAGGGAGAGGGTTTCCTGATTGGAGAGGAGGTAGCGGATGACAGGCGCCAGGGGCAGCAGCAGGATCCATGAGCTGGCGTGGGGAACTTTGGAGCGGGCCGGTGGGTGCTGGACGGCTTTTTGCTTTTTCAACAGGCGCGGGGCTACAAGAAGAACCAGCAGCACCAGCAAGATCAGCAGCGCGTCGATGAACAGATCCAGGGAAAAGTAATAATTCACATTTAAGGGAAAAAGCTCGAATAAGAAAAGGGTGTAAACGCCGCAATAAAACACCACCAGCGCAGTGGGGACAAACAGGTTTGAAAAGATGAAACCCGGTTGGAGATATTTGGTTATGAAATTATTGGCGGTTGAGTTCATTGGATTGGATTAAACCCCTGAGATTTTTTGTTCTTTTGCCAGAGTTTGCTCATTTCTTTTCGAGCAGGAAGAGGGTGCGATGGGTGTCTGCAAGGGGGACTTCTTCAAGGGTCGTGAAATCCGCCGAGAAAGCGTCTCGGAAGCCCTGAATGGTGTAGTCCGGAAAGATATCCTCGCGGGAGGCCAGCAGCCGCCGCACCTGAGAATCTTCTTTGGGCACAAACTCGATGATGAGGCGGCGGCCCAGCGCGGCCAGCGCGGCAGAGATCAGGGGCAGGGGCAGGTTGTTGGAGATGGCCAGGTGGTGCACCAGCGCCAGGGCCATTACCAGGTCAACGGGGCCGCGGTTCAGAAAGCCGGCGCGCTCCTGGTTTTGCCAGCCGATATCTGGCGAAGGGTTGGTAAGGTCGATGACCAGGGGCAGGATGTTGGTCTCTCCGGCCCGCCTGGCTTCCAGATAGTTGATCTCGACCGCGCCAGGATCGATATCCGTTGAAAGGATATAACAATCGTCTATTTCTTTTGCAAGACGACTGAAAACACCGGTGTTGGCGCCCAAATCAAGCACACTTTTGGGGGCAGCTTTTTGGATGAGCTTTTGAACGATATGCTTTTTATTTTCAAATGAAGCGTCTGAATAATTGGTGGCCTGATAATAATCCGCCCAATCTGTGCCTTTGGGGTTCCAACGCAGATTGCGGATGGTGCTCTCCAGGTTTTCGATGAGCCCGATCAGGCCCAGTTTGCTGACCGAACCGGCATTCCGCTTCTTTTCAGCGCCGCTGCCGGCGTATCTGGATTGCGCGAGGGCATGGAGATGGATGTGGGTCAGCAAACCATAGTTGAAACGGGATGAAAAGGGTAGTAGTTTGCCTGCCAAATCGAGAGGGATGCCATCAATGAAATTAACCATCATCTTGCTCAGGCGGATATCGGTCAGCGCCATCAAGGCCAATGGGGCCAGGAAATGCTGGCAGAACTGGCGGTAGCCGACCCAGGGGGTGCCTTCCACGTATCTGGCAAAGCTCAGCGTGTCGATGAAGACCGGACGGCCCTGGTGAAACTGCACATTATAAGCGCTGGCATCCTTGAGGATCATCCCGTATTCCAGGGCTTCTTTCTGCAGTCTGAGGGTTAACAGGGCAGCGTCTTTGTATTGGGAGAAGGACCACTCGTAGGGACAGGAGATGTACTTCACCGGCTCGACTTTGATGACTTTATAAACCGTTTCAGTCCGGGCGACAGGAGAATCCACTTCGGTGTGGGAAATCAACAAATTCTCGTTGACCAGCTTTTGATACAAGCCGGAAGAGATCAGGTGATCGTAATCCGGTTTATAAATAAGATTTATTTGCCTGTAGATTTCTTTGTTAAATTTAAAAACAAACCCGCTGGGATCACGAAAAGAGGATGGGTGAATATCATTCACTTTTTTGGTCCTTCACACTCTCTTCTTGAAAATGGTTTTTGTTTTTCTCTGACCCAAATATGGATTTTATTTTCCCCCAATAAATTTTAATAAAAACACCTACACCCAAAACAGCAGCCAAAACAGCCTGAATGATCACACTACCAGAACCCGGATCGAGATACATTGTTTATTCTCCCTGTTTGATTGAATCAGTTTTCGTCAAAATTCTTATCTTACGATTTGTTTATTTATGAAAAGTTCAACTCAGAAGCATCCTGTTCTTCACTATCCAAAGCCCACTTTTCGATATCCTCTCAGGCAAATGCAGCAGTGGTGATCATCATAAGGATGCGTCTGGCGGCGCTGCGAGCGCTTCCGCAGGTGGGCAGCGTGAGCGAGCACTCAGTACACGGGATTAATTGAATATCTGATCCAGATGGTCATTCTTATGGAACGTATGCATACAACTATCCCTGAACTACTAATCCACGCCAGCCAATGACTGAAGACGGGACCTGCCACACTATACCAGCCCTATCGAATAAACTGCCGCAGTGAAACGGGGAATTTGTATTGAAAAGAGCAACTGTGGTACCGCACAGCGTATCCCGCCCCCCTCGTCTGCTTCAATTGTATGGAAACGATTTTAGTCTTCGTTTAATGCAGTGTCAAGCTGGGGGATGGCCTGAAAGCGGGGCGGCATGCCCACCTTGCACTATTGATAAGTGGAGCAGCCGGGAGATTTGGGGGATTAAACGTGAATGGCGGTCTTGCGACCGCCACAGGTAGGTGACTCACCGGGGACTCGAACCCCGAACCCACTGATTAAGAGTCAGTTGCTCTGCCAAATTGAGCTAGTGAGCCGTGAGCACCCTCATTATATGCGAAAACGCGGTTCTGGTCAACGGATTTTTGGGGTGTGACATGGCTGCCTGGGCGCGGATTACCGCGCCCTAACCATCTCAATCCAGAAGGTCTGTGTGCTAACGCTCCAGCATCCCTGCCAGGCGATCGACAGCCTGGGTGAAACAAGCCATGGGCGCGCGGGTCACTCCGGCGCCAACCTGTCCAATCCCCGGGTCACGGTGGGCTATCCCCGTGTTAATCACAGGCTGAATACCCGTATCGACCACTTTGCGGGCATCAATACCAGCGGGGAGACCGGAGAAGTTGAGGGCCGGTGAGGTAAAGCCGCCATTAATTCCCTGGGTGATATGAAACATCTCCCGGGTGTAGGCAATGGCATCCTGCGGGGTCCCGCCCACAAACTGAACGATAGCAGGCGCCCCACCCATCGCAAAACCGCCAATGCCAGCTGTCTCCGCGATGGCGCTATCCCCCAGATCCGGCGCGGCATCCGCCTGGCTGAACCCCGGGAAAAACAAGCCCTCTACTATGGGGGCTGGCGCAGTGAACCAGGTGCTGCCAGTGCCACTGACGCGGATGCCGAATTCCACGCCGTTGCGGGCCATGGCCGTTACCAGGCTGCTGCCGGGCACATCGTGGGCCGCGTCGAGCATGGTTTTGCAGGCTGCCATCGATATATTAAGGAAGAAGTGGTCATTACCCGCAATGAATTCCAGAACGGCGGCAATCTCGGCCTGTGGCACGCTGGTTTTCATCAGCGCCGGGGCCAATTTTTTAAACAGCAGAGAAGATGCCGCGACGTTGCGGTTGTGACATTCATCTCCCATGTGCAGGGCTTGCGCGATCAGGGTGCGCAATTCAATACCGCCCAGCACCTGCAAGGCTGCCCGGGCGGCGGGGGCAAGTACTTCGGCCATCCACTTTAATCGGGTCAGAACACCCGCATCGTTTGCGCCAAACCGCAGCACCTTACCAAGGCCTTCGTTCATATTGCTGAAGGAGTAATGCCCATTTTGGTTGTTTTTGACAATCCAAACGGGCATAGAAGGGCTGATCACACCGGCCATCGGGCCAACAGCGCCATGGTCATGGCAGGGTGAATAGTTGATTTTGCCACTGGCTGCCAACGCTTCCGCAGCAGGGGGATCGGCAGCCCAATCTTCGTAGAGAATGGCTCCGATGACGGCGCCTTTCATTGGGCCGCACATGTTTTCCCAGGCGACAGGCGGGCCAGCGTGCAGGATGGTGCGCTCTCCCAGCCCCGGAAGGATATTTTTCGCCAGGTCCACACCGGTCAGTACGGGCTGAGCGGATTGAAAACGCTCAAAAGCCACCTGATTGGCCTGCTCCACTTCGGGCAGATTGACCAGGTGAGCCAGGCGAAGACCAATCTCACGATCTCCACTGACAGGCGGCCGCCAATCCAAATGGGTGACGGTGCCGCCAGCCTTGCGGATCGAGCCGGCGAAGGATTCAAGACCGATATTGACGACCCGCAAATCTTTTTCAAAAAGATGGTTGATCATTTTATTATCCTTTGAAATTTTTAACAACGGCTGCTGCCATCAGGGCTGCCTGAGCATTGCTTTCAGCCAGATATACTCCGGCGTTTTTCAAAGCTTCTTCCTGCAGGGCCAGGTTCTGAGGGTCACTTTCAGTGCCGCATACGGAGGCAATGAAGACCAGACTGCGGGCATTTTTTCGAGCAATGGCCTGTGCTTCCCGCATCGCCGGAACAATCTCCCCAGCCGGGTCCATGTTAGAGCCATATCCCAGAACGATATCCAGCAAAATCACTGCGGTTTCAGGGTCTCCGGCCTCCTGCAGGAGGCGCTCATTTCGCAAGCGAAAGTCGATCATCGGATGAGGGCGGCCCTTGGTAAAGAGGTCATCTCCCAGATCGATAGCGGTATGCGCCTGGCTTTGCCAGACATTCGCGAGCCTCCACTCCGGTCTGAGTGGTATATTGGAATAAACAGGCCCAAGCAACTGGCCCAACAGATGGAGGGTTTCAAAGCAAAAAGTTCCGCCGCTAAACAGGCCCCGGACATATTTCTGGCCTGGTTTGAGGGTTTCTGCCGCAGCTTCGGCATCTTTGACAAGCTGCGGAGGTAGATCCGTTTCTACTGACCCAATCGGTTCATCTCTGGCAAGCAAAACTGCGGCTGAGGCGGCTGCTTCGAGGGTCGGGACGCCGTGCAGCATTTCACCGGTGATGGACCGCATATCCGCTCCGATAAAGTTGATCACCACGGGTTTACCAGCTTTCTCAGCCTCCAACAAAACATTTTGCATGACGGCAGCTGAGGGAGGCTTTGAGATCAAGACAATGATTTTGGTGGATGGATCATTGGAGAGAGCTTTGATTCCCTGTTTCATGGTGATCCCCCCGATTTCGGCACTGAGATCATGACCTCCGGTGCCGAGAGCCTGCGAAATGCCGCCCCCCCACCGGTCAATCAAACTGGTGACCTGCTGCAGACCGGTGCCCGAGGCAGCCACCACGCCGATGTTGCCCCGCCTGACCACGTTGGCAAACCCAAGTGGAATGCCATTGAGAATAGCTGTTCCGCAGTCTGGCCCCATGAACAAAAGCGCGTGTTTATCAGAATAGTGTTTGAGCATGATCTCATCTTCATGGCTGATGTTATCGCTGAACATCATCACATGCAGGCCAAGGTGCATGGCTTTAAGGGCTTCAGCAGCGGCATAATCACCCGGGGTGGAAATGAGGGCCAGGTTGGCATCGGGCATTTTTTCAAGGCTCATCTGAATGCTGCGGGGTGCCAGAGATTGGACATCCTGTGAGTCTGTATCATCGGCGCGCTTCATCAATAGATCTTCTACGGCATCCAGAGCGGCCGCGGCAGCATCCGCGTTGTTCCCTTCCACCACGATCAACAGGTCGTTAGGGCTGGGGACGATGCCGGCTTTTAAAAGCCCGCTTTCAACCAGCAGGCTGATATTATTTTCAGATGCCATAATAGCAGATGCCTGAGAGATTTCCGGCATCTGCTGGATCTTTTCAGATAGCTGCATCAACGAGACAGAATCCCGGTACAAATTGCGGATAATCCGCTGTGCTGTGGCCATGGCCACCTCCTTTTCAACTTTATCAACCAACGATCCCCGGCAAATACCCGATGAGACGAACCGGTCTCGAACCGGGTACAGTTGCTATTTCAGTGCTGCTAAAAGACCCGTCACAATGTCCACACCAGAAGAATGCCCTGTCCGCAGGACTCTCAGGGCAGCGGCAGTCACCTCGGCAGGGTCCAGTTCAAGGCAGATAGCTTTCACCAGGTGGATCAACGCAGAGGAGAAGCGCCCCTGTGAGGCATGGATCAGATAAGTGCGGCTGATCGCATTCGTCTCCCGCGCGGAAATGGCAACCATGCTGCTGAAAGACTGCAGAAACGCTCTCCGCGCCGGATCCGTCCCACAGGTGGGGATAAAACCGGCCAGAAAGCCCAGCAAAATATCATCCCCGCTGGGAGTCAGCCCCTGCCCCAGACCAATCAGACTGTGTGTGACTTCCCGGGCATGCCAGAGGTTTAAACTTTTGGAAACTTGAGATAAACTTTCCACACCGGCTGAAAGGCGCTTTTCAAACATCTGGTTCGTATGAGACCGTGAAGTCTGGATCTCTTTTTCATTCACCAAAGATTCTCTGACTGCTTGTAAAGCAACCATGCTACCCTGCGAGGAAAGGAATGACAGCGCAGGCATTTGACAATCTGTGCGTCTTGCCTGCCGCAGATCAATCCAGGTGTTTGACCCCTGGATGGTAATCTTATCTTTTTCACAGGTCACTTTTTGGCCAGAATAAAGACCCTCTGTAAATCTGGCATCCCGGTAAGAAACCCGAATATCTCCAGGTTGGTCAATATCCTCAGACGCGAGAATTGCCATCAGCGTATCCAGTCCCTTTACCTCAAGGTTAACAGAGGTAGAGAAGACGCTGTGGATGACAGCTTCAAAAGCGGCGGTGTATTCGGGTATTCCGGTGCTGACAGCTTGAATTCGCATAATTTGAAAATGCACAGCGGGAAGGGAAGACCCTATCCCGCTGTGCGCTCGAATAATTCTATTATTCTCCTAAGTTTGGTTTCGGTTGATTCCTACGGTAGAACATCATCAGTACAAACAGCAGGGCCATAGCCATATATCCGATAAAAGGCCCCCAGGCAGCATTGAAACCATTCGCTCCAATGGCGGGGAATAGCCGTAATTCGGTGCTGTGGATGAAACCTACCCAGGCACAGGCAGCGCCAAACAGGGAGTAACCAATAGCGCCTTTCCAATTGTGATCAATCACATAAGCCGCGATAGCGCCCAGGATCATCCCAACCAGAATGGCGCCCGCGCCCAAAACAGCCATACCGCTGTAAGAAACACCAGCGCCTGCCAGCGTATCCATGCCCAGAGTCGCTGCATTTGTACCGGCAGCGCTGAGGCCGTTATCCACCTGGGTTTTGACGTAATCCGCGATCCAGGGGATGATGGCCAGGGCAACCGCTGGCGCATGCCGCCGCGGGCTGGCATTGAAAGCCTGCGAGGTGATCAGCAGACCAATGTAAATCAGAATAGGCAAAATTGCTTCCACAGGAATCAAGGCCGATAGAATACCTAACAAGCCAAACACACCCAGCACCAACATGGTTACCCCAGTGGCCCAGGAGTATCCAACACGGGAACCAACCGATTTCCAACCAGGGTGACCGATGTAGATCAGGGTTGGGAAGGGGCTGCCAAACAAAGAAGCTACCAGCGTGCCACCCGCAGCAGCCAGCATGGCTTCACGGGTGTTGTATTTATCGCCGCCCACAATGGCGCTTTCGACATTGCTGAGAGATTCCAGAAACAGGTAAATGGCCAGCGGGATGGCGGTTACAAGGTAAGGCAGGATCTCCGGCAAGCCTGCCAGCAGCACGCCAATTTGAGGGAGGGGGATGGCAACGGAAGCGTTCGAGATGGCTTCTTGCAGTGTGCCGATGCTCATGAAACCAGAAGCCCAGCCCACAATGACCCCGACGATAACAGCCAGGAGACCGGCGGGCACTTTGAAAGGAAACTCGATATTTGCCAGCCAACCGACAAAAATAATCCCCAGAGTAACCATGCTCAACCAGGCCACATTCCAGGCACTAAAAGCAGCCCCCATCGCGATGTACGTAATGGCAACACCCGCCAGCGTGCCCAACAGGGCAGCCCGAGGGGTCAACCTTTGCATGGTGGGTCCTACAAACGCGCCGATGGCCGCCACAAGGGCATGCACAAAACACCATGCCACACCCACGCTCCATGCCAGGTTTAAATCGCCCGTTGTCAGCTTAATCGGCAGCATGATCGCAAAGGTAACCAAAAAGTAATGGGGAACGGAAATACCATAAGGCACGGCTGTTACATCATCCCTTCCTTCCTTTACGCCCAGTCGATAAGCCATCCAGGCGAAATAGATGTTGCCCACTGCCAGCGACAGCACCAGGCCCGGCACAATTTTCCCAAAGAGTATCTCTTTGGGAAAACCAATTACAAACTGCATCAAGGATACGGCAACAAGAGTATTGGTGATACTGTTGGTGGCCAGACCAAAAAAGCCATTCCAATCACCAACAACCCATAACTTAGGTTCACGTTTTACAGCGGCAGTTGATCCTGAAGTACTCATAATGATCTCCTATATATAAATATGCTCAGAAAATAAAACCCAAAAGCAGCAATCCTGCATTCTCAACCTGCCTGCACCGCGTTGTTCTCGTCATAGGGCAGATAGGTAAAACCAAAGCACAGCGCGGCCATCAGCAGATAGCCCAGTGATACCAGAGGCGCCACCGCAAAACCAACTTGCGCACCATGAATAAAACCAAAGAAAGAAAGCACCGCACCCGCAAGCGCATATGCCGCCGCGACCTTCGGCTTATGGTCAATCATAAAGACGACAATAGCGCCAATGACCAAACCACTTAAGATCGCACCATCACCCAGCACCTGCAACCCTTTGTAAAGAACGCCATTTGCCTCCAGCGTTGACAAACCAACCTGTTCCGCAGTCAGACCCACAGAAGTAAGCACACCATCCACCTGGCCCTGCGCCCAATCCGCAAAGTGGGGTACCAGCGCCAAAATGATGGCGGGAGCATGCGCCCGCGGTGTCGCCTGGAAAGCCTGAGCGCCAATTAATGCGCCAATGTAAAGCAGGATGGGCAGGATTGCCACCAATGGAATAATACTGAGCAGCAAGGGAATCAGGCCCAGCAAAGTCACCAGCCCCACCATAATGCCCGTGGCCAGTGAATAACCTGAACGGCCTCCAACCGCCTTCCATCCGGGATGTCCAATATATACCGCGTTCGGAAAGGGCGAGCCCAACAAGGTGCCAACGATACTGCCGATGCCATCCACCAAAACCACTTCCCGGACATTGTATTCATCACCGGCAGCGGCGGCGCTTTCGACATTATCCATAGCCTCAATGAAGTCATACACACCGAAGGGAATAGCGGTTACCAGAAGCGGTGCAATGTTCTTGAACCCCGCCATCAACTCGGCAATGGCCGGAAAGGGCAGGCCAATCTGGATATCTGATACAGCCGCCTGAACCGCGGCAAAATCCATGATCCCGGTCGTCCAGGCCAGCACCGTCCCCACAATGATGGCCACCAAACCGGCTGGAATATTGAAGGGGAATTTAACTCCCGCGAACCAGCCTCCAAACACAATTGCCAGACC
>Ga0068714_10002342_pt1 | contig 24768 bp, 17 predicted proteins | sample MTBNYHSulfiMetaG_FD_62988 | JGI IMG/M metagenome (GOLD analysis project Ga0068714, IMG submission 62988) | Enrichment culture microbial communities from rom New York Harbor, USA that are MTBE-degrading - MTBE-NYH (New York Harbor Sulfidogenic)... | ecosystem: Environmental > Aquatic > Marine >... | reverse complement strand
CTTTTCATCCATGCTTTTGTAATCGGCCACATCTTTGTTAAATTATCATTTCTCTGACCTATATGGGCTTCTTTTAATACATGACGCAAGTCAGAGTAAACTCTTTTCCCCTTGTTACAATGTTTTTTGACAGCAATTTCAAGATATTTTGATATATCTCGAGTGCTAAATGGATAATGATTCATTTTTGCCTTCATACAATTTTTTATACTTATTCCTACGGGTATATATTGCTTTAAGAATTCTATGCCATCTTCATCATATATTTTTGGATTTAGACTCCAAATCCATGCATTAAATATAGTTTTTGCAGGTTCAATAATACCAAAACCGGATTGCATAAACTCCATATTGACCAATTCTGCACCAGCACGGTAACCTAATGCATATCCATCGCCAGTGATATCTAAGGGATTTAGACTAAAAGAAAATAACTGACCTGCACCACCAGTAGCTAATATAGTAGATTTTGACCTAATTTCCCATTCTTGTCCATTTGTAGAAGCAATAAAGGCACCTTTACATATATTATTTTCAACAATAAGGTCTGTTACCATACTATCTTCAATAATATTTACATTCCCACGTTTGATAATTTCTCTTTTAAGTACATCTACAATAGGTTCTCCATGACCTTTAATTTTCAAGCTTCGCTTCCGACTTGCAAAACAACCTTTTGTAGCAAGATAATTATCTCTATACCGTTCAAATTTTACCCCTAAATTTTCCAAAAATGTTACCTGTTTCGGTGCTTTACAAGCAACAGTGGCAGCAAGGTTATCATTACAAGGTCCTAAGGCTGCATCAAGAATATCTTTTTGATGTTGTAGGACAGAATCTTTTGTATCTGAAAATCCACTTGCAGAAAATCCAGCTGATTCTGCAACATGAAAATTTGATGTACCAGAAAAACCATATTTACCCTTTGTAACCAACAGAGTTTCTGCACCTTGTTTTTCACTTTCTAAAGCAGCTCTGGAAGCAGCACTGCCACCTCCTATAACCAATACATCGGCTTTTAGTAATTTAACTGAATTTTTACTCAAATCACTCACCATCCTTTTTTGGGAATATTGTTATAAAACCATTGTCAGAATCGACTTCTACCGTATCACCGGTATTAATAATCGAGACCGGGTCAATATTAAAGTTGTCCATCATAGGAATACTACTCATGATAGCACCTACCACCGTTACAATCTCTGCTTTTGTATTAATAATTGCAAGTGGAGCCACATTTCTTAAAGACATATCATAAAGTCGGGTGGAGCCTCCTCCGGAACCTTTACCAGAAGGGCATACCAAGATTTTGCCTGCCATTGACTGGCCTTCAATATCATGACCATGTTCATTTACAATACCAGTGTTGTAATCAACTCCTCCCCAGAAGCTAATAGAATCTTTACTAACAATAGCAACATCTCTAGTCTTTCCTCCAATTATTTTTTGCCCGTGAATCTTTATAGGATCCTTGTTAATATTTTTTATTTTTTTTATTTTTATTTCTTTAGTAGAAGAACCATCTTTGGCCATCTTACTTTTATTTATTTTCTTTGGAATTTTGTAATTCCACCTACCTGCAACTGCAGCTTCAACACATTGAACTACAGTACCATAATATACTGGAAAACGTCCACAATCCGCAGAAATATAATGTGCCATTTTAGATGAATTTGTAGCTAACGACTTTATGTTCCTGGCTAATGCAATAACTTCGCCCAATGGATAACAAGTTGGACAAGTTTGAACCAATATCATACATCCTGCTTCTTGTAATATTTTTGTATACCCTTGACGATCACATAAAGCTTTCATTGCTTCCGAAGTTAAAACTTGAAAATTTACTTCAGAAGCTATTTTTTTACCTTGTAATAAGCAAACTAATTCTTGTATTTGAGTAACAGAAAGATGTGGGCACCCAATTACTACCATATCTAAGTGTTCATCTGTTGCAGTGAAAAGCTGACATTCAGTATTATATTTTTCAGATTTATTAAATTCGGACACTTTAATATTAGAGTGAGATTTTTTACCTAATGCCTTCGATAAAGTCGGGGCTTCAGGAGTTATTCCTACAATATGAAAATGTGGAACTGCTCCACTAGCATTCATTCCAGCTGCTAACATTTTACAATTGTCTATTGTAGCATTATTATCTAATCCAACAAAAATTGGCACCTTATCCTTGGCAATATTTCCTGTATAATATCCCAAAGTAGCAAAATCATTTTCTGTCTCGCATTTAGTGTTTACTTTAATAATAAAATCTCCAAATCGATTTTCATCTAATAATAAACCAAAAACAGGAACTTTTCCTGTTATAGCAGTAGCAATCGATGAAGGGCCACCTTGTCTATTAGTTCTTGCTCCAAAGAATCCATTATACATAGCTATCGCAGAAGACTCACCACTTGCTAAAAACTCTCCAAAATGGGGAATATTGCCTATTAAATATGGCGTACAACAATATGTAGTTACAATATTCATTTTATTATAAGCATTTGTAAGCCGCATTTGAAGTTTATAATATTCTTCTGGGATGCCTAATTTACGCCAATGGAAGGGATCTATTGCCCCAGGATTTACAGTAGAAAAACAACGGGCTCTAGCCCCATCATTTGCAAGCCATTCTATAAATTTTATACCACCTTCGCCATTAGAAAGAACTGACCCACCTGCAACATGCACACGGTTAATCCGTGCCATTTTTTTTGCACCATAGATTTTTCCAATAGTAACCAATATTTCCATAGCTTTTTTAGTTCCCATTCCCATTTTGCCTTCAAGCATAGCTTTCTCTTCAGATGTCAATTGCATATTTTTCTCCTATTTTTATAAATATTATTTTATTTTTTTCTATACAAAATTACATTGATAATCCAATTATTATTGAAATTTAGGTTTTGGGAGGTTTAAAAAAGAAATATACTTACATTTTTCTATCTTAATTTTATCTCTTTTAATAAAATACTATACGTAATATGCTTCAAATTCTTGCTTAAAAATAACATTGATACATATAATATTTTTGTTTTCAGTAGAATAATTCTATTAGGTAATTCTATACTTAGGTTGCACTTGGAACCTTGAAAAACTGTTGATAAGTCAGTATAAACAGGGTATGAAAATATGTCCTCGCTGCAGCAGTAAAAAATTCTGGTCTCTTTCTATCACTAAGATACGTTGTAACAAGTGTGGACTAACCAGAAAAATCTCTAAGAATCTCTGTAAAAAGATATGAATCTCTCCCTATTGGAAAGGAAAATTGATTGAGTATTTCTGTTTAGGAGTCCCCTCTTATCACCTAAGATTCCAGGTTCCTTACAGCCAACTGACTATCTAAAGATGTTTTAGAATGTTTTAAGAAGCCATTTATCATGATAACATCAAAGATCTAAAACCTCTTTCTTAAGAGATTGAAATAGATGAAATCATGTTCGGCTGTAAAAGACCTGGTAAACGTATCTTGGGAACATTAGGTAAGAATATCTTCTTTGGTATTATTCAAAGAAGAAATGATAAATTAATTACCGTCCTATCTCTTCCCGGGCAAAGAAGATTATGAAACCTTATATTACTTATATTAAGAAATATATTAACTATGCTTGCTAAAGGTAGAGAGGAGATTTAACCACCGTAATGAGTACCTTGCTATCATATTAAGGAGGTTACTGAATCAACAGAATTTCAATGTCAAAGAACAAATTTAGTGCAAATTTAGTATATACAACCTTCTATTGATAGACACATTTAATAAAATTTTAAACCTCTTTGAATTAAATTATGAGTTAGACAGGCTTATCTAAAAAAGTTTAGTTAGGTCTTACAATTATAATTTTTAGTTTCATTTGATATGATTTGCTTTATTTTCTCAACTTTTTTATCTATTTCTTGAGCTTCTTCTGGTAAAATCGGCTCTGTAGGAGAAATAACTCTACCATCGCATAATCCTAATCGACTAATCGCATATTTTGTGGCTGTTGTTTGGCTTTTTGTACATTTAAAAATAGATAAAATAATTGAAACTAGCTCATCATAGAACATGGTCTCTTTAATATTTCCAGCCTTACCATAATCATATAATTTTATAAATGGATCTGGAAATAATGGGGCCATTGAGGGAATATATCCATCTGCTCCAAGTAACAAACTTGCAGCAGCTAATCTTGTATCACCCTGTAGTAACACAAAATCTGTATTTTTAAAATGTGAAAGACATTTTATAAAATCAGCAAAATTTCCACTACTATCCTTATAGCCAATCACCTTGTCAATTTCAGCAATTCTAAAAATAGTATCAGCAAATAGTGTTTCTCCAGTAAATTTTGGAATGTTATATATAATTAAGTCAATCTTTGTTTTATTAGATATTTCATCAAAAAGTCTAACGGTTTCATCCTTGGTATCATGCCGAGCGTAAAAAACCGGTGTTATGACAGCAATTTCGCCTCCCATATCTTCTACTCTTTTAATATTTTCAATAACTTTTTTAGTCCCTGCATCCATGACTCCACATAATACAGGAATTCTGCCCTTAACCTCAGAAATTGTAATCTTAATAGCCCGATCTCTTTGTTTTTGGGTTAATCCCATAGTTTCACCATTTGATCCTGCAACAAAAATACCATGTAATCCGCTTTCTATACAATGATTAATTAATTTTCTAAATCCTTTTTCATCAACATTTTCTTTTTTATCTATTGGGGTAATAATTGGTGGTATAACACCTTTTAATTTTTTTGTCATATTTTTAGCCCTATTCTTTATTTTTATTATTGATTTCTTCAGGTCGTATATTATCTACTTGTCCATAAATAAAAACAATATCCACAAATCCTCCATTATCATACTCAAAACAATGCCATTCTAAATCATCAAAGTGAATTACTGTTCCAATTTTTAATTCTATTTTTTTATTTAGATTATCTCTTGAAGGACCAAAAGATACAAATCCATCCTTTACGCCTATTACCACAACCGTTTCTTCTGCATGTTGATGTGGTTCCATTGGACCACTTTCTGTAGAGTAATGTGCATAACCAACAGTCATTTTTTTACTCTTAATTATAGAATCTTTGCCTATTACTTTTTGTATTATACGTCCAGGTAATATCTCTTTTGTAATATCTTTTCTATGAACAATTTCCATATAAAACCTACCCTTTCAAAAATAATATTATTTTAACTCTATTTTTATATTAATTTTATTCTTTTAGCTACTCCATATTTTATTCATTATATGCCATACCATAATATTATTATAATTTATAGCAAATCAATAAATGTACTTTAGTAGATGAATTAATTAGTATTTAATATTTATTTTATCTCCTTCTATTACACCTCCTTTTTACATAATGACATGCTGCAAAGTGTCTAGGTCTTTTTTCCTCAAAATACGGTATTTCTTTACTGCATTTTTCATTTGCAATCGGACATCTTGTATGGAAACGGCATCCAGTTGGTGGATTCATCGCATCAGGTACGTCACCTTCAAGAATTATCCTTTTCCGTTGCTGTTCCAATTTAGGATCAGCTTCTGGTACTGCAGAAAGTAAGGATTTGGTATAAGGATGGAGTGGATTATCAAAAAGTTCATCCTTGTTTGCCAATTCAACAATTTTTCCTAGATACATTACTGCAACTCTATCGCTTATATGGCGCACTACAGCAAGATTGTGTGCAATAAAAAGATAAGTTAAATTATATTTCTCTTGTAATTCTTTCATAAGATTAATAATTTGTGCTTGAACTGAAACATCTAAGGCAGATACAGGTTCATCACACACAATAAAATCAGGATTTATCGCAAGGGCTCGAGCAATACATATACGTTGTTGCTGACCACCAGAAAGCTCATGAGGATAACGGTTAGAAAAACTTGGCTTTAATCCTACATCTTTAAGCAATTCAAATACACGATTTTTTACTTCACTATTTTTCATAAGTTTATGAGCCCTTATTGGTTCTCCAATACTTTCTCCTATTGTCATTCTCGGATTAAGTGTAGAATATGGATCTTGAAAGATAATTTGTATTTTTGTACGCATACAACGAAGTTCTCTTTCTGATAACTTAGTCAGGTCAATTCCATTAAAGTATACAGAACCACTTGTCGCACGATACAACTGGACAATAACAAAACCCGTAGTTGATTTTCCACATCCAGATTCACCTACAATACCCATGATTTCACCACGGGATACATCCAAAGATATTCCATCAACCGCATAGACAATCCCTGAACTTTCTCCAAAAGCTCCTAATCTAACAGGAAAATATTTTTTCAAATTTTTTATTGAAAGAATTATCTTATTTTGTTTGTCTTTCATTTTTCTACCCCATTCTTTTTATTAACCCAACATGCAACCTTATGTGAATCATTATCTTCGGATACTGATCTCATTGGTGGTGTTGCTTGCCAACATTTCTCAATATTATATTTGCATCTTGGGGCAAAAGGACAAAATTGTGGTTTTTCTAATAGCTCAGGAGGAGATCCTTCTATAGATAAAAGCTTAGAAGCTGTCTGTCCTCTAAGCTTGGGGATACTTTTTAATAAACTTATTGTATATGGATGTTGGGGATTATCATATAAATCATTAACTAACGCTTCTTCTACAATAAAACCTGAGTACATGACTATAACTCGATCCACCATTCCCGCTACAAGTGCTAAATCGTGAGTTATTAAAATAATTGAAGTATCTAATCTGCTTCTAAGGTTTTTAATGAGTTCCATTATTTGTGCCTGTATAGTAACATCTAAAGCAGTAGTTGGCTCATCTGCAATTAATAATTCTGGTTCACACGATATAGCAATTGCTATCATTACTCTTTGTCTCATACCACCAGAAAATTGATGCGGGTATTCATTAAGTCGTTCTTTTGGATTTGCAATACCAACAAGATCTAATAATTCCGCACTTCTTTTCATAGCTTGATTCTTTGAAAGTTTTTTATGGTAAATAAGTCCTTCTGATATTTGAATACCTATTTTCAAAAATGGATTAAGTGAAGTAATTGGATCTTGAAATATAATTCCAATTTTATTGCCCCTTATACTATAAAAATCATGTTTATTTATCTTTCTCAAGTCTTGTCCTTCAAATAATATCTGACCATTTTTAATAGTACCTGAAGGAGGAATTAGATTTACTATACTAAGCATACTTACACTTTTTCCACAACCACTTTCACCAACTACACCAAGCATCTCTCCTTTTTTAATTGAAAATGATATTCCGTTTACTGCATGAATAATTATTTTACGTTGTTTAAAGACTGTTTCAAGGTTTTTTACATCTAATAATTTATTATCCAAAGTCCTCTCCTTTTATCTTATTCTTTTTCGATCGCTACTTCCACTGACGAGGATTGAGTGCATCATTTAGCCCATCACCTAAGAAACTATATGCCATTGACATGATTGCAAGCACAGCAGCCGGTGCAGCAAGAATGTGTGGATATAAATGCCATACTCTTAGACCGTCGCTAATCATATTTCCCCAGCTAGGCATTGGAGGTCGTACTCCAACACCTAAAAAACTAAAAGCTGATTCAAATACCATAGCTTCTCCAAGTGTTGCGCTAAAAAGTACAATTACAGGGCCCATTGAGTTTGGAATAATATATTTGCGCAAAATACCAACAGTTGAAACTCCAGACGCAATGGCTGCTTTAACATAATTTTTATTACGAATTGAAAGAATCTGGCCACGAATTATTCTTGCAGCTTTCGGCCATTTTATAAGCGCTATAGATCCAAATACCAGGATAAAATCAACCCAAATAGTTTCTCGAAAAATAGGATTTTTTGTACTAAGATATTGGCTTTCCATCCATGTTATAAAAAGTGGTTTCAAAGATGTATTTAGTACAATTACAAGAAGCAATGATGGAATGGACATTGTAACATCAATAAGCCACACAATAAATCCATCAATTTTAGTTCCAACATTATAAGCCCCAATTGAACCAATCACAATTCCAATTAAAAAACTAAGTAAGGTAACTGATAAAGAAATAATGACGGCAGTTCGTGCACCATATATTACTCTACTTAGAATATCACGTCCAAGGTCATCGGTACCAAATGGATGTTGCCAAGAAATTCCTTGATTTCTTTCCTCAATGTTTTGTGCTAAAAAATCATATGGAGTAATATAAGGGCCAATAAATGCAATTAAAAATAAAATAGAAATTAATACAAGCCCAATAACAGCACCTTTATTTGCAATAAATCGTGTAAAAGCATCTTTTAAAAAACTCTCTGTAGGAGCATCCTGTATAGCATTTTCATAATTAGTCTTATTTTTTTTAATTTCATTTATGTTCTTCATACCTAATCAGTCTCCTCCTTCCTTGCTAATGCTCGTGGGTCCAATATAGGAAGTACGAGGTCAACCATTAAGTTGGACATGAGCACTACAGTTGATCCAATAAATACAAGTGCTAAAATAACCGGATAATCAGAAGTAGTAATTGAGTCTACTGCAAGATTTCCTACTCCTGGGATTCCAAAAACCGTTTCTAATAGAACTGCATTATTTAAAATAGCAATCATAATTAAACCTACTTGACTAACAACTGGACTTAGGATTGGTTTTAACATATGCCTTGTCAGAATTTGTATATTGGGAATACCTTTTGAACGTGCAGTTCTAATATAATCTTCACTTAGAACCTGCAATAACGCAGATCGAGCTTGTCGAATAACCAAAGCCATTGGTGTAATTGTCATAACAAGCAGTGGCAAGATGGTCCTAGTACTAAAGATACCATGCCAGCCATAAGGAACATCCATAATTCTCACAACTTTTACAAAAAAAATCATTAACAATGGTCCTGAAACAAATACTGGTACTCCCCAGACACCCATAGCAAATCCTGAAATTATATTGTCCACCCATTGATTATGATTCAAGGCTGCTATTATTCCTAAAATAGTACCTATAATAGTTATGAATACGCCAGCGGCTAATCCCATTTGGAGGGTAATTGGAAAAGCTTTTGCTATCATACTGCCAACAGATCTGCCAGTTAAAAGAGAGTTTCCAAAATCCCCTTGCACTAAATGAGAAATATAATTCCAAAATTGCACCAAGAAAGGCTTGTTTAAACCTGCAGCTTCCCTCATTGCCTCTACTCTTTCTGGATTATATGCAATATCTCCAGGTGCTCTTAAAAAAATCAATCTAATTGGGTCGCCGGCACCAAAAAAAACCAAGGCATAAACCACTAATAAAACAATTAAAACCGTTGGTATCCATCTCAATAATCTATTTCCTAAATATTTCCACATATAACTCTCCGGTACATATATTTTAAGTAAATATTAAAATACAAATGATACTTAATTTGTATTACTTTCAAGATATGTTTACACATTGCCGTTCTTTCCTATAGAAAGATGATACTATTTATTTGGGTTTCGGTAAAGCATATTTTCGCTTACCATCGGTAAATTTCTGGTAAGGGACCTTACCTCCTAACCGGTAACCCTGATGCGTTCTTTTAAAATTGTAATAGTAAATAAAGTTATCCAGATCATCCTGCAGTTCATCCAAAGAAGTATAGACATTCTTGATCATGGCTATCTGGTAGAATTCTTCTAATAAGGTTGGGTTAAACCTTTCTACCATTCCGTTACTCTTGGGACACCTGGGCTTAATCTTGGTGTGTCTGATACCACATTCAGCCAGGAATGTCTCATAGTCATGCTTCTCATTTACCCAGTGAGTGCTATACTCTTTACCGTTATCGGTCAGGATGCGATCCAAGGGAATATGAAACATCTCATATACCGGTATCACCTTAGTCTTCACAAAGTCAATGGCACTGTCGTCTTTCTTATTGGTATACACCTTGGCAAAACCGAAGCTGCCATAGGCATCAATGCCGGTCTGCTGATAGATTCTCCCTAAGACCTTGATGGTGCCTACATAGAAGGTATCCTGGCAAAAGAGGTCACCGGGATGGGAAGCCTCAATATGGGTTTCTTTCTTCTTCTCTACCTCTCTGAGATACCGCTCGGTAATGATGGGATTATCACTAGGTTCCTGGGCATAGAAGAGACGGTCTAAGCGATGATTCAGGTTTGCTCTTTTTAGGAGATGATAGACACCGGTTTCGTTGATAATCATTCCTTGCTGAGCTAGTTCATAGGCAATCCTTCTGGGTCCATGGGTCGGGTAATCTGTGATGTAATTGTAAATGATCGCCTCATATTCCGGCTTAATCTGATTGGGCATCTTAGGCTTGGATCTTTCTCTATCGGCTAAGCCCAGATAGCCGAATTTGTTAAACCTTCTTAACCACTCATAATAGATGGTTCTGGATAAGTTAAACGCTTTACAGGTACTTGGCAATGTTCTTGTTTTTATATGCATGTTGTGAGTACACTATACTTAAAACTGGCAATATGTTCATCCTTGGTCATGTGTGATGTTCTCCTTCCTATTTAGAATTTGTTTTAACAACTTTATTCTATAGGAAAGACAACATGCATGACCAGTTTTTTTTAGCTAATTTTCAGCTAAATTGTTAACACGACTCGAAATTAATACACTTAATTAATAAATTTGTCTGTATTAAGTGTAGGCATCATTTGAGATGCCTACACTTTCAGATTCTGAAAGACAATATTGTAGTTTATTTATACTTAGATGTTAATTCTTCCTTTAATTCTTCATCTATTGAAACAGACCATGGTTCTATAACCTGCCAATCATCATTTTTATCAAAATTTAAGACCCATGGCATTGCCCATTTAGACATTGTTTCATGGTAATATGGGATAAATTGCCATTCATCACGGAAAATTTCTTGAGCCTTTTTTGATAATGATATTCTCTCTGGATTATCAACTGATTTCATGGAAGCCTCTTCTAAAAGTGCATCAATTTCAGCATTTTTATATCCACCCATTTTACCTGTTGCATTGCCAGAGGAAGAATGGATTGCACCCATTAAATATGCAGCTATATCTGGAACCCTTGTTCCTACATCGTCCCTAAATATTTGTATTTGCATTTGGTCTGGTCCTTGATAGCTATCTTGTTGTGGTTTCATTTCAGTTCCCTGTATTCCTAAAATCTGTCTCCATTGTTCAGCAATATATTGCGCTGCCAACTCATGAGAAGGAGTACTTATACCAACAAACATTAATTTGGGTAGATTTTCAGCACTACCGTAACTAGACTTTGCTAATGCTGCACGAGCTGCTTCTGGATCATAAGTGTACATTTCATATTCAGGATCAGTCCCTTTAACCTTATTTAATATTTGTGTTGCAGGTTTATGTGGACCATAAGGGAAGGCAATCTCAAACATCTTTTTTGAATCGACTGCGAGAATTAATGCTTTCCTTACATTAATATCATCCATTGGAGGTCTATTACAATTAAACCAAAAATGATGACCTTTGGCTAACATTGCACCCTCAACAAACTCCTTACCCAAATCCTGAATCATTGTCGTAGTCATTAATTCAGTGTGAGCATCCATTTCTCCACGTTGTAGCAAAAGCGTAGCCGTTTGTTCGTCTTTTACAGTTGTTATGATAATTTTATCCAGTTTCGGTTCAGGTCCGAAAAAATTTGGATTTTTTACTAAATTGATTACACCAGTATCGAGATCCATGCTTTCTGGCATAAAAGGACCACTAACAACTACCCCATTCTCTGGAGCCCACCATTCAAGAATTTGTTCACCATTTGAATCAGCAGCTTGAGAAATTTTTACTGGTGGAACAAGAGCAGTAGCAAGTCTTTGATAAAAAATAGGATCTTTTCTACTAAGGGTTACTTCAACTGTGCGTGAGTCCTTTGCAACTAAGCCTGACATATCCAAAGCCTCGCCAGTGCTGACCTCATCATATCCAGCCACATTCAAGAAAGAAAGGTCAGCTCGTAAATGTTGTGTACTGGGTCTAACGCATAAGTTCCAAGTCCCTACTACATCTTCCGCTGTAATTGGGCTACCATCAGAAAATACTGCATCCCCTGCAATAGTGAATGTCCAAACAGTATTGTCTTCATTGCCTTTCCATTCAGAGAAGACATATGGTTGAATTTCACCATTTTTATCAAAATACATTGGACTTGCCCACTGTAAAGAAATCCAGCGAACTTCATGACCAGCCCCTATAAAAGGTGACCAATTACCACTATTACGAGGATGAATGATTCGAAGAATCTGCTCACCTTCATCTTCTTCCTGAGCATTTACTGCAAGCATAAAAAAGCAACTTAGAAACAAAGTAATCAAAGCAATTTTAAATAATTTATTTCTCATAATTTTTCCTCCTGATTTAATTTAAAAACTAAAAGTTTTTTCAAGATTTTCTTTCTATTCTTCTCTTCTTTAAGTGTTTTACTTTAATCAAGAAAACCTATTTTGCATATTAAACCATTTCTCACCCCCCTCAATATTTGATAGTATCTTTTCTTACTAACCTTATCTTTTAATTTTTTCCCACATTATCTCATTATCCAATGAACGCCATACCTTTATTGAACACTGCCAATCTTTTCTTGGATATGGAAAATCAAGTCTATTATGATTACCTCTTGATTCTTCTCGTAATAGCGCACTATTAACAATCAATAAAGCAGATAATACTATATTTTTTGTCAATAAATCATTTAATAAGTAATCAGAGCTAAGAATACTCGCTAGTTCTTCTTTGCAAGTTTCTAAATCTTTTTTATTCCTATAGAACCCCAATGATTTATTAAGTAAACTTTGAACTCTGAGCTTTATTTTTTGAGAGATATCTTTATCAATTATATTTTGGAAATTATTAAAATTTTTTACTTTAATATCACGAAATATTTTAAAATTTTCACATTCAAGAACTTTTTCTGCTGCTAATATTCCAGAAACTAGAGCTTGGGTTGATGAATTTCCTCCTAACCTACAAGCTCCATGGATCCCTCCTACTGCCTCACCAACTGCATACAATCCTTTAACTTTAGTTTGAAAATACTTATTTACTTTAATTCCTCCAGAGTGACTATGAGCTGCCAAACCTACTTCTAATAGTTCTTGTTGATAGTTGATATTAGCTTTTTCTAATTTTTCGAAAAACCACTTATATTGCTCTAAAGCAGTTAATGGAACACCTCTAAAATCATAATAAAATCCACCATGTAAGGTTCCTTTTCCATTTGCTATTTCTTGGCTGCCGGCTTTATTTATTAGTGCCTTTGGTGCCCCTGATTCTCCTTCTTTTCTCCACTTAAATAAAAACCTTTCAAAATTCTTGTTACGCAAAACTCCGCCATCTCCTAAAAGTGCAGTGGGACAAATATGGCCTTTAAGTTCAGAAGGCCATAATATAACTAAAGGCTCAAATTCTATAAATTCTAAATCTAATAACTCTAAACCTTCATTAAATGCTATTGCTATAGAACTACCATTAACATCACTTGGATAAGTTGAATTAGGGTATAGATTACCAATTCCACCCCAAGCAATTACAACGACTGGAGCAAAAAAATCTCGAAAATCATCTGAAAAAGATGATTGTGTTGTTATTCCAATAGCTTTTTCTTCACTCAGTAATAATTTTGTACATAAAGTGTTGTTAATGAATTGAACGCCTCTTTCCTTTAATTTTTCTTTCAGAACAAAGTTTATACTCTTTCCTACTGGAGTTGAAAGGGTAAAAAGGCTTCTAGCAAAACTGGAACCAGATGTTCGATGTAAACTATATTGATTTCCCTCTTTCTTAAAACTGATTCCCCAATTTTCTAATATTTCTACACAGCGATAAGCCTCTTGGCATATTTTTTGCACCAATTGATTATTATTTAAGTAACCACCGGTTTCAAACATATCATGTGCATGAATTTGGATGGTATCACCAAAAGTATTTTTTGGCGTAACTGCGTTAATTGCATCAATAAAATATGAAGCGCCATTCCCAGCATTGACAATTGCTATTTTGAGATCTGTTCTTTCATCAATTATTCTAGCTGCTGCTGTTAATCCTGATAATCCACTTCCAATTATAATAACATCAAAATTATTTTCTTCCATTTTTAACCTTTATAATTCTAAAATTTTTTCTATATCTATAAAACCTTTTTTACAATTTAATACAACATGGCGAGCTAGATAGTTCGCAAATTACGTATTCGGCATTGATAATGTTTTATCTTTATTAGTTAAGATTCATTTTTCCCATTGTATCCGTAAAATAGTTAATCTCATCATCTACAGTTATGTTCCCGACTTTTCTATAAATTATTTCTAAAGCTAAAACTAATTTATTATTCTCATATATTTTTTTAATTCTATATAAAATATTTTTTACTTTTTCCAAATTAATCTCTCCTTTATTTACCCCAAACTCTGGATGTTTATCACCATAAAGTTCATGTGATTTGTCATTAATAATACAATTAGCTAAATGGATGTGGTTACTATAAAGAAAAGCTTTTTCTATTGATTTAATTGGATCCTCGCCTAATTGAATTAGATGGCTTGTGTCCATTGTTAAACTTACGTTTTCATATTTTTCTCTCAACTCTTGGATTAACTTAATTGCTAAATCAGTATGTCCAATTAATGAAAAACTATCAACTTCTGTATCTCCTGGTTCTAAAGTTAGTTTCAATTTATAATCTTTTGCTTTTTTATCAATATATTCCAATAATATAATCAATGATTTTTTTAAGTATTCATAAGCAGCTTCTATATCATTCTCTTTATCATTAATAGAAATAGACATAGGACGCCTGCCACTATTTACTAAGATACTCTCTGAATTATAAAAATAAGCATCATCAATACTTTTTTGCATTTCTTGAAGTGATCTCCCTCTAATTTCCCTGCTTAAAGAAGATAAATTTAAATTCTCTTGTTTAGTTTTCATAGCTCCGAGATAAATACTTCTTAAACCATATCTAAATAAGTTTTTCTTTATATTTTCCCTACCATTACCTTTATAATAAAATTCTACAACATCGATATCATATTTTTTTAAAAGCTTTATTGCTTCTAGAAAATCTTTATCATTTTCCATTGAACTTGGGAAAAATGCTGGTAATACTATTGAATCTGCAATCACATATGACTCCTTGAGTATATTATTCATTAACTAATATTCAGTATAACCTTGCCACAATTGCCTTCTTTAGCAGTTAGAATAGCTTTTTCGGTTTCATCCAGTGAAAATTCGTGCGTAATTACCTTTTTAACATCTATTTTACCGGATTGCATTAAATTATCAGCTAAATACCAACTATCAAACATTTCTCGTCCGGTAATACCATAAATTGTGCTTTCTTTATAAATTACATTATTAACCAAATCTAGGGTCACTTCTTTTGAATGAAGCCCAATTAGACAGATCCTCCCACTCTTACCTAGAACCTCAAAACCGTTTTTAGTGCCAGCTGTTGAACCACTTAATTCAATAACAACTTCCGCACCTATTCCACCAGTTTTTTCTCTAATTACCTTAACTACATCTTCTTTGTTTGAATTTAAAGCAATAATGTTTTTCCCCATTTTTATTGCTAAATTCAACCGATATTCATTGATGTCAACTACAAAAATCTGGCTAGAACCAGCAACATTGGCAACCTCGACTGCAAACATTCCTATTGGACCAGCCCCTATAATAACCGTAGAAAGACCTGCTATTTTATCTTTTAAAACTCCATGAACTGCAATGGCAAAAGGTTCATATATGGCACCTACCTCAGGCGAAGTACTTTTCGAAAGCTGCCAAGCGCATACTTCAGGAATCTTTATATATTCAGCAAAAGCCCCATCAGTATGAACTCCTATTATTTTCATATTCTGACAAATATGCTGTTTACCCGTTTTGCACATATTGCATTGTCCGCAGGGAATATGAGTTTCACCGGCAACCAAATATCCTTCTTTAATAGATCTAACATTCTTACCTACTTCAACTACTTCACCACAAAATTCATGTCCAATTACCATAGGATTTTTCGCATTAACATTTTCGCACCAATCATTCCATTCATATAAATGAATATCAGTACCACAAATCGCTGCCTTTTTTACTTTTACCAAAACTTCATTTGATGAAATTTTTGGAACTGGAATATCTCTTATTTCTATACCTTTCTCTCTGTTAGCTTTGTATGCTGCCTTCATTATATTACTATTCCTCCTAATGTTTACTTATTTAGTGGCTGGGATGTAATGTCTTCATATATATCATTTTAGCATCACCATATTTTATTTCTCTAGGATTATTTTTTAAAAGGCGCTGTTGTTCTGCTATAGCCATAATTGATAGTTCATCCAATATCTTGTCAGATATTTCCAACCCTTCGATATCACCAATATTAATATCGACTCCTTTAACCAGATCTTCAATTTCTTCAACGACAGACTTCACTATTTTTTCTCCAGAAATATCTTTTTTGCTAACTCCCATTGCCTCTGCTACTTTTAGAAATTTTTCTGGGACTGCTTTTGAATTAAACTTCATAACCTCTGTTAATAGTAGAGAATTGGATAATCCATGGCTGATATTATATTTTCCTCCCAATGGATATGCCAATGCATGCACTCCTCCTGTGCCTGAATTGGTAATAGCAATCCCCCCATATAGACTTGCAATCAACATATAGTACCTTGCTTCTCTATCATTTCCATCTCTAAAAGCCCTTAGTAAATATTTTTTGATTAACCTAATTGCCTCAAGAGCAAATAAGTCACTCATAGTATTTGCTTTATTACCAATAAAACACTCAATTGCATGAGTAAAAGCATCAATACCTGTTTCTGCAGTGATTTTTTTCGGGAGTGATAAAGTAAGTTCTGGGTCAAGAACAACCAAATCGGGAATCAAATAAGGGCTTACTATGCCTTTTTTCCATCCTCTTTCAACGTTTTTTATAATTGCATTAGGAGTAGCTTCCGCTCCGGTACCTGAAGTAGTTGGGAGAATAATCATCGGGATTCCAGGCTTCTCAATAAGATCTGTTCCTATATAATTTTCTATAGTACCCTTAAAATTTCCAGATACGGCAAACAACTTAGAAACATCAATAGTGCTACCACCACCAACACCAACAATTGCATCAAAATTAGAAACTATTCTGAATTCTTTAATAGCTTCGTCTACCTCATTTATGGTTGGCTCATTTATAATACCATCAAAGACATCAAAAGAAACTTTTTCTTCTTTTAAACTATTTAAAATATGATCTACTAGCCCCAGCTTCTTCAAATTATTATCAACAACAACCAATACTCTGTTAAGCTTAAATCCCTTTAAAATTTTCACCAAATCTTTACTCTTAGAAAAACCTACCTCAATTTTAGGAGGCATACGAAAAATAAAATCATTCATATTAATAAATAAACCTTCCGATATACAAAATAGATATAATTACTCTCTAGTTATTACTAATAGACTAAGCAAGTTGAGTTGCCATTTTTATTGCTTCTACCATACTCTCTTCATTTGCTCTTCCTTCTCCAGCCTTGCCAAAAGCTACGCCATGGTCGACAGAGGTTCGGATAATCGGTAATCCAACAGTAACATTGACACCGCTCATACTTGACCATTTATTAGTTTTTTTATTATATTTAAATCCGGTTACTTTCATGGGAATATGCCCTTGATCATGATACATTACTACTGCAATATCATACTGTTTTCCTAATACTTTTGAGAAAATGGTATCCGGAGGAATTGGCCCTTCTACGTTTATACCATCTTTCCTAGCCTCATTTATAGCAGGAATAATTTCATCTATTTCTTCCCTGCCAAACAAGCCTCCTTCACCAGCATGTGGGTTTAATCCTGCTACGGCAATTTTAGGTTCTTGGATACCTAAATCTTTTAAAGACTTGTTTGCCAAGCGTATCACTGTTAATACTCGCTCCTTTTTAACCAGATCACATGCCTTCCTTAAAGAAACATGGGTTGAAACATGTATCACTCTAAAATGCTTATCTGCCAGCATCATGGCATAATTTTTTGTATGAATCTGAGTAGCAAATATCTCGGTATGACCTGGATGAGGCGAACCTGCTGCCTTGATGGATTCCTTATGAATGGGACCGGTAACCACCGCATCAATCCTTTTTGACATAGCCCATTCAATCCCTTTATAGATGTAATCTAATGATGCCTGTCCTGCTTTCACATTGACTTTTCCATATTTAAATTCACTAAGTGTTATGTTATCCAGGTCAAGCAAATCAATCGTACCGTATTCCCCTTTTGCCTCTTCAACTTTTTTAATAATATTCAATTGCAAATTCGAAGAAATCATTTTTATTGCATCTTCTATAACAGATTTACTGGCAACGACTACTGGTTTTGATTTTTGGTATATTCCCTTTCTATTTAAAGCTCTAACTGTAATTTCTGCTCCGATACCTGCTGGGTCTCCAATAGTAATGCCAATTATTGGTTTTCTTTTTTTTGTCTCTTTTATATTCAAAATTTCAAGTACTCCATTGTCTTTATTCTATAATACTAATAATTCTGAAACTTCTTTATCAAATTATATAAAGTACTTTTTTCCCCAAATCCACCTGCTTTTGTAATAATATTTAAATGATCATTGTTATATATTGCGCTGGCTAAAGGAATGCCAGGTAATAATTCACCTAACAATTCTAGATTTGATATTCCTAATTCTCTACAAGCACTAATGGCAATATCTCCACCGGTTAACATTAAATTTCTTATATTACTACCTTTGATAATGTTAGAAGTAAGTATACCTAAAAATTCTTTTATATTATTTTCTAATTCTTTGTAGCTTAATTTATATTTTTGCATTAACTCATCGTCAATAGATTTTTGTTCATTATTGGGGGCATCCGTATATATAATTAAATCATGATTCTTTTTAATAATTTCTAAACTTTCTTTTGTGTACTGGTTGAGAACTTTATATTTGTGGGTATAAATTTGTCTTATATCTATTCTAAGTTCGGCAAAATCCAAATTCTCCTTAAGATGTCTTATTTGATCAATCATAATAGGATTCCTTGACCCACCAACAATCAGAATAGGTCTTTGGTTGTTTCGAAGGCAAATTTTTAATTCTTTTTTCTTTCTATAACTTTCTGCCAGGCAATTTCCCAATCCTGCTGAACCTGAAAATAAAACTTTGTTACCAAAGCTCATTCCACTACATGCAATATCTTTTAGATGCTTCTCATTACTTGAATCAACCACAATAATTATTTTTCCTTCATTAATTAGTTTACCAAGTAATCTTGTAATATTATTTTTTCGTTTCTTTATTTCGGATAAATCAATTCTTCCGATTGATAATTTTGTCTGTTTTTCTAATATAGACGGAATATAAGATTCAGGTATATTGCCATTATTGTTATTGTTATTTGTATATTTACTAATCCCAAGTGGCTTCTTTTGGACAATAAGATTCCCCCCAACTGTAACTCTCTGCTGGTAAGGGAAACTCGGGCTTAATATACAAAACTGCTTGTTATAAATCTTTATAATTTCTTCAATTTCTGCACCTACATTCCCTCTTAAGGTTGAATCTATTTTTTTGTAAATAATATCTTTTTCACTAACCTGTATTTTTTTTAATATTTTTGTCAATTTACTCCGGGCAACATTTTCTTCAACTTCACGAGTCTCTGTATCTATTACCAAGACATCATGATTATTTTCAAACTCTATCCTTTTTAATTCACTATCTAATATCAACACCCTGGTCTTATACCCATTTTTTGTAAATTGTACACCTGTGTCATTTGCACCTGTTAGATCATCTGCTATTACATATATCATTTAATCCCTTAGTCCTCGTTATTAGTTTTTTTTATTCAATTTCTTTAACTCAATTCCTTCTATCTTCTATAATGTAAATATAAGCAATATCCATGCCAAGCAATAGTAAAAATAGAAATAATATTTTTTTTGTTATTGTTAAAGGGTTTAGAAGAGATTATGTTGATTATCTTGTGCAATGGAATTTAAATATTTTAAACATGGTGTGTCTTTATGAAACGTATTACTCGGTGTATACTATTGATTACCTTTATTTTTAACAATAAAAATACTCATTGTTTCATATTAATACTGTTATAATATGAAACAATGAGTATTTTGCTACTAAATTATTATCTTGAATATTTTTTATAAGTTATTTAACTTTCTCCACAAGGTAGAACGCCCAATACCTAATTTCCTGGCTACCAGCGTTTTATTTCCTTTTTCTTTTTCAATCATTTTTTTAATAATAAATTTCTCAATGTTTTCTAAATTCTCATTAAGAGGAACCTCGAAAACATTGGGATTTTTGATATTATTTTTCGTCTCTGTATCGTAGATTATTAATTTTCCTTTTTCGTTGTTATCAATTAAACTTAATACTTTCTTGACTAAATTAACATGTATAAAGTCACTATCAACACTAATTACTAGTCTCTCAATAACATTTTCTAATTGTCTAATATTACCAGGCCAGTCAAAATCTTTTAATAGCTTCATGCTTTCGTCTGAAATACCTTCTATACTTTTTCTGAACTTATATTTATATTTCTTAATAAAATAATCAACCAATAAGGGGATATCTGATTTTCTCTGATTTAAATTTGGCAATACCAAATTTAGGACATTAATTCTATAGTATAAATCTTCTCTAAATTTATTTTCATTTACTAATTTGTTTAGATCTTTATTTGTTGAAGTTATAATCCTTACATCAACTGGAATAACTCTGTCATCACCCAGACGTCTAATTTTTTGTTCCTGCAATACCCTTAATAAACGTACTTGGGTATTCTTGGATATTTCTCCTATTTCGTCAAGAAAAATAGTACCTTCATGGGCTTGTTCAAATAATCCCATTTTACCGCCTCTTTTTGCACCTGTAAAAGCACCTTCAACATAACCAAAGAGCTCGCTCTCTAGAATGTTGTCCGGAAGGGCAGCGCAATTAAAAGCAACAAAAGGTTGTTTTTTTCTATGGCTATGATTGTGTATTGCTTGAGCAAATAGTTCCTTGCCTGTTCCTGTTTCACCATATATTAAGACAGGAGAATCAACATCTGCGAACTTTTTAGCTTCTTCTTTCATATTCCCAATAATAGTGCTTTGACCGATAATATCCTGAAAGTTGTTATCTGCAATATTGCCTTTAAGATACAGTCTTCTTCTTAGTTTTTGTTCTACTTTTTGTATTTGTGACGCTTCCTGAAATGTAATGACATGACGAACTACTTCATTATTAATTTTAATTGGGATAATATTAGCAACAATTCTTGTATCTCCTATGGTAAATATTTTTCCTTCAATATTTTGGTTAGTTTTAAAAATTTCTAAAATATTTTTGTCGGGAAAAATTTTATTTATCTTTTCTCCAATAACTTTGTATGCTTTTTTATTAAATATCTTTTCTGCCTGCGGATTAAAATTATCTATGGTGCCATTCTGGTCTATTGTAATGATTCCCTCATAAGCAAAATCTATAATAGATTTAAACCTTTTTGTTTTTTCCAATTCTGTCTTTTTTATTTTTGCAACTCTCTCTGCTTCCAGAATTGATTGTATCAGTGCTTCCTTTCCTGATTCAATTAATATACCATTCATTCCCAATTTTTTAGCTACTTCCACCGAAACATTATCTCCAATTACACAATTAAAATTTTCCCTTTTCACCTCTTCAATTTTCTTCTGAATATTGAAAAATTCCCCATGCCAACTTTCTTCCAAGGTTAACTCTTTTATTTCTATATCTAAAATTCTTCCTAATCCTTCTATACCATAAGTGAAGGGATAAAATCCAATGATAGCTATTTTGTCAGTTGCCTTTCTAATCTTGTGAATTGCCCTAATAATATCAAAACCACTAATTTGAATTCGAACAACTGGAATATCTGATAATTCTTTCTCTATGGCAATTGCGGTTCCACCTCTACTAATTATTACATCAATTCCCTGTTTTTCTAATTCTTTTGCCTGTTGAACTCCTTCCTCTAAATCCCCAATCTTTATGGTAATTTCTTTATTGAATTCATGGCATACTTCTGAAAATAAATTTGCCATTTTTTTATATGGAGCAATAAATGCAATATTATATTTCAATGTTTCATCTCCACGGATCTCTCTTGTTTTTTGAATCTAACTATTAATCATCCGTTAAGGTCAGTTTGAAGTAAAAGATAGGCTATTGTTTGATATTATTGTAACATATTATTAACCTTGAATATCATTGGGTATCTACTTTTCTTATCTTAGAATTTTCTCTTAATTCATTACCACAACTATATGGTAAATTATCCTACTCCTATCTTCTGCTTATGATAGAAATATTTTACAATTACTTTACATTTTTTCCTTAAAAATTATTTTTTGATATTGATAGTGTTAAAAAAAGTATAACCAGGCAGGGGAAGCTCTCAAAATTATATAAAACAAAATCTTCCCCCAATTCTAATGATGCTTGAATTAATTAACGAGAATTTTTCAGTAAAACACGGGCTACGTTCCTTTTTTGTTTTCTTTGGATAGCAGGATTTAGACTTACAATACTAGTTTTTATTATTTATTTGTTTTCTTGCTCGTAAATTTTCCTTTACTCTTTGGCTGAAAACTAAAAACCTTCTTAATTGGATGTACAAAAACTGTCCCCTGTTTCAATTAAAATATTTATTTTCTTCCATATTCATCATCAAACCGTACAATATCATCTTCTTCCAGATAATCGCCCATTTGTACTTCAATGATTTCCAGGGGCAATTTTCCGGGATTTTCAACACGATGCTTTTGTTCGGCTTTGATAAAAATACTCTCACCGCGTTGCATGTATTTCACTTCATCATCGAGTGTTACTTTGGCTGCCCCTTGAACAATAATCCAATGTTCACTGCGATAATGATGTAATTGATAGCTGAGTTTTTTCCCGGGGTTGACTTTTATCCTCTTGATTTTGAAAGCATTCTTTTCTTCTACCAGGATTTTGTAGTTTCCCCAGGGTCGATAGTCCTGCAAATGGTACTCTGTGCGAATATCTTTCTTTTCCTTTAATAAATCCACAATCTCCTTTACCTTCTGGGATTGTCCTTTTTTACAGACTAATAAGGCATCGTCTGTATCAATAATTATGACATCATCAACACCAACCGTAACAACCAGCTTGCCATCTTTGGCATGAATGATGTTATGACTTGAATTTAAAAGGAGATAATCTTCAGGAACGATATTCACATCTTCATCCGGTTTAAAAACTTCATAGAATGAATCAAAGCTTCCCAGATCATTCCAGCCGATATCTGCCGGTACTACCGTTACCCTATTACTCTTTTCCATAATGCCATAGTCAATAGAAATATTAATCTTGATCATTGCAAAGGCTTCTTCCAGGGTTTTGCAGTCCTGAAAAGCGTTGAATATCTCCGGGGCGTAGGCTTTTACCTCTTCAATAAATATTCTGGTATCAAACATGAAAATCCCGCTATTCCAGTAGTAACCCTTTTTAATATATTCTACTGCGGTCTGGTAGTCGGGCTTTTCTTTGAATTGCCTAACAACATACCCGTTACCCTTCACATCCCCGGGGGAGATATAGCCATAACCGGTATTTGGTCCATCGGGTTTAATGCCAAAGGTAACTAATGAATCTTTGGATAAATGTTCTGAAGCTTTAATCAATTTAGCAAATTTGTGGTTCTTTTTAATGATATGATCTGAAGGAAAGACAACCACCGAATCATGGCCTTTTTTGATAATTTCATGAATCCCGGTATAGATGGCAGGCAAGGTATTTTTTGCTTTCGGTTCTACCAGGATATTATTTTCGCAATACTCGTAGCCCAATTCCTCTACTGCCCCCAGGACCAAAAATTTGTAATTCTTATTTGTGACTACATAGATATCATCCAAATCAGCTAATAATAAACTACGATTAAATGTCTCCTGAAATAAAGAATGTTCTTGATTTTGAAATTTAATAAACTGCTTGGGATAACGGTCCCGGCTTAATGGCCAAAGTCTGGTACCGGTTCCACCAGCCAAAATAATGACTCTCATCTGCTATCTCCCTATATGATTATTATTCATTGGTAAGTTAACTCGATATACCCAAAGGTAAACACGTGGTTTTCTATATATAGGTTAATAGGTTAATAAATGATAAACTCTAAACCTATGAATATTTTGTTAAAAGGATTTTTTACTTAACTCTATATTATCAACTTTTTTGAATACTCGTAAGCTAATAGTCAAAAAATCCATGTCATTGTAAGGAAAGGCCCTGCTAATATTATTTAATTAACCTTAAATATTTTTTGTATTTGATTGGAGATTAAATATTTGAATATTAGCAACTAACAAGTTGGTTGTTTTTGATTGTTGAAAGGCAATTGACGATGATCCTATGATCTGTTAGTTTATACTTTATTTCTTGAAAATGGGTAACCTTTATAGTTAATATGTTACTTATCTTATACAAAATAATATGGATTAACTAACAACGCCTTGGTTCGGTTGATAACTTGGTACTATTTCCTGTAATTTTTTGATGACCCCCTCTTTATTCAGATTATTTGCTAAAATTTCCAACTCCTTGATATCTTTCTGCAGCTTCTCTTCATCAATATCTTCAGTCTGGGCTATGAAAATCTTATCATGTCCACTTTTTCCCAGCACCCGGCTCTTTTCTTTCTCAGATAATAATTCTTCAAATATCTTCTCTCCCGGTCTGATACCGATAAACTTAAATTGAATATCCTCTTCCGGTATATAACCATATAATCTTATCATCTGCCTTGCTA
>Ga0068714_10002340_pt1 | contig 24774 bp, 20 predicted proteins | sample MTBNYHSulfiMetaG_FD_62988 | JGI IMG/M metagenome (GOLD analysis project Ga0068714, IMG submission 62988) | Enrichment culture microbial communities from rom New York Harbor, USA that are MTBE-degrading - MTBE-NYH (New York Harbor Sulfidogenic)... | ecosystem: Environmental > Aquatic > Marine >... | reverse complement strand
ACTATCGAAGGGGTCTTTCCCCGACATGCCAGCTTCGTGGAGGGACTGGTGGAGGGACTGGACCCGGGGGAAAAGGAGACCTTGCGTGCGCTCCTGAAGAAACTGGGGAAGGGTGTAGCCCAGGCGTCAAGCCGTTTCGGAAGTTGCTGAGCGAAGCGCTCCCATCTCCATACATTTGACTCCGGAGGGTGCTTCGGCTCTCCACGAAGACCTGCACTCGGCCGGAGAGGTCAAGCTCATCTCAGGAAGGTGCGGTCGTCCCGGCTCCCCGAGGAATCTCCACTCCCCGGCTCTCCAGGATTCTCGCGATGGCTTCCCCGATCTTGTTGTTGGGCGTGGATGCCCCCGCCGTAATCCCGAGACGAAAGGGACCTTCGGGTTGCCAGTCTTCCTCCTCCACTTCCGGTGCCTTGGGATCGAGCCAGGGCTTGTGGCGGATCGTGCCTCGTTCCGGATCGATGCAAGCTGCGTCCTGAATGTGAAAGGTGCGGGTGTACTCCCTGCACATGTGAGCGAGGTGGTTGGTGTTCGAGGAGTTGTAACCACCGATGACGATCATGACATCGGGGGGGTCCTCCATCATCTGGATCACTGCGTCCTGGCGCTCCTGGGTAGCTGAGCAGATGGTGCCGAACGAGCGGAAGTGAGCATCGGCCTGATCCTCCCCGAAGGCCTCCACGAAGGCACTCCTGATCTTCGCGCCGATGGCAAGCGACTCGTTGGCCAGCATGGTCGTCTGGTTGGCCACCCCGATCTTCTCAAGGTCGCGATCTGGGTCGAAGCCCTCCGTGGCTTTGTCCTTGAAATGCTGATAGAACTCGTCACGGGAAAGGTGACCAGGTCTCTTGGCGATGTAATCGCAGACGAGACCGGTCTCCTCCATATCGCGGACAATGAGGTACTTCCCACCAGGGTGCTTGGTGACCTGGGAAGCGGTGGCGCGGGACTCCTCGTGGGTAAATTTCCCGTGGATGACGGCTGTGAATCCGTCCTTGGCGTACCTTTCAACGCGCTTCCAGACAACAAGGACGGACCCGCATGTCGTGTCTACCAGCACGCAACCGATCGCGCGGAGCCGGTCGAAGTCCTTCAGCGTGACACCGAACGCAGGAATGATCACCGCGTCGTCGGGTGTGATATCGCTGAAGCCGAAATGCCCGTCGGCCTCGGGGTAGATGAACTCGATCCCCATCTCCCGCATGCGCTGATTCACGTGGGGGTTGTGGATGATCTCTCCCACCAGGAAGATCCGCTTGTCGGGGAACTTGATTCGGGTTTCGTAGGCATAATCCACAGCGCGGTCCACGCCGTAGCAAAAGCCGAACTCCTGGGCGAGCAGGACGGTGACGTCACCGAAGGTCTCGGAGTAACCCCGGGCACGGATCCGCTCCACCAACGCGGATTGGTATTCCGTGTCGATGATAGGCTTCACCTCGGTCTTGAGACCCAGGCCACTGCGGAAGTAGGTCTGCTCCATGGTTCCTTCTCTGCGGGAATCCGTTGGTCGGCTCAGGCGACATCGAAACGAGACCCACTGATGTCGGCCTCCATCCGGGACGCTCTGATACCGAGACCCCCCCAGTCCCTTCTTGTTCCCGGATAGGCCCTCCTGTTCCACCTGTTCTCCCGGTAGTGGACGAGCGCATAGACCGGGAGCCCGGCGACCCGGACGGCGTCCCTGACCCTGGTACGGGTCCGTCCTTGCCTCTACCTTCACGGAGCACGTAGTCCGGGCGTCATCACATTCGTGGCGCCGTTCGCTTTCCCGGTTTCCTGGACGGATTTCCTCTCATGACCAAGCCCGTCGACTTCCTTGAGCGTCTCCTCAACGCGCCAGGGCCATCGGGATTCGAGGTGGCGCCAGCCAGGGTGTGGAGGGAAGAGGCGCTGGGCTTCGCACACGAAGTGTGGTCCGACGTCTCGGGGAACTCGGTGGCAGCGGTGAATCCGACGGGGAGGCCCCGGGTGATGATGGCGGGCCACATCGATGAAATCGGCCTTCAGGTCACCCACGTGGATGACGTGGGCTACCTCTTCATCGATGAGATCGGTGGATGGGATTCTCAGGTGCTGGTGGGCCAGCGGGTGAGGGTGATGGGAGCAGCTGGGGAAGTGCCCGGGGTGGTCGGGAAGAAGCCCATCCATCTCCTGAAGGAAACAGAGCGGGACAAGGCAACCAAGACCAGGGACCTTTGGGTGGACGTGGGGGCTTCCGGGGCCGAGGAGGTGGCGGCCCTCGGGGTGCGCGTCGGTGATCCCATCGTTCTGGATGCCGGGCTCCTGCGCCTGGCAGGGGACCGAATCGCTAGCAGGGCCATCGACAACCGCATCGGCGCCTACGTTGTGCTGGAGGCGTTGCGCCGGCTAGCCGACCGGCCGCCCGAGGCTGCCTCTCTGGCGGTGGCCACCGTTCAGGAGGAGATCGGGTACCTTGGGGGAGGTGCCCGTTCCAGCGCCTTCGCCCTGGAGCCGGACGTGGCTCTGGTGGTGGACGTGACCTTCAGCACGGACGTTCCGGATATAGAGAAGAAGGAGCTGGGGGACCACCGTCTCGGAGGTGGGCCGGTCCTTAGCCGCGGGTCCTCAAACCATCCAGCGGTCGTCGAGCGTTTGGTCGCAGCGGCGGAGGCCGAGGGAATTGGCTACACCCTACAGGCCGCTCCCCGATCTACCCGGACCGATGCGGATGCCATCCACCTGGTGCGGGTCGGGGTGCCTACGGGCCTGGTGTCGGTGCCAAGCCGGTATATGCACTCACCCAACGAGATGGTCAGCCTTGGGGATGTGAAGAGCGCCGCTCGGCTCGTCGAAGCCTTCGTCCGCCGCCTGGGTGCCGACAGCGACTTCAGGCCCCGGTAACGAGGAAGGCCGTTTCCCTTGGCGGGCGCCTGGAACACCCGATACCCTTGATTCAGTGACCTCACTTGTATTAGTTGAAGTGCTCTTCCCGGACCTCAGGAGAGGAATCCCGGCCACGAAAGGGAACACTGGCCATAACAGGATGGAGGGGAATGTTCGACTCGACCGAGCTTGTAAAGGAAATGCAGGAGATGAGGGACGACGGATACCTGTCGGACGCACTCCTGCGCTTCGCCGTGCGGAGGATCAAGGAAGGGGACGACCGTTTCGATTGGGTCGGTGCCTTTCTGCTGGACGCCGAGGGCAAGGAGCTCTGGCTTCACAATTACGTGGGCCCCCGGACCGAGCACGCGAAGATCCCAGTGGGGGAGGGAGTCGCCGGGACGGCCGTGGCGGAGAAGAAGAACCAGAACATCGCGGATGTCAGCCAGGTCGAGAACTACATCGTCGACAATCCTGCCGTGTCCTCGGAGCTGGTGATTCTCATCCGTGCCGGAGACGACATCTTCGGCGAGATCGCAATCGACTCCATGGAGCCCGCGGCGTTCACGCCGGAAGACGAAGGGGCTGTCGCCCGGGTGACGGACAAGCTGGCCGAGCAACTCATGGCCGAGCGCCGATAGGCGACCGGCGCCGACGTTTCGCCGTGAGGGGAGCCTTCGGCGATCTCCGAGTCTGAGCTGAAGATGGCTCATGGGTTAGAGCCTCGGGTGGTCAAGGCCGACAACAAGGGGCCTTTCACCCTGGACGGAACGCGGACGTTTCTGGTGGGCCGGGAGCGCGTTGCCGTCATTGATCCGGGCCCGGATGCTGAGGTGCATGTCCGGGCCCTCTTGCATGCACTGGACGGGGCCCGTGAGGTGCGCATCCTCCTGACCCACCATCACCGGGACCATGCCGAAGCGGCCCCACGCCTTGCCCGGTTGTTGGGCGCACCCGTGCTGGCCTTCCCGTCCCTCTACTTCCCTCCTTCCGAGCCGGGGCCGAGCCCGCCCCCGAGAAAGGGAAGCGAGGTTTCAACGGACGAGGGGACCCTTGTGGTTGTCGAGACCCCGGGACATACCCGCGACCACCTGGCCTTCTACTGGCGGGAGGCGGAGGCTCTCTTCGTGGGAGATCTGGTCCTCGGAAGAGGCACGACCACCTGGGTGGGGGAGTACGCCGGGTGCGTGGCTGACTATCTGGATTCCCTCCGGGAAGTTCGACGACTTGCACCTCGGGTCCTCTATCCGTCCCACGGGCCCCGGCTTACCTCTCCGGCCGATGCCTTGGCTACCTTCGAGAGGCACCGGCTCCGGCGCATCGACCAGGTGCGGAGGGCCAGGAAGTCCCACCCCGGAATGGGTCCGGAGGAGCTGGTGGGGGTGGTCTATGGAAACGAGGTCCCGCCCCCCCTGATGAAGGCGGCACGAGCCAGCGTGGAGATGATCCTGCACCACCTGGCGGGGGAGGGATCTCCACCTTAGAGCCTTCGGCGCCGAGCCGACGGCGACGGGGTGAGTCCGCGGCGTCGGGGAATCGCCCCATTCACGTGCCGGGAGGAATACGGGGGCTTGTTGCTCCCGCCACCGGCTCCGTGATATCCTGGTCTCGAGCGCCTCTCAACCTCCAGCAGGGACGACGATCAGTGACGGACAACCTTCCAAGCTTGGTCCTTCGGGACCTTGAGGGGGTGGTCGGGGAGCAGTGGGTCTTCAGCGACCCCGATCGCCTGCTGGTGTACGAGGCGGATGCCCAGACGGCCCACAGCGCCCGTCCACAGGCGGTTGTGCTCCCGTGCACCACCGAGCAAGTTGCGGGAGTCGCCCAGGTCCTCCATAAGCATGCGATTCCATTGGTTCCCCGGGGTGCGGGGACAGGCCTTTCCGGCGGCGCTTTGGCTCTCAGAGGTGGAGTCGTGGTGGGGACATCCAGGATGACCCGGATCCTCGAGATAGACCCGGAGAACCGAAGGGCCCTGGTGCAATGCGGGGTGCTGAACAGCGAGCTGAATAGGGCGGCCTCCCCCCACGGCCTCTACTATGCCCCGGATCCCTCCTCCCAGTCGGCTTGCACGATCGGTGGTAACGTCGCGGAAAACTCCGGCGGCCCCCACTGCCTGAAATACGGGGTCACAAGCCGGTACGTCACTGGCCTCCGGGTCGTCTTGCCGGATGGACGAATCACGTGGCTGGGGGGTCAAGGCCGCGAGCCTGCAACGTTCGACCTGGTGGGCCTCTTCGTGGGTTCGGAGGGGTGCTTCGGGCTGGCCACCGAGGTGGAGGTGGCTCTTCTTCCCCTCCCGGAGGCTACCCGGACCCTTCTTGCCATCTTCGAGACCATTGAGGATGCCGGACGCGCCGTCACGGCCATCATCTCCAAGGGCCTTCTCCCGGCGGCTCTGGAGATTGTCGACCACAACACGATCCGTGCGGTGGAGGCCAGCATCTTCGCGGCTGGGTACCCTACCGACGCGGGAGCCGCCCTGGTGGTGGAGTTCGATGGGGTGGAGGCTGGGCTGGATCAGCACGCGGAGGAAGCCGTTCGATGCTGCGCGGCAGCCGGGGCACGCGAGGTGCGGCGGGCGAATAGCGAGAGGGAGCGGATGGCCCTCTGGAAGGGCCGAAAGAAGGCGTTCGGGGCCATGGGACGGCTGGCGCCGGACCTCCTGGTGCAGGATGCCACGGTTCCCCGGACCCGGCTGCCGGCGGTCCTGGCCCGGATCTCGGAGATCGCCCGGCGTTACAATCTGCAGGTGGCCAACGTCTTCCACGCCGGTGATGGGAATCTCCACCCGAACCTGGTCTTCGACCGGCGTGACCCCGAGGAGACCCGGAGAGTGGAGCAGGCCTCTGCCGAGATCATGATGGTCTGCGTGGAGGCCGGCGGCACCATCACGGGCGAGCACGGCGTTGGTGTGGACAAGAGGAAGTACATGCACCTTGTGTTCTCCCCCATCGAGATGGAGGTGCTGAGAGGGGTGAAGAAAGCCTTCGATCCTTTGGGCCTCTGTAACCCGGGCAAGGTCCTGCCGGATGCGTCGGAGGCCCCGTGACCACGCCCATTCGATCACTCCTCCGGGATCTGGTCGCCCCTGGCGCCTTGCTTCCGGAAGCGGCGTCGGCAAGCTGGGCGGTAGAGGGGAGAGCCCCCGCGGCGGTTCTGGCGCCATCCTCCGAGGAGGAAGTGGGTCGGATCCTGGAGAGGGCCAGCCAGGAGGGTTGGAAGGTGCTTCCGGCGGGATTTGGAAAATGGTTGGCGGGTGGTGGCCCCGTGAAGGCAGACCTGGTGGTGAGCACGCAGAGGATCTGCGAGCTTACGGAGTACGAGCCTGCCGACCTGACCTTCACGGCCGGGGCCGGTCTCTCCCTCTCCGCGTTGGCCGAGGTCACGGGGGCTCATGGCCAGTGGCTGCCTCTGGATCCCCCGGGAGGTGAGGAGGGATCCCTTGGGGCCGCAATGGCCACGGGAGCGGCGGGATCCCTCCGGCAGTGGTTCGGGACTCCCCGGGACCACGCCCTGGGCCTGACCCTGGTTTCGGGCGACGGACGGGTCCTGCGTTGGGGGGGAAGAGTAGTGAAGAACGTGGCAGGATTCGACGTTACTCGCCTGTGTATCGGGAGTTGGGGGACCCTGGGTGTCATTACCTCGGTTTCGTCGCGGCTCTTCCCGCTACCTCAAGAGGATCTGACCCTGGTGCTGGGGGGATCCACTGCTTCGTCCCTGCTCCCCCAGGCGCGCGCCATGGCTCTCTCTTCCCTCCCCCTGGCGGCGATCGAGCTGCTGGCCCCCGCGGGTGGGGTGCAGGGTGATCCAGGAGGACCAGCGGAGTTGGTGGTCCGGGTGTTGGGGTCGACGGAAGAGGTGGATGCCATGGAGCAGCGGGCCGTGAGGGATCTTGGCGGCGGACGGGCCGGTGGATTGTCCCGCCTTGACCGTAACCCCGTCCCTCCATCCACCTTGAGCTCCTCCCACGGCTCGTCGAGGGGTAGCGGAGCCGGCACCATACGGTTGCTGCGGGGCGAGGCGAGCCGGGCATTCCATCGCCAGCGCGATTCTTGGGAGGAGGGTGCAGACCTTGTTCTGCGACTGACGGCCCTCCCTTCGCTCCTTGGGACTGTCCTGAGAATTGCGGAGGAAGCGGCGTCGGTCTGGAAAGGGCTGCCGGCCCGGGAGCCTCCGCGCATGCGTTTCTCCTCCCACGTGGGTGCCGGGATCGTAAGGGTCGCGGTGGCGGGGATCCCAATGGACGGTGGTGGCCTCGGCGAATGGATCGAGACGCTTCGTGGGCTCAGGGGGAGGATGGAGGAGATGGGCGGGAGTCTCACCCTGAGCAAGGGACCCGCGGCGCTCGTGCTGGAGGTGGGCACCTGGGGCGGAGGGGAGGATGATGTCGCCCTCATGGTGGGGCTGAAACAGCAATTCGATCCCCGGGGGATCCTGGCGCCGGGACGGCTGGTCGGGTGACCGGCAACGGTGCACCGGAATTCGCCGCGAGTTGGCCCGCGATGAATGAGCGGAGTGAAGTGATCCGGGTCAGCCGTCCATCCGACGGGAGCCTCGTTGGAGAGTTGGCGGTAACCTCTCGTCACGAGCTTCCTCGCCGGGTAGCGCGGGCTCGAGCCGTTCAGGTTGGGTGGGGTTCCCTGGAGCCCGGGGACCGGGTGCGAAGATTGCGTAGCTTTCTGACGGCCTTGGGGGCGCGGGGGAGGGAAATCGAGGAGACCATCGTCGCCGAGACGGGGAAGCCGAGGATGGAGGCTCTCCTGGAGGTGATGACGGTGACGGAGCAGCTGCGGTATTACCTGAGGGTTGCGCCCCCCTTTCTCAGGTCGCGGAGGGTTTCCACCGGGTGGCTTGCCTGGAAGAGAGCTTATGTCGTGCGGGAGCCGTTGGGAGTGATCGGCGTGATCTCTCCGTGGAACTACCCCTTTGTCCTGTCCATGACTCCGGTCCTGACGGCTCTCTTCGGCGGAAACGCGGCCATCCTCAAGCCGTCGGAGCATACTCCGTACACAGGCCTATTGGCGGAGGATCTGGCCCGGGACGCAGGCCTTCCGGACGATCTTGTACAGGTGGTGGTGGGGGGAGGGCCCACCGGGGAGGCCCTGGTGCGCGCTGGGGTCGACAAGATCTTCTTCACGGGCGGAGCCGGGACTGGCCGCTCGGTGCTGGCGGCGGCGGCGGATAGCTTGACACCGGCGGTGTTGGAGCTGGGTGGCAAGGACGCGGCCATCGTCCTGGAAGACGCGGATCTGGAGCGGACGGCGCGCGGAATCGTATGGGGTAGCTTCGTGAATGCCGGGCAGACGTGTATAGGCGTGGAGCGTGCCTACGTGGTGGAGGAGGTGTTCGACGCCTTCCTCCGGGAGGTCCTGGTCCAGGTGCGGAGGCTGAAGGCGGGATCAGCGCCGGATCTTTCCATGGGGCCCATGACAACCGGAGCCCAGCTCCACCGAGTGGAGGCGCAGCTGGACGACGCTATCTCCCGCGGCGCTGTGGTGGTGGCGGGAGGCTGCCGGACCGATCCGGCCTCCAACGTCCTGGAGCCCACGGTCCTGACGAACGTGGACCCGGGCTCCTTGGTTCTGCGGGAGGAGACCTTCGGTCCTCTCCTCCCCCTCATTCCCGTGAAGGATGCGGAGGAAGCGTTGCGGCAGGCCAATAGCGGCGCATTCGGCCTCTCAGCCAGCGTCTGGACTAGGGACAGGGCCCGGGGTGAGGAGCTGGCGCACCGCATACGGGCGGGCTCGGTCTGCGTGAACGACGCCCTGACCCACTACGCGATCCCGGGGTTGCCGGTCGGAGGAGTCGGGGAGAGCGGTTACGGCCGGTGCAAGGGACTTGAGGGATTGGCGGAGCTTACACGGACACGCAGCGTCGTGGTGGACCTGCCGGGCTTGAAACGGGAGCCCTGGTGGTTCCCATACTCGAAGACCACGGAACGGCTGCTCCGAGGGGTCTTTCTCTTGAGGTGGAAGGGCATCATCCGGGGGATACCACGCCTGTTCGCACTCTTCAGGAAGGGAGGGACCGGACGATGAGGCCGAGGGAGGAGCCAACGTGACCGACCTTCTCCGGGAACTACGGAGGCAAGAGGAGAAGCTCTTCAACTGCGTGCATTGCGGCTTCTGCCTTCCGGCCTGTCCCACGTACACACGTCTGGGGGATGAGGCGGACTCCCCAAGGGGGCGGCTCCATTTCATGCGGGCCGTGGTGGAGGGGCGGCTGGAGCCTGATTCTCCGGCTTTCACACGCCACCTGGATCGATGCCTGGGCTGCCGGGCCTGCGAGTCGGTCTGCCCCTCAGGCGTCGAATACGGACACCTCCTGGAAGGCGCGCGGGAAGTAGCGGTTCGGGCGAGCCCACCGAGCTTCCTGTCCCGGGTGCTGCCGACGGTCATGGAAAGACCCTCCTTGCTCCGGCCCGCCATGTTCCTGGCCCGGATCCTCAGGAGCACCGGCTTCCCGGACCTCGCCGCCCAGAGGCTGCCGTCGAAGGGGTGGCTCGGTCAAGTGCGACTGGGCATGGGGATGGTGGCGGCGACATCTCATCGGCCTCTTCCAGGGACCCCCGGACTCCCGGTGAGGAGGCGAGGGACCGCGAAGGCGACAGCTGCTGCGGGGACCCTTGGCAATGGCGCCAGGACGGCCATGCTCCTGGGGTGTGTACAGGAGGGCCTGTTGGCCCGGGTGAACCGCGCGACCGCTCGGGTTCTGGCAGCGAACGGGTTCCGGATCGCGGAGGTGCCAGAGCAGGGATGTTGCGGGGCGGTCCACGCGCACACCGGGGACTTGGAAGGTGCCCGGGAGCTGGCTCGGCGAAACATCCGGGCCTTTGAAGAGGCCGGTGTGGAGACGGTGGCGGTAAACGCCGCCGGCTGTGGAGCCACCATGAAGGAGTACGGCCACCTTCTCGGGGATGACCCTGCCTACGCAGACAGGGCCCGCGAATTGGCGAAGAAGGTCCGGGACATTTCCGAGCTCCTGGGAAGACCGGGACTTCGGGTGGGGGCTCGGCTTCCGTTGACGGTTACGTACGATGCCCCCTGCCACCTTCTCCACGCTCAGCGGATCTCGAAGGAGCCGCTTGCGATGCTCCTCTCCATTCCGGGGTTGGAGCTTGTTCCATTGAGGGGGCACGAGGAGTGCTGCGGTGGTGCAGGTGTGTACGGCATTACCCACGCCGAGCTGGGAGGTCAGATCGGTGACGACAAGGTCAAGGCCATCCTGGCCACGGCCGCCCAGGTGGTGGCTACGGGGAATCCCGGGTGCATGATGCAGATCGGGGCCGGTCTCCGTATGGCGGGTGCTGGCGTGGAAGTCGTCCACCCCGTGGAGCTGGTGGACGAAAGCTACCGGAGAGGGGGTCTCTATCGGTGACGGAGCTTGGCGACAGGATCCTGACGGCTGCTCTGGAGGAGAAGGAGGCCATGCTCTCCTTCCTCGTGGATCTGGCGTCCCTGGAATCCCCCAGCGACGTGCCGGAGGCCCAGGCACCGGTGCAGGCCCTCCTTACTTCGGCGCTGGAGACGGTGGGGTACCGGGTGACGAAGGTCCGTGGAGTAGAGACCGGGGGCTACTTGTTCGCCAGCCCCAGGGACCGGATCCGGAATCGGCCGACCCAACTCCTCCTGGGACATTGCGACACGGTCTGGAGGGAAGGGACCCTGGAGACAATGCCTCTCGTCCGGGAAGGGGGCTGCCTCAGGGGGCCCGGCGTGTTCGACATGAAGGGTGGCCTGGCTCAGATGATCTTCGCCCTGAGAATCCTCCGGAAGCTTGATTTGGAGCCGGAAGTGACACCGGTGGTCCTCGTGAACTCGGACGAGGAGATCGGAAGTCCGGAGTCGGAGAGGGGGATTCGCCGGATCGCCCGCAGGGTTGTCCGGGCGTTCATTCCGGAGCCCGCCATGGGAGATGCGGGAAGGCTGAAGACGGAGAGAAAGGGGGTCGGCCGGTTCACGGTGCGGGCGGTGGGCAAGGCGGCCCACGCCGGGCTCGATCCCGGAGGTGGGGCGAGTGCCATCCTCGAGCTCTCCCATGTGATTCAGGCGCTTCACTTCATGACGGATCTGGACCGGGGAATCTCGGTGAACGTGGGCGTCATCTCCGGAGGCACCCGTCCCAACGTCATCGCTGCCGAGGCTACAGCCGTCGTGGACCTGCGCGTCCGCTCGGCCGAGGATGGAGCTCAGGTGGAGGCGTGGATCCGCGGTCTCGTTCCCACGGTCCCGGGGACTCGGCTGGAGATCGAAGGTGGATTGGTGGTGCCTCCGCTGGAGCGCACGCCCCGGAACCGCGCTCTCTGGGAGGCCGCCCGCGCTGCGGCGGAGGAGGACCTGGGCATGAGCCTGGAAGAAGCCGCCTCCGGCGGTGGCTCGGACGGCAACACCACCAGCCAGCTCACTGCGACGCTGGATGGTCTCGGTGCGGTGGGGGACGGAGCCCATGCTGCCCACGAGTTTCTCTACGTGGACAGACATGTGGAACGCTGTGCCCTCCTCGCCCGACTTCTCCTTCTGGCTCCCTGATCCGACGATGACGGCTGAGGGTTTCACCCTTCGCTCCCTGGATTCCCCGGAGGAGTACCGGGCATGTGTCGGCCTCCAGGAGGAGGTATGGGGGAAGGAGTTCTCCGAGAAGGTGCCTCCCGCCATCCTCATGCTCGCCAACCGGCTCAGCGGCGTGGTTGCGGGCGCTTTCGACGTCGACGGTGGACTGCAAGGCTTCGTGTTCGGCCTGACCGGGGTAATGGGGGGAGAGGTGGTACATTGGTCCGACACGCTGGCGGTGCGGCGTGGGCTGAGGGACCAGGGCATTGGAACGCGTCTCAAGCTCTACCAGCGAGAGGTGCTCCTGGGGCGGGGAGTGCGTCGCATGCACTGGACCTTCGATCCTCTGCAGGGCCGAAACGCCCACATGAACCTTGCCAAGCTCGGTATCGTCTGTCGGGAATACCTGCGGAACGTCTACGGCGAGAGCGAATCCCCCCTTCACCGGGGAGTCGGAACGGATCGATTGGTGGCCATATGGGAGATGGACTCGGCGAGGGTGGAAGGAAGGACGGAGGGAATCCTCTCCGCGCCTTCGGCGGACGAGGTCCGGGATCTGCCCCGAGCGCTGAGCGCAGAGTACCGGAGCGGCATGCTGGAGCCGGGTCTACCGGTCCTGGATCTTGGCCACGCCCGGGTGCTGCTCGCGGTACCCGAAGATCTTCACGGGATGATGGGGGTGGATCTCCCGCTTGCGGCCCGGTGGCGGGAGATGACCAGGAAGGCTTTCCTCCACTATCTCCCCAGGGGTTACGAGGTCCGGGAATTCGTTCGTGAGGGACCCACTTCCTCCTATGTTCTGGTAGATCGGAACCGGGATGAAAGTGATGCGACAGCTGAACGAGGCAGATCGTGAAGATCCGCGAAGTCGAGCTCAGGGAGATCCACATCCGCCTCCGGGAGAGGTTCGAGATCAGCTCCGGAGGTTGGGACGAGAGGCGGATCCTGCTCTTGCGCATGGAGGGCGAGGACGGCGAGGCCTGGTCCGAGTGCGTCGCCGCCGAGGCGCCGAACTACTCCTACGAGACGCCCGAGACGGCCTGGCACGTACTCACGGACTTCGTGTTCCCGGCCGTGGTGGGTCGGGAGTTCCATCACCCGTCCGAGATCCTTGAGCCTGTCTCCTGGATCAGGGGGCACCCCATGGCCCTGGCCTCGGTGGAGATGGGGGCCTGGGCCCTGGAGGCCTCCAGAAGGCAGATGTCCCTCTCCTCCCTCCTGGGCGGTACCAGGACCGCCGTGCCCGTCGGCGTCAGCGTAGGCATCCAAGGCACCGATGACGATCTCCTCCTCAAGGTGGAGAGGTACCTGGACGCTGGATACCGGAAGATCAAGGTGAAGATCAAGCCTGGGCGGGACGCAGAGATGCTCCGGAAGATCCGGGACCGGTTTCCGGAGGCTCCCCTGATGGCGGACGCCAACTCAGCCTATACCCTGGCGGAGGCCTCACGTCTCCGGGCGCTGGACGATTTGGACCTCATGATGGTGGAGCAGCCGCTGGGCTCCGAAGACCTCCGGGAGCACGCCCTCCTCCAGGCCTCCATGCGGACACCCATCTGCCTTGACGAGTCCATCCGCTCACCTGGGGATGCTCTTCTCGCGCTGGAGCTGGGGAGCGGGCGAATCATCAACATCAAGCCGGGACGGGTGGGGGGATTTGCTTCCTCATGTGAAATCCACGACGTCTGTGCCGCACGGGAAGTACCTGTATGGTGCGGAGGGATGCTCGAATCGGGCGTGGGACGGGCGTACAATCTCGCCCTGGCCTCGCTTCCCAACTTCATTCTCCCCGGAGACATCTCCGAGAGCCGGCGCTACTGGGAGGAAGATGTGGTGGACCCGGAGTTCACCATGGAACGAGGGTCCATGCCCGTGCCACAGGGCCCAGGGATAGGTGTGAGCGTCCGCATGGACCGGGTGGAGAGCCTGACCCGGAAGCGGTGGAGGAGCTCAGCCTGAGGAGATGGCAGACCACCAGCCACTCTCCTCCTTCACTCGACCCCGGAATGCCTTTCCGGGACGAAGGAAGGGGACTTGACGTGAAAGCGCTTTGCGGGCAGGCCCAATACCCGGACGAGGATGCGTCGAACTCCCTGGGCGAGGGCGCTACCCACGTCCTCGTCCCCGGCTACCGCCGGAGCCAGCTCCCCTTGGAGCCACCTCTGGAGCTCATCGAGGTCGCTGAGGGACAGAGTCTCCATTTCCACGTCGGCGAGATAGTAGTAACGCCCGGAGCGCTGGGGCTGGACAGGAACCTCGAGGACTTGGCGAAACATGCCCTGGACCTCCTCCAGCGTGTTCAGCTCGCCTCCCACCCCGGGGCCCCCCAGGGGCTGCACCCGGTAGCGTCTGGTGAGAGGATCGAAGACCACGCTGGCCTTCCATTGGTGTTGGCCCTCCTGGCTGTCGAAGATGCCGTCCTTCCAGAGCTGGACCAGAATCCGGATGCGAAGAGGGAGCCCGGAATGGATGGCTTCCAGGAGGAGCGGATCGGACACCAGGTCTCCGATCTCGATACGGGCCGAGCCGGTCGCCGGCTCGACGAGGAGCCGGAGGGGAGCCCCCTCCTGGGCAGTCAGGCCAACCGCCGAGAGCCCAAGGAGCTGAATGGAAAAGAGGAGAACCGTCAGGCGCGTAAGCAAGATCCGGTCAGAATCGCCGGCTGAGGCGGATGAAGAAGTTCCCGCTCCGACCTCCGCTGTCAGCCTTGTTAAGGGGGAGGGCATAGAGTAGGCCAAGGTCCCCCAGGTAGACACCGACCCCCGCGTCAACGAGGGTTGACGTTGACCCGCCCCCAAGGGCCCAAGCCCGCCCCGCATCGACGAAGACGGTCCAGGCTGGGGAGAGACTGACATTCGGGTACCAGTCCCAGTCACCTCCCCACGGTTCCTCGTCGCTTCCCCCGCCAAAGCTCCAGTCCACGAACAGCCCCCCCCGGAACTCCGCCTGAAAGAGAGCGAACCTGTCGCAGCCATAGGATGGGAACACCCCTTCCCTGAAGCTGGCGGTCTCCCCGAGATCCCTCCCCCTGACCACACTTCGAGCCCCGCAGTCCTCATAGAAGAGAGGAAAGCCCGGGAGAGACCCCACACCCCCGAGGGCGTGCTGGTATTGGGGCGGAAGAGGCACGTCGCTCAGAGCACCACCGACAAGACCTCGGAAGTTGAGGGAGGTCCCCGGGTTGACTCGGTTGTACCGTCTCAGGTCGATGAACCCTGTGAAGATGTCCGTGTCGAACTCCCGGGCATCGATGGGGTCCGCCTGGGCCTGGGGCGCACTGAAGTGGGCCGGCAGGACAAGATCCCCGCCCAACCCCCGCCGACTGTTGGCGTGGATGTACCATCCGTCGGTGGGGTCTTTCTGGTCGTTTCGGGTGTCGAGGGTCAGGCTACCCTGGAGAAATCGCAAGCTGCCCTCAGCCACCAGAGGCTGCTCCCTCCAGGGATCGTTGTTCTTCGTCAGAGACCAGGGCCCTGCTACCCGGGCGAACGCGTGGTCCTCCGATACGATCTCCGCCTTGAGCTCGATGGGATGGAAGGGGAAGCGAAAGCGGCCGTAGGCGCTCCAACCCCTGCGCTCGAAATAGTCCCGAAAATCCTTGTGAAGGACGAAAGTCGCCAGCGAAGCCTCAAGGTTGGAAATGCCCCAATCCTCCACGGGCTCGATCGTAGAGTAGAGTGTGCCTCCGATGGCGATTCGATTTCGCCCGCCAAGGCTCTGCTCGGCCCCCAGGGCGTATCCGAAGTCCTCCCGTCCTAGCTCCACCCCCATCTCGGTCCGCCAGATTGCGTAGAGGTCCAGGCGCAGGGGGTTGCTGCCGGCCGTACGGATCGATGGGCCGAACATCACCGGTAGGCCCTCGATGCGGTTGTAGTTCTGGCCCGCCTTGACCGTGAGCCGTACATCCCCCCAGGGGAAGTCGGGCCCGAACCCCTCCCGTTCCCCTGGCTGACCGGCCGCCTGGATCCGTTCCCCCCGTTGCAGGTAACGAAGCGGCTCGGGAAACACCCGCACATTACCCCCTATTTGGCCGAGGTCCTCTCCCAGGACCCGGCCTCCTACCACCAGGGCGTTTCCCTTGACGGCGCCGCCCACCTCGAAGACCAGGTCACCATTGACCACTACCAAGTCTCCATCAACCTCCCCTGCGATGGTGAAGGGGCCGCCCAAGGCGGCCACGTCCCCCACGATAACCCTCGTGGATGGAATTCGGGTGCGTCCCGAGAAATGGATGGTGGAAGGATCGTTGAAGAAGTCGACGACGTAGTCCTGGACCCATCGGGGAAGGTCCGCCTCTTCAACCCGAATCTCCTGGGCCAGAACTGGAAGTCCCGTTGCAAGAGAGAGATAGCCCCACGTCATGGGGGGCGCACCCGAAACGATAGGCGGGAAGCTCGATGCCAGGAGGAGCCCCGAAAGCGCCCTGAGAACCTCCTTCATGGTCTTCTCCCTTGCGAACCGCCTTCCCGGCTTCCGGTGCCCAACCAGCAGGATCACTGCCATGGGGGGTTCTCCGTCGGTAGGTATCGGTAGGTAATGGTCGGAAGCGGGCTCCTGACCCGCGAACTCTCATCGTGGCTGCCCGTGTGTTCCTCAGAAGAAATCGTCGGTGCTGCCATCTAACACGGATTCCTCCTCCTCGCCCCATAGTCCAAGTCGCCTCATGCGCCGGTAGAGGTTGGCCCGGTCGGTCCGGAGACGACGTCCCGCCTCAGCCACATTACCCTTGGCGTCGTCCAAGGCTCCTCGAAGCAGGCCTCGCTCGTAGTCGTCCAGGCGCTCTCTCAGGGACCGTGGGTCTTCCTCCTGGTAGGGAGGAACGATCCGCCTCTCAGGTCCCAGGGGTGGAAGGAGCCGGACGACCTCCTCCTCGCCCAGCGGGCCTCCTGTGCTGAGGATCGCCAACCGCTCCATGACGTTGATCAGTTCCCGCACGTTTCCCGGCCAAGGATACCTGCCCAGGGCCTCCATGCCATCCTTCGTGAGATGGGGAGCGGGGAGTCCGTGGCGTCTCCGCAGGCGGCGGATGGCGTGAGCCACCAGCAGGGGAAGGTCTTCCATGCGTTCACGGAGTGGAGGCATGTGGATCGGAACCACCTCCAGCCGGAAGAGGAGGTCCTGGCGGAACGTGCCTCCCCGCACCCGGGCCCGGAGATCCTGGTGTGTGGCAGCCAAAACCCTCACGTCGACCTCGACGCGCTTGCCTCCCCCCACCCGCTCAACTACCCCGGTCTCGATGGCTCGCAGGAGCTTCGCCTGGGCTTCCGTGCCCAGATCCCCCACCTCATCGAGGAAGAGGGTTCCGCCGTGGGCTAGCTCGAAACGCCCCCTCCGGCGCTCCGTGGCTCCAGTGAACGCACCCCTTTCGTGGCCGAACATTTCGCTCTCCACGAGGCCCTTGGGAATTGCAGCGCTGTTGACCCGGACGAACGCCTTGCCTCGGCGCTGGGACAATCCGTGGATGGCGACGGCCACCAACTCCTTGCCGGTGCCGCTTTCCCCCGAGATGAGGACCCTGGCGTCCGTGGGTGCGACTCGCTGAATGAGCTGCCTGACCCGGTTGATGGCGGGGGACCGGCCGACGAGCTCCACATCCGCGCCGAGCTCATCCCGGAGAGCCATACTCAAGTCACGGGCACGGCTCACCTCCAGAGCCCCCCGCACCGTGATGAGAACTGCCTCCGGCGTCAGGGGCTTCTCGATGAAGTGGAAGGCACCGAGGCGCGTTGCCGTGACCGCGTCTGCGAGCGTGGCCCTTCCACTCATCATGACCACTGGAACGCCCGGGGCCATGTCCTCAATCCTGGGTAGGGCCTCCAGCCCGGAAATACCGGGGAGCATGAGATCAAGGAGGATCGCCTCCGGTGGGTCACGCCCCACCTCTTCAAGACCGGCCTCGGCCGATCCCGCTTCCCTCACGAGATACCCTTCTCCTTCCAGAAGAGCCCGCAACATCCTTCGGAGGTTTGCCTCGTCGTCGATGATGAGGATGTCCATTGGCTATGCTCTGCAGGCTGACGGGGGGATAATGGTCCGATTCCTCAGCCTGAAAGACCCGATGGAGACCGTCGATTTGACTGGGAATCGGGGCCAGCCAGGGGGAGCTCCACCATGAAGACGGCACCTCCATCGGGATGGTTCCTTCCAACCACCCGGCCCCCGTGCGCCGCGACGGTACTCTGGACCATGGCAAGGCCGAGGCCCGTGCCCCGGCTCTTGGTGCTGAAATCGGGGTTCCAGATCCGCTCCAGATCGTCCTCGGGAATCCCCTGCCCCGTGTCCCGGATCTCGATCCGGACCTGGTCTTCCTCCCTCCAGAGCCGAATCGTCACCTGTCCTCCAGGTCCAGAGGCGTCCATGGCATTCAGCAGGAGATTCCTGAAACAACGCAGGAGGGCCTCGTAGTAGGCCACGACCAGTGGAATGTCCCCGGAAGGCTCGAGACGAAGAACAGAAGCGGAGCCTTGGTGCTGCCGAATGAGACCTTCGAGGAGTTCCACCAGGTCCACCTCGGACGGAGGGCCTTCGGGCATCCTGCCGAATTGGGCGAAAGCCATAGCCATGTCCTCCAACCGGGAGATCTCTTCCAGCAGCACCTTTCCCGATTCCCGGGCCTCCTCGCCTTCCATCCGGGTCACGGCCTCTGCTGCCATTCGCATGGGCGTCAGCGGGTTCTTCAACTCGTGCGCCACCCGCCGGGCCATCTCCGTCCAGCTGCGGAGCTTCGCAGCCTGGACGATCTGGCGTCGACCCTCCACCAGATCTTCGGACATGCGGCGAAGGGCGTCCCGCAGCTGGGTGAACTCCTGGACTCCACGGCCGTCCGACGGTCCCCGGGGAGGGAGGGGATGCTCAAGGGCGATGAGTTGTGTCCATCCCACCAGGTCCCGAATGGGCCGGGAGAACCCCCGGGAGAGCTGCCGTGCCACCCAGTAGGAGAGAGTCCCGATCAGAAGGGCAAGGACCAGGCCGAGCAGGGGGAGCAGCGTCAAAATCCGATCAGCCAGGAGGGTGAACATCCGGGAAAGACGCAGGCTTTCAGACAGGGCGTCCTGGTGGGCCGCCGCTGCCTCAACAACCTCAGGATCATCGACCCGGGCCTCCTCCATCGCTGCCAGGAGCGCTTGACCGGACTCGGCGAGGGAGCCCCAGGGCCCGGCCGTCCCGGCCCCCGTGACGGCCTCCCTGAGAATGAGCATCCCCGCCAGCAAGACGACCATGGCCGGGATGAGACCCACGCCCACGAGGGAGAGGAGGATCCTCCGCTGGAAGCTCTTGATCTTGAACATGATGCCGCCAGAAGGTATGACCCATCCAATCCGGCCGGCAAGGAACGGAAACCCTGGGGGGGTTCGGTTCAGAGGTCCACGAGGCGCAGGTCTCGCGTCGACCCGGCCGATCCTTGGGTCAGGGGGAGGTGGTTCTTCGGAGACACGTGGGACAGAAACGCCAGGTCGGCCTGAGTTGGGTCCCGCAGATGCAAACCCTCGACCGGATCAAGCCGCACCAAGGGCATCCATGGCTTCCGAGGGGAACGTCTCCGCCGCACCGCAGGCACGGGATGGAAGCCCCTCCGTCCCCGTGGATCACCCGCCCTACCTCGTGGGGCGAAGTGATCCGCTCGGCCACCTTTCGGCGGGCGTCATCCTTGAGGGACGACATCCCGGTTTCCATGGCCAGCCGCCTCAGGGTCCCCAGAGAGGCATCATTCACCACCGCCTCCCGAAGGGCGTCCGTCATGGCAAGGACCTGGAAGATACCGATGCGCCCCCTATACCCGTCGATGCAGTCTCCGCACCCCTCCCCCTTCCTGCCACCACAGGAGGGACAGAGGCATCGCACCAGCCTCTGGGCCACCACCCCTGCCAGGCCGCCAGCCAGGAGGTACGGGGGTACGCCCATGTTCAAGAGCCGGGTGATGGCGCCCGGAGCGTCCACCGTGTGGACCGTGGAGAGTACCAAATGCCCTGTGACGGCAGCGGCCATGGCAATCTCTGCCGTTTCGCGGTCCCGGATCTCCCCTACCATGATGATGTCCGGATCCTGTCTGAGCACGGACCTGAGGGCCGCCGGGAAGGTGAGGCCTGCCTTCGGGTTCACCTGCACCTGGTTGGCGCCTGGCAGCCGGTACTCCACGGGATCCTCAAGGGTGACGAGGTTCTGTCCCTCCCTGTCCAGCTCTCCCAGCGCCGCGAAGAGGGTGCTGCTCTTTCCACTACCTGTAGGCCCCGCCGCCAGGATGACCCCCTGGCCGGCCTGCATCAGACGGCGAAGCCTGCCGAGGTCCTCCCCGGAGAGGCCTAGTCCCTCCAGACTGAGGGGAGCCTTTTCGGGGTCCAGGATCCTGACCACCGCCTTCTCTCCCTCCTTTACCGGGAGAGACGACACGCGCAGGGTCAGCTCGGTGGCCCCCCTCTTCATGGTGAAGGCCCCGTCCTGCGGCCGCCGCTTCACAGAGATGTCCATGCCCGCCATGATCTTGAGCCGGGAGAGCACGGCGAGCAGGCTCTCCGAGGGGAGGCCGAGAACGGTCCGGAGGACTCCGTCTAGCCGGTACCGGATCCGCATCTCGCCCAGGTGCGCTTCAAGATGGATGTCGCTGGCTCCCTCCTCTGCGGCCCTGGCCAACACGTGATCGAGGAGCCTCACCACCGGGGCGGATTGCGCCAGGCGCTCAAGGGCGTGGTCCGTGTCTGCCTCCGGTTGGCGCCATTTCTCGGGCAAGTCCCGGATGAGCTGTTGTGCCTCGTCGCCGTATCCCCGGGCCAGGGCGTCAAGAACGGCCGCGAGAGAGGCGACCACCGCCTCGACTCGGCGCCCGGTCTGGAACTGGACGTCGTCCAGGGTGGCAAGATCCAGTGGATCGGCCATGGCCAGCCGAATCGTCCGTGGGGTGGCGGAGAGGGGCAGGACCCGTCCTCGCTGTGCCAACTCCGGCCGGATCATCTTGACGGCGGCCCTGTCGATCGCCAATGGCGGAGGATTGTAGGGCAGGCAAAGCTGTAGGGCGAGGCAACGCGCCACGGCCTCCTCGTCGGCCCATCCCTTTTCCACAAGCAGCGTGCCGATGCGCTGCCCGGTGGTGAGCTGCTCGGCCAGGGCCGCTTCGAGAGCCTCCTTGGAGACCGCTCCGGCGTCCAACAACAGTTGCCCTAGGATCTTCGGTTTCGGTTTCACCCCTGGACTATCGGTGATGCCCCGGGGCGGTCCCATGGTGCAGGAGGTCACTGGAGAGCTGGCACCGCAGGAAGCCGTTCGGAGAGAGAGAGCGACTGGCGGGCAGGGCGCCCGGAGGACGGCAGACCGTGGGGCGGCCTCGGGGCGGCCTCGGGGCGGCCTCAGGAAGGTTCCGAGAGGTAACGCAGGATGAGGTCGGGAATGTCGGTAATCCGGCAGAGCCCCTCCCTCAGGGCGGCGGCGGTCGGCCCCATCAAGAGCGTTAGTGCCGGGTTCAGCGTATGGCCCTTGCTGATGTCCTCGATGTTCCCGTGGTCGCTGGCCACAACGGTGAGGGTGCCCCTGGGGAGGGCGTCCAATGCCGCGCCGACGAATGCATCCACCCGCTCGAGGGCCTCGACGGCCTCCTGCATCCGGTGCGTGTGGCCGGCCGAATCCGTGGAGTAGTGCGCGAAGAAGGTCAGGCGCGCCGTTTCAACGATCCCGGCGAGATTACGTCCCGCCTCCGCAGGGGTGATTTCGGGCAGGTCGGTGAGCCCGAGGCGGGTCCTCCAGGTCGTGTTGATGATCTCACTGGCCAGGGCTTCCCCCCTGGCCAAGGCATCCTCGTGGCGGTGAAGGAGTCCGGCCCCATGGGCGGCCAGGGGAGGCGCAGGAGGCCTCTTGGGCAATGCGGCGCCTGCGAACCGGGCAGGGTAGGCGTTGGCGAACGCGCAGGAGACTCCCTTGTCCTGGGCACGGGAGAGGATGCTCTTCTCCAGGAGCATGGGGCGGAGTCCCACCGGTACCCAGGGCCCAAAGTGGTGACCGTGGAGAAACGGTGCGTTCGCACCCGTAAGGAGGGCCGTCTGGCCGGTGCCGCTCTGGGGGATACCTTCAACCCCCAGAAGGGGATCGAGGGGAAAGGCTTTCGCCTCGCCGTCCCCGCTTTCCGGCTGCTGGAGATGGGGGAGCCCTCCCCCGAGCCGGCCTCGAAGTTGAGGCAGGCGAGCCTCCAGAAACGGGTTGACCCGGGGGTCGGAAGGGCCAACGCCCACTCCGTCCAGGAAGATGAAGAGGACCCTAGATTCCAAGCCGCTTACGGGTTTCATCGGGGGAGAGGCCGTGGATTCGAAGGACCTTCTCTCTTCCCGATGCGCCCCGAAGGACCTCTACGGAGGACCTGGAGACGCCAAGGACCTTCGCCAGGACCTTCTCGAGTTCCCGATTAGCGGCCCCCTCCACCGGCGCCGCCGCCAGGCGGACCCTGAGAGCCTCTCCGTGAAGGCCTACCACCTCCGAGCGGCTAGCCCGGGGCTGGGCCCTCACCGTAAGGTCAGTGTGATCGGGCCCACCGCCCAGGAGTGGCACGCTCGGCCCGGGCGTGTCAGCGGGCGGTTCGGAGGTCCATTGTCACGGTCACGGACAGGTGGCCCAGGTCCGCCCGCTCCCTGAGGGCATCCCGGATGCGTGGCTCCATCTTCCTGTACGCGGAGAGGACCCCGTCCCGTAGCTCCTCTCGCAGGATCTTCATGGCGTTCAGGTCGGCACGACTGTTCCCCGTGCTCTTCCTGGCTTCCAGGAGATCCTCCGGGCGAACTTCGAAGGGTGACATTCCTACATCGTCAGGCCTGGCCGAGTCGTGGTAATGGATTACGACGCTCACGTCTCCGCGGGCGTGATGGTGATGCAGATCACCGATTCCCCGAAAGCGGGCAGCCAGCTTACCGAGCTCAGCCGCCTGGGCTGTCCTTCGGTATGCCAGCTCCACCAGCTGGAAGATCCGCTTCACACGTTCCGGGTTGGTGGCGTCAGGTGGAGGGGGAATGGTGTCAAGCTCACGGCCAACGGCCTGGCGATCGTCGGAGGGGCGACCGGCGGTCTCCTCATCTCGCGTGCGTTCCCGGTCGATGCTCTCGAGGATTCGATCCGGGTTGGTCCGAAGGCTCATCATCTTGCTCCTGGTCAGGTATATCGGTTCGCCGAAAAAGGATAACCCCCGGTGGGGAGGGAGGCCAAGGGCCCTGGGAGGGCTGCCCACCTTCTGCGGCCGGGTCCATGACTCCATCGGGAACGGAGCCTGGGTTCCGGGTTTGGGAGGCTTCGGGTGCTAATGAGGCTCGCGATGGAAGAAACGCTGCCCTTGTTCCGTAGGACAGGAGGCTCTATATGATGCAACCAGTCACCTGGATCGCCCTGACCTCCCACCGTCCGGCGTCCCGGGCGGTCGCTCACTTCCCGCGGAGGAAGTCCATGAAGAACGTCGCCGCATCAATCCTGATCCTGCTTGGCCTTTCGGCCTGCGCTGGCCCCGGGGGCGTCGCCCCCAGCGGAGGTCTCATGTACCGGCTCCCGGAGCCCTCGACGGTGGTCTACCTGACCGAATCGAGAAGCGACATCAACATCGACGCCGCGGGCATGGGTAGCTTCGGTATGAGGGGGACCAGCGAAGCCACCGTGGGGGTCACCTTCACACCCGGGACCGATGGTCTCCAGGTGACCGCCACCGTCCAGAAGCTGGCGGCCAGCATGACTCAGCCCATGGGTGGCTCCCAGAGCGCGTCGGAGGCGGACATCGATGGAGATATCGTGTTCAGCTTGGACCGGAGGGGGAAGGCGCAGGTCATCTCCCTCCCCCCTGCGAGGGGAGCTGCCGAGCAACTGGCTAACCCGCTTGGCTTTGTCCATGAGCTGTTTCCCCGCCTTCCGGGGGCGGTCGTAGGTGCCGGGGCGACATGGACGGACACGATCCAGTACCAGTCCCAGACCAGCCAGGGAGACGTGTCATCCAGCGTCGTGGTGGTCTACACCCTGCAGGGGGACACCATCGTCGGCGGTGCGAGTCTCCTGAACATCGCCTATGAAGGAAAGGCCGATGTCCAGGGAGCGACGATGACCGAGGGGATGCAGGTGCTTCAGTCCATGACGGGCACCGTTTCGGGGATCGTCCTCTGGGACGCGTCTAGGAGCCTCCTGGTGGCGGATGAAGGAAGCCAGAACATGACGGGCGCGGTGGAGGTACCGGGTGCCGGCATTCCTCCCATGCCCATGAGCATGAGGGGAACGAGCTCCACCCGCCTCCAGGGTGGATGAGTGACGGCTGGAGGGCTCTGGACCCAGGTCCTGAGCCCTCCCATCCCCCTCACACCTTCCCGAGGCGAGAAACCGTGCAAGAGCCCAAGACATCCCCTCTATCCTCCCTTCCAAAGAGGATGATCCAGGTGTTCATTGCTCCAGGTGATCTCTTCCAGAGCCTCAGGGAGAACCCGGCCTGGTTCGGAGTGCTGGCCGTGGGCGGAGCATTGGTGGTGGCATCCATTCTTCTCATCCCGCCGGATCTCTGGGTTGCCTCCGCCCGCGAACAACTCATCCGGCAAGGGAGGGAGATCCCGCCTGGACTGGCATCCACCGGGACCTTCATCCGAATCGCCGCCCTGGTGGGCGGGGGTCTCTTCTGGTTCGCCTGGGCCTTCCTGCTGGCGGGGATTGTCACGGTGGTCTTTTCCTTTGCCCTCGGCGACGAAGGACGCTACACCCAGTATCTTTCCGTGGTGTCCCACGGGCTGCTGATCGGCGCCGCGGGCGCCCTGATGACCGTTCCCCTGAAGCTCGTCCAGCAGGATCCCTCCCTCACCCTAAACCTGGGTACGTTCGCCGTCTTCCTGGAGGAGGGGTATGCGTTCCGGGTCCTCAAGCTTTTGGAGTTCTTCGGCCTTTGGGGGTACGGGGTCATGGCGGTGGGCGTAACGAAAATAGACCCACGGCGCAGCCTGGGATCCGCAATGGGCTTCTTGTTTGCCTTCGCCCTGTTGTTTGCCCTGGTCTTCGGGCTCTTCGGCGGATAAGAGGGAGTCAGTCCCCCTGGTCGGGCGGATGTGCCTCACCCACGGGTTCGTCGGCCCGACCCGTGGCCTGAATTTCGAATCAGGAGCGCCCGGGGCCAAAGACGATCCGAGCCTGGGCACCTACTCGAATCCCGCTTCCTTCGAACCAACCCCTGGGTACCTCGAGGGCGAACATGGCGGGCCTGGCCGAGGGATAGGTGTCTTCGTCCTGCGGCTCCATGGCTTGGATATCCACGATTCTCAGGTCTTCGTCCAGGTACGCAATGTCGAGGGGGATGAACGTATTCTTCATCCAGAACGACCGGGTCTGTGTGTCCGGAAATACGAAGAGCATTCCCCTCCCGGGGTTGAGGGTCTCCCGGTACATGAGGCCTCGCTCC
>Ga0068714_10002339_pt1 | contig 24779 bp, 23 predicted proteins | sample MTBNYHSulfiMetaG_FD_62988 | JGI IMG/M metagenome (GOLD analysis project Ga0068714, IMG submission 62988) | Enrichment culture microbial communities from rom New York Harbor, USA that are MTBE-degrading - MTBE-NYH (New York Harbor Sulfidogenic)... | ecosystem: Environmental > Aquatic > Marine >... | reverse complement strand
CCGCCGTTCGGCGGGGTGATCAAGGAAAAGGCCTCAGAGTCTACACCGTGGTGGACGCCGCGCGTCGTGCCGCCCAAGAGTGCGCCCAATGTGCTGCTCATCATGACCGACGACGTCGGCTTCAGCGCGCCGGGCACGTTCGGCGGCGTCGTTCCGACACCGGCACTTGATCGCATCGCGAAAACCGGGCTGCGCTACACGAACTTCCACTCCACATCGCTCTGCTCGCCTACGCGGGCGGCGATCATCACCGGTAGCAACCATCACGTGGCCGGGTTCGGGGTAGGGGCGAAATCGCGACGGGGTTCCCGGGCTACGACTCGATCATCAGGAAGGATTGCGGCACCATCGGCACCATCCTGAAGGACAACGGGTACGCAACCTCATGGTTTGGCAAGGACCACAACACGCCCTTCTACCAGGCGACCCAGGCCGGGCCTTTCGATCAATGGCCGAACGGTATGGGATTTGAGTACTTCTACGGCTTTGTCGGCGGCGACACCAGCCAGTGGCAACCGAATCTCTTCCGCAATACGACGGCCATCTACCCCTTCCAGGGCAATCCCGGCTGGAACCTGACCACGGCCATGGCCGATGACGCGATACAGTACATGAAGCAGCTCAAGGAGATTGCGCCCGACAAACCGTTTTTTGTCTATTACGTACCGGGCGGCACACACTCGCCGCATCACCCGACGCCGGAGTGGATCAAAAAGATCAGCGACATGCACCTGTTCGACGATGGCTGGAACAAGCTGCGCGAGACCATCTTCGCCAACCAGCAGCGGCTGGAAATCATGCCCGCCGATGCCAGGATGACGCCATGGCCGAAGGATCTGCCAGAGTGGGATTCGCTGAGCTTTGAGGAGAAAAAGCTCTTTGTCAAGCAAGCTGACGTCTTCGGCGCCTACCTCGCTTACACCGACCACGAGATCGGCCGGGTCGTCCAGGCCGTCGAGGACCTGGGCGAGCTCGACAACACCTTGATCATCTACATCAGCGGCGACAACGGCGCGAGCGCGGAAGGCATGCTCAACGGCACGCCCAACGAGTTTACCACTTTCAATGGCATTGCCGTGCCTGTCAAGGATCAGTTCCTCTGGTACGAGTTCTGGGGGTCCGACCGGACCTTCCCCCATTTTGCGGCACCCTGGGCGTGGGCTATGGACACGCCGTTCAAGTGGATGAAGCAGGTGGCGTCGCACTTTGGCGGGACGGCCCAGGGTGTGGCCATGTCCTGGCCCGGCCACATCCAGGATGTGGGCGGTATTCGCCGCCAGTTCCACCACGTCATTGACATCGTGCCGACCATCCTCGAGGTGACCGGCATCCCGGCGCTCGATACGATCGATGGAATAAAGCAGCGTCCCATCGAAGGCGTGAGCATGGCATACACGTGGGACAAGGCGAATGCCAACGTACCGACCCGGCACATTACGCAATACTTCGAGATGCTCGGCAATCGCGCCATCTATCACAACGGGTGGGTCGCGGTGACGACTCCTGCGACGCTCCCGTGGGAGCTTACTACCAAGCCGCCACCCGACGTGATCACCGGGTACAAATGGGAGCTGTACAACGTCCAGGAGGACCCCACCCAGTTCAACGACCTGGCTGCCGAGATGCCGGAGAAGCTCAAGGAGCTGCAGGATGTCTTCTACGCCGAGGCGAAGAAGTATGACGTGTTGCCCTTCGACAACACTTCGCTGACACGCTGGAACGCGCCTAAGCCGAGCCTCACGGCGGGACGAACGGTCTTCACCTACTCGGGAGGACTGACCGGTGTCCCCAACAGTGGCGCTCCGAACATCCTGAACAAGTCCTACACCATTACCGCCGAGGTCGAGATCCCTGAAGGCGGCGCGGAAGGCATGATCGTCACCGACGGCGGGCGCTTCGGCGGCTATGGACTTTTCCTGAGCAAGGGTGAGCTGGGAATTGGTCGAGGCAAGGCAGTGTTCCTCTACAACCTGCTCGACCTCAAGCGCACGACATGGGAAGGGCTCGAGCTTAGCCCCGGGAAACATACCATCGATTTCGACTTCAAGTCCGATGGCCCGGGTCTGGGCAAGGGAGGGACAGGGGTACTCTCCGTGGACGGCAAGGAAGTGGCCAGGAATTCCATGGAACACACCACCCCGATCACGTTCCCGGAAGACGAAACCTTCGACATCGGCCAAGACACGCGCACCCCGCTGGCGCTCGTCGAATATCGTTACGATGTTCCGTTCAAGTTCACCGGCAAGATCGACAAGCTCACATTTAACCTCGGACAGGAGCAGTTGACGGAAGAAGAGCGCAAGCAACTTCCGGCCATCCGCGACCGGGTCGCTCGCGCTAAAGACTAGGGGGACCGCCGCGATGAAGAGGGTTCTTATTCTTGCCGCTGTAGGCGAAGCCGGCACCGGCTTGGCCCTGCTCATTGTGCCATCGCTCGTTGGGCGGTTGATATTCGGCGAGGAACTGATCGGCGTTGCGATACCGGTTGCGCGCGTGACCGGTATCGCCCTGATCGCGTTGGGGATCGCCTGCCGGCCGGGCCCGCCGCTGGTCGCCATGTTGGCCTACAGCGCGGTCGTCACACTGTATCTCGCCTACGTCGGCATCGCGGGCGGTTTGACCGGAATACTCCTGTGGCCCGCGGTCGTCGTGCACGTGATCTTGACGGTACTTTTGATTCGGGCATCCAGAAAAGAACAGGAGACGAAAACATAGACGAATAGACCGCAACTGCGTGGCCCTACCCGGCCCGGTTCGCGAGTCAGATCATACCAGGGTACGAAGGGGCTTCAGGTGAATCCGGACGGATCGGTGGATGTCTATTTCGGACCCAAAGCACCGGTGGGAATGGAGAACAACCGGGTGCAGACGATTCCCGGCAAGGGCTGGTTCATGATCCTTCGCTCCTACGGCCCGCGGAGCCGTGGTTCAACCAGACCTGGCGGCCGGGAGACATCGAGATGGTACCTTAGCATGTCTGCACACCTGCTGTTTCTGGAGCATCAATTGGTGTGGGCGGCGGTGTCGGTCCTGGTTTTCACGGCGTGAGATAGGGATTCTTCCTGTCTCGGACAGCTTCCGCGTTCTTCCTCGTGCAATGCCGGGCAGAAGAGGTGGAAAAATCCTAGTAACTGTAACATACCGTAACCTACGTTTATAAAAGTTTAAGTAATTTTTAAGTTAGAAGAAATATTGCAGGTTCGTAGCGGATGAGGCTCTATTAGCTGATCCCTTAATTTTTGTAATTCTTGATAAGATGACATCTTGGGAGGAGATCGACATGAGAAAAACATTAGTGGGAAGCGCGCTGATGTTGGCTTTAACCATGTTGCTAGTTGTGACGCCGGCAAGTGCGCAGCAGGCGGGCTCGAGCGACCAGGAGAAAAGCGCGGAAAAAGCAATGGCCGTGCTGAAACGGATGGCCGATTTTCTCTCTCAGACCCGGCGCTTTAGTGTCACGGTCGACATGGGGTTCGATGCGGTGCAGGCCACCGGGCAGAAAATCGAGTTTGGCGAAACGCGAAGTATCGTGCTGAGCCGTCCCGATCACCTTCGTGTTGACACAATGAAACGCGACAAGTCAAAGAGCGAGTTGCTCTTTGATGGCAAGGAAATTGCCCTATGGAATATGAAGGAAAATGTTTATGCCACAGTGAGCAAGCCCGGCACGGTGGATGAGGCCATTGAGTATTTTGTCAATGACCTCGACATGCGCCTGCCGCTGGCCGAGATGCTTTCCAGCAACTTAGCCAAGGTGTTGCCGGAACAAGTGCGAGAAGCCGCCTATGTCGAAGAGTCGCAAATTTTGGGTGTTCCCTGTGATCATCTGGCTTTTCGCGGAGACCAGGCGGACATGCAGCTGTGGGTCGCGCAGGGCGATAAGCCTCTTCCGCGGCGGGTGGTGATCACCTACCGGCGTGAAGACGGAAGGCCGCAATTTTGGGCGCAGTTCAGCGACTGGAACCTTGCACCTAAGGTCCCCGATTCGCTGTTTGTTTTTAAGCCGCCAAAAGGCGCGATGAAAATCGCGTTTTCCCCACGGCAGATGATGGAGCCCGCGGCGGCACAAATGAAGAAAGGGGAATAGCGATGAGAATGAAGAGATGGATATATGGAATGACCTGGGTCGGGGTGATCCTGATGGTCGTGTTTGTAGCCACTGACGCTCAGGCCAGGGGCTTTGGCGGCGGCGGAAGAAGCTTTGGCGGCGGCGGTGGTTTTTCGCGTGACAGTTTTTCCAGCAGCGGCCGGTTCGGAGGCGGAGGCGGAGGCGGGTTTTCCGGCGGCGATCGCTGGGGTGGTGGCGGCGGCGGGTCTCGCAGTTGGGGAGGCTCTCACCAGGGAGGATTCAGCCAGAGCGGCGCGGCCGGCAGCGGGAACTGGCAGGCCAATCGCCAAAGCATGCAATCCGGCCGCCAGTCTTCTGCGGAACAAATGCAGTCGGGTCGTGCCGGCATGCAGTCGAGCAGACAATCCTCAGTGCAGGGGAATCAGGCGAATCGCCAGTCATCCGGGCAGCAGGCTCAGCAAAGCCGACAAAGCTATGGTCAGAACGCTCAACAAAGCCGGCAAAACTACGCTTCCAACTACGATAATTACCATTACGGTTATGGCTATCATCCAGCATACCATGGCGGCTATTATCATCCGTACGGCGGCGCCGGGGCTTATGCTGCCGGGGCGGTGGCCGGAGCAATTATCGGTTCCACCATGACGGCTGCCGCTTTCAATGCCTCGTATGCTTCTGCCCCCCCCGTGGTGGTGGGCGGCGTCACCTATTATCAAGTGGGTAGCACCTGGTACAAACCAGTCTATCAAGGGGGCCAAGTGGTTTACGTGGTGGTGAATCCGCCGCAATAAGATATTGGAAACAGAGCGCGCGGCCAAAGGCCGCAGCCAAAAGCCAAAAGCTCAAAGCTGAAAGGCAAAAGCAAATTACGATCTCCCGCGCTGGAAGGTAACAAAGATAACAAAAACAGAGTGTTACAGAACACTCTTGTCAAAAAAGACAAGAAACTCGGGGTTAGTAGCTCAGAGGAGGGTTTGTCTTGGAGCTAATTGAATCGTTGAGAGGAGTAAACCATGATTAGACGTTCTTACTTGTTCGTACCGGTACTGCTGCTTGTGCTGCTTTATGCCGTTATCGCAAGCGCTCAGGAGTCTTACCCGATAATGGAGAAGGTGGCTCAGAAAGTCATTCAGAAGTACCAGAGCTCTTCCTGCGAGGAGCTGGCAATGCAGAAGGCCCATCCACCGACGGGGCAAAAGGCGCAGATGGAGCAGCGGGTGCTGGAGTTGCTGCACAACGATCCGCAAATGCGTGCCGCTTTTATCGACCGCGTGGCGGCTCCCATAGCAAACAAGCTGTTCGAGTGCGGAATGATTCCCTGATTTCCGTTGTCCGGACATCAGCCACAGCAATTGTCATTGCTCATCGCGGATCTAGTGAATGCATGTTGGCTGGACGGTCAAGGTTATGGTGAACCGCAGGGAGTTGCTGTATGACAAATGCAAGAAGAATCTGTAATGTTTTGCGACAAGACGGTGAGATGCGATGGCGCTTTTCTCGCTTCTTCTTGATCATTTCTCTAAGCTTGTTTGTTGCGGCCGGCTGCGCTCGCTACCCGGTAAATGCTCCCCTCAAGCACTATGATCCCAATTTTGGATATCAAGCCAAGAATATGCAGCAGCGGAATGAATCCGCCGAGTTGATGCTGTTGCTCGCATTTTCCGGAGGCGGAACGAGGGCCGCGGCTTTTTCTTACGGCGTGCTCGAGGCGCTCAGGGACACGCCTGTCACCGTGGACGGTCAAAGGACCCATCTTCTGGATGAGGTGGACGCGATTTCCAGCGTTTCCGGCGGGAGCTTCACCGCAGCCTATTATGGCCTGTTCGGGGACCGGATTTTTCAAGATTTCGAGGAGAAGTTCCTTAAGAAGAATATTGAGGGGGCCCTCCTGACCCGGACCTTTTTCAATCCTTACAATTGGGTGCGACTCTGGTCGCCCTTCTTCTCCCGCAGCGATCTGGCTGCCGAGTATTACGATAAGCATGTCTTTGACGGGGCGAATTTTGGCGACATGCTCAAGCACAAGGGCGCCATGGTCCTCCTCAATTCGACTGAAATCGTGACCGGGACCCGCCTGGTGTTCGCTCAAGATGTCTTTGACATCATTTGTTCGGATCTCACCAGTTTCTCGGTGGCGCGGGCTTGTGCGGCTTCTTCTGCAGTGCCGATCCTGCTGACGCCGATCATCGTCAAAAACTATGCGGGGACCTGCGGCTACCAACTGCCCCCGGCGCTGCAGGAGGCGTTGGAAACAAGGTCGCTTCCCAGCCGGCAATTCAATCTTGCCAACGACATCCGTCCCTTCCTCGACAGTACTGAGATACCTTATCTTCATCTGGTGGACGGGGGGGTGGCGGATAACCTCGGCATGCGGGTCCTTTTGGGGCGCATAGGGGCTCAGGGCAACGCATGGAATGCGCTGAAGAATTCAGACAAGCCCAATGCCCACAAGATTGTCATTATTCTGGTGAACGCTCAAATCGAGAACAATCCAAGGTGGAGTCTGTTGGACTCCGCCCTTCCGTTCTCAGCCATGGTCTCGGCGTATTCCTCGGTCGCCATCGCACGATATAATCAGGATACCATCATGTTGGTGCGGGACAGCTTCGACAAATGGGCGGATGACATCCGTCGCGGTCGCTGCCCCGAAGGCCGCATCTCAACCGAACCGGGTTCCTGCGGCGATATACAGTTTTACCTGGTGGATGTGCAGTTTAACGCCCTCAAAAGCGAGGCCGAACGCAACTATTTCAAGCGCCTCCCTACTTCCTTTCATCTGGAGCCCGAGGAGGTGGACCGCCTGCGCGAGGCAGGCAAAGGAATTCTGCATGATTCCGAAGACTTCAAAAAGCTGCTTGCGGAATTGCAGTAACTGGAGAGCGAATACGATGTACCTGTAGTTTTGCACTTTTTGCCAACAATCCACGAGGCACACGAAAAGCCACGAAGAAAAAGCGTCTTTCGTGGTTGATATGAAAGAATGAGTTACAAGACAAAGGCAAGTCCGGAGAATATCCGTAAAAACAATAAGGAAGGCTGGAGCAGTGAGACTATTGAGCATAATCTTCCGCGATCAGTACTGCTTCAGGGCGTTCGGGGCCGGCTTGCTCGCGATAGTGACGTTTATCCTCATGCTGCTGGTTTGCCCATAGAGTAAGTCGAGCGAGGATGAATCACTCGAAAACGTGACCGAGGCAGTGTTGCTTCGCAGGGGGCGATGTGCATCAGCTTTCTCCGCTTGCCGGTGGTACTGACTTTGGCATGCGCTCTGTCAAGTGTCCTATATCATCTTATAAACTGATTGGTTCTGAATAGCTAAGAAACAATTCCACTCGAGTTTGAAATGATAATTCTCGTTCGGAGGCGGGACGCGCATCATACTTCACAACAGATTTAATCATTCGACGACGTGCAGGGCGTTGATGTTTTCAAGCAAATAAGGAGTCCGAGTGAGAACATGGATAGGGTTAAAGTCGCGGCATGCACAGTTGCTTCTTTTCAAGAGGAGAAAAATGATGAATGGACATCCAAAAACAAAAACCGTAAAGGCGGCAATGCTCTTTCTACTTGCAATGACTTTTTGCTCACAAGCCTTTGCCCAGCAATCTCCCCAGCCTTCGGGAACCGTGACAATCGACGAGTACGAGCTCGCCTATATTTTTAATGGGCAGCTTGGGGGAGGAAAATTGAATTTTCAGGGCAACACCTACGATTTTAAGTTGGGAGGTCTTGGCATAGGCGGAATCGGGGCTTCTCACCTTAAAGCCTCGGGAGAAATCTATAATCTAAACGACGTTTCGCAGTTTCCTGGCGCGTATGCTCAGGCCAGCGCGGGCTATTCCGTTACCGATCAGGGTAAGGGGCATCTCTGGCTGCAGAACGAAAACGGTGTGGTATTGCATCTAAAAACCAGCCAGGAAGGACTCGGACTGACGGCGGGGGCGGACGGCATCGTGGTGAACATGGACTAGGAAGGGGACAGCCCCGCTTTATCGAGCCCTCCGAGCAGATGATCAACTAATTCGTCAGAGGGGATCAGCCAATTCAGGTAGCGACGCTGATCTGCGGGAAAATCCGGGTTAAGCCCAATAAGCTCGCGAATTGCTTGGCGGCCTGTATCAACCCTGCCCAGTTGGCCGAGGGCGGCAGCCCGAAGGAGTGGATCGATAAACAGTGTAGGTGAATTCATCATGTGGGCTTCTTGGAGTGCGGCTTCGAATTCACCCCTGCGGTAACGATCCATAAAGCCGGCAAGGTGAAACCAGCCCGGATAATATTGCAGGGCCTCCATTTGCTCGCGAAGGATGGTCAGCCCTCGTTTCCATTCACCTGCCAGGGCTATACTCCACCCGGCAATTGCATACAAAACAGTCCCATAAGGTTTAAGCGATAGTAATGCATCGGACTCCCGGATCATGCCCCGTGGGTCACGCGCGAGCTGATAGGCGCCCACAAGATTGGACCGCGCTATCTGGGAGAGAGGGTCCAGAGCAACCGCCCTGCGCGCTTGGGGCAAGACTTCAGACAAAGGATTGCCCTCCTCCGAGAAGCCCAGGCCATACCCGACACGACGGATGGCGGACATCATGGCAAGCAGCTCCGGATTATTGGGTTCACTGTCGAGTGCCCTCTCAATGGCCTTTCTACTGTCCAGATAAGTTCTCGAGCTCAGCTCTGAAAAGAAATGTATATAGTGCAATAAAGCCTCGTATGCCGTCAAACTGGGTATTTCAGCCCGCTCCAGGCTTTCCTGTCCCATCACTCTTGGAATCACGCCGCCGTATGTGTCGCCGATGGTGATGGTCACATTCTGTGCGATTTCATCCTGCACGGCCAAAAGATTTTCCACAGTCAGATTGCGTTCATAAGACTGTGCCCAGACTTGCCGGCCCATCAGTGCATCGCTCAGGTAGACGTTCACCCGCATCGTCTGGCCGACTTTCCTAACGCTGCCTTCCATCACAAAGCGGGCGCCCAGGGCATGGCCTATGCGATTCACATCCTCGGGCTGATTCTTGTAGCTCATGGTTGCGTAGCGGGGCAGCACGCGCAGACCCCTGTAACTGCTCAGAGCAAGAATCAACTGTTCGGTCAAGCCCAGGGCGAAATAGTCATCGTCCGGATGACCGTTCAAATTGACAAGAGGCAGCACCGCAATTGAAGGTTTTTCGAATTCGAGAAAAGTTTTGGCTTCGCTAATTTGACCGTCGCCCTCATCTACATCGGTTGGAATACACTCAAAAACAGGGACGTAGCAGCCCCTTGGGATAGTTATACGCACAGGGTTATTCTTGCCTGAGCCGCTGTAATAATGGTCCAGTCGGCTTCGAAGTCTGCCGGCCAAGATGCGGACGGTGGCATCGGTTTGTGGGTCGTAGCTGCTTTTTCTGCCCAGAACGCTGGTTGCAATGGTATAAGCTTTTATCTTGTCGCCTCTTCCAGCCAGAGTCTCTTCTACGACGAATTGCAGGACCTGAGAGAGTTGTTTACTGGACTTGAAATCGGTACTTGACAGTATGTATTTCAGCTCTTGTCTAACCGCATCCGGTTCGACCTCAATAGTTTTAGACATCCCTGAACCTTATATATCCATCTTTGCTGAACAGTGCAGATCAAATATGTAACGGTAACATACGGTATATTGACTCAATTCTTAAGAAACAGACTGTAAAAAGTCAACACGAAATGTTCACATCGACGCCTTTCTAAATGTAGGGAAGCGAATGCCTCCTTGATATGCGACATTCCCCTGGTGCCTAAAACGACATTGCCAGTCGTGTTCAAACGGGTTTTCGCTTTTCGAGCAATAATGGGATACTCCTTGGCTGTGAGGCCTTCTCCGAACGGTTGCTTTCGCAATTCCTTTCATGTATTGGATTTTACGGGATCCGGTGATTTTCATGTGTTCAAGACTTGATAGTCCAAACCATCACCCTGCCGATGATCCCGCAATGGGACGAGAGCTTCGACGTCGGCTCGGACACCCTGACCGACGCGAAACGATGCCGAAAGGCACAACAAAAAAGCAAGCGGACGAAGAGTTAAGGATTAAAGTCAAACAAGTTTTGAAGGGCTCCCATCTTCCAGAAAAACGGGTGCCGCTTTTTAAGGAGGTTGCCAAGGACCGGATTGAATAAAAAAGTTCCGGTTTTGGATTGGCCTGTAGAGCCAAGTCCCGAAGTTCTGACTCAAGAAAAACCATGAACTTCTGTAAAATTAATAAGTTAATTATGAGCGGCTGCAGACCAGCGGATTGTCTTTGGGCGCTCTTCGGTGCGCTCCTCATCAACTTGATGTTGTTCACGGCATTGCACTTCTCTGCCACGACAAGATACCGGACCGGGTAACGACGCTGTCCGATCCGATACACCTTGCTGCAGGGCGGATTCCCTTCCCGGCTGAACCTGAAAAACCTGCCATGCCCTCGAGCGCTGCCTTGCCTGACATGCCGCAGCGCATGAAAAAAATCCCCGAGGCGCCTGTCTACGAGGAGCTGGAACCGCCTCCGGAACCGACGGCAGAGATTGAAGCTCCCGAATTGGAATGCGAGCTCGAACCCACCCTGCTGACTGCTGCGAAGATTCCCCGGCCGCTTGATGAATCCGAGCATAAACCGGTGCCAACCAAGCGCCCTGCCAATCAACCGGCAATCCAATCAGAGCCTTCAACGGAACAGCAGCCGGCGGCACCCTCGTCCGCTGCGGCAGCCTCTGGAGCCTCCGCCCATGGCAATGCAGCTGCAGCCTCGGCAGGGAGCCCCGGGGATTTCGGGTCGAAAGAGTTCGGGATCGGCGATGTGGACAAGAGTCCGCAGATCGTCCGCAAAGAAAACCCCGCCTATCCGCTGTCGGCCCGGCGACGCAACTTGACCGGCAAAGTGACGGTCAAGTTCCTGGTCGACAGCAATGGAAAGGTGCGCAAGCCGCAGATCCTGGACGCCCAGCCCAAGGGAATTTTCGAACAGTCCGTTCTCGACAGCATCAGCAAATGGCATTTTAAACCGGGGATCTATCAAGGCAGGGAAGTTGCCACGTGGGTGGTGCTGCCCATTCAATTTCGACTCACGGGGAGTTGAGATGAAAATCCGCAGAAAATCGATCTGTGCGATCTTGATTGGACTCGCAGCTCTCACCTGCTGGAGCCCTGAAAAGTGCTCGGGGCAGGCTGTCCCTAAAGAAGCTCAACGAATTTTGTACGAAGCCCGGCAGGCCCTCGACAAGAAAGATTACAGCCGGGCCCAAGGGATCATTGGCGATTACCTCAAGAACACCAAAAGCGCTCATCCGCTGGCTTACGAAATCCTGGGCAACGCCTGCTACCGCGAAGGTAATCTGATTGCGGCCAATAAGGCATTTGAAAAGGGTTTCGAACTGGCTCCGGACTCGTTTGCGTTGTGCTCCAACCTGGCAACAGTTGCCTATGAGCTGAATGACTTTAAAGAGGCGGCACCCCTTTTTGCTCGGGCTTTCGAGCTTTCCAAGAAACGGGACGCCGATCTGCTCTACCGGGCTGCCGCCGCCTACGCCAAAGCGGGGCGGAAGCAGGAAGCGAACAGGGCACTACTGGAACTGGTCGGTCGGAAAGAAGAAATCAAACAACCCTGGCTGCAGCTTTTGATTCAAACGAGTGTGGACCTGGAAAACTGGAAAGAGGCCGAACAATATCTCACCGAGTACCTGGACCGGTTCAACACCGAGCACGCCTACTGGAAACTGCTGGGGCAAGTCGGAATAAAACTGAAAAGCTACCCGGCCGCCGCCGGTGCACTGGAAGTCGCTTACACCCTGAATGAGGCCGACCCCTCGGACTGGAAGATCCTGGCGAATCTGTATTTTTCCCTGGATGTCCCGCTGCAGGCTGTTCGTTGCCTGGAAAGGGCCTATGGCGCCAACCCAACGCCGGAGCAATGCGATGAGCTGGCGAAAGGCTATGCACGAGCGCTTCGGATCGACCTGGCCATCCAACAGCTGGATTCGGCAATTCGCCGCCAGCCGTCCGGTCCCCGTTATCTGGAGCTGGGAAAGCTCTATTACCGGTCAGGCCGCTGGCAGGACGCCATCGACGCTCTTAACGCCGCCATCGAGCATCAGCTCGATAGCGGGCTGGCCCATCTGCTGATCGGATTCAGCGCTGCAGAGCTCGGGAACCTGGAGGCTGCCGGCCGCGCATTCAAGGAGGCCGCAAAGGATCAAGCCTACCAAGCTCAGAGCCTGGAAGCGTTGAGTGCTTTACAGCTGCAATCGTAGGAGGCCGTCCGGGAATGCCCTCCGGACGTCGGTCCCGCATGCTTTGTTGGCGGGAATCCACGCCACAAGCAACGGTCCCGGAAGCGTTGTCGGACAAGCTCCTAGATCTCCCACAGCGGGAGGCCTGTCTGTTGGTCGAAACCACGGACAAGGATCGGCTCGTCAAAAGCCTGTAAGATGAATTCGCAGGCAAAGATGATGGTGCCGGGTGCGAGATGGCCGCCGTAGGCTTTGCCTTGCTCGTCCGCCAGGGTGACGTGAGCGTGAACCATGGGCTTTTCGTCCTTAATGGAGACATTTCCGATCAATGCTGTGATTTCCAACTCTTCCTCAAGATCCACGAATCCATACTCATGCCTTTGTTGATCGTAGTAGCCGATGCGAGCCCTTTGCACCGCGCCTATCGCCTCCACCCGACCGCACTGAATCTGCGCATCCACACACATGCGGGTGAGCTCCTCCAGCAGGTCCGCTCCGTGCCTGAGTCTCCCCATATACATTCTCCCCGGTTTGACACCTTTCATACCTGCCATTTCTTCTCCTCCCTGCCTTAGAAAAACCGGTCCGTTCATGTTGTTATTAAATTCGGCGATTCCATTGGAAATCTTTCGTCAATCCCCGGATGGCAACCAGTCCGGCCGCTAAATACAACAGTGCGGCGGTGACGAAAGTAGCGCGCAAGCCAAAATATGCGGCCACACCGACCCCCAACATTGGAGCGAGAGCCCGCGCCCCGGAACCGATCGAATTGTCCAGTCCGTAGACTGCACCTTCTTCGCCCGCTTGAGTGTGTCGCGCCAACAGGGCGCTGATGGAGGGCACAATGCCGCCCAGCGCAACTCCGGCCAGAGCCTGCAGCCCCAGCAGTTGCCAGCCTGCGGTCACCAGGCTCTGCAAAAGGTAGAGAACGAACGAGCAGAGGGAGCCCGCAATTAGAATGCGCTGATGGCCTATTCGATCTCCCAGCCGCCCCAGGTACACGGCGCTGAGTGTTGTAGCAGCCGATGCAATCCCGACCACGAATCCGGTAAAGGTATTCACACGCGCTGTGTCGACCAGCAATTGCTCAACGAAGAGCGGCAAAACGGGAATAAATATCATGCGCCCGAGCTGGTTCATAAAACGCAGCAGAAAGGTAACGGCTACGGCGGGCGCGGATAAAATTCGTCCCCAGCGGAAAACGAAACTGCCATGCCTGCCCGCCAAATGTTTGCCCGATTCGAATTGCTCTTCCACTCCGAAAAGCACCATAAAACCGGCAAAGAGCAAAAGCACGGCAGTAGCATAGAAAGCAGCTCGATAGCCAAAGGCGTCCGCAATGGCCCCACCCAGCATGGGCCCTAAAGCGACGCCTGTTCCCAGCCCCATTTGCAGCAGCCCCATGGCGTAGCCGATGCGTTCCCGGGGTACCGCAGACGCTACCAGCGCATTCGCGGCGCCGATGGTGCCCGTAATGAGTCCCTGTATTGCCCGGAGAAGCACCAGTTCTTCGGCGGAACGAACAAATGCCATCAGCAGCAGGATGAATGCGCCGCCGAACATGGCACGCTCCACCATGACCTTGCGTCCAAAGCGGTCCGCAAGCGATCCCCAAAATGGCGATGCGATCATCATCGTGAAGGCCTGGGCGGAAAACACCAGACCCACCAGCAAATCGAGGTTGAGATGAGCCGCACTGCCCAGACTTTTCACGTACAGGGGCAGAAACGGAAATATGCTGGAAAAGCCGACCGCCGTGATCAGCTCGGCGAAAAACATGATGTACAGCGTTCGCTGCCAGCTCAGCCTTGCATCTCTCAATGTTCAGAAATCCTATTTAGGCCAATGACCGCCCCGCTCCCACCAGGTGAAAGCAATTAGAAGGATTAATGAAGAGACGATTATCATGTGATCCAGCCAGGTGAGGTGCAGGCTCCGGCGACAGGTGCGGCGTCCTCTGCTGAATCCTCTCATCTCCATGGCCATGGCCAGCTGCTCGGAGAGCATAAAAGACTGAACGGTGAGGGGAACGACTAGAGCCAGGATGTTTTTGATGTTGCGGGGACGGAAATGCAAATCAATTCCCCGTGACAGCTGCGCATCCATAATATTGCGGGTCTTTTGCCTCATCAGTGGAACGTAGCGCATTGCGGTGGCGAGGATGAAGCTGAATGCGTACGGGACATGCATTTTGCGCAGAGCGTCCGCCATTTCTTCGGGACTGATTTTGCTGAAGAAAATGAAGGAAATGCTGAGCAGGTTAAAGAGCTTGCCCGTCGAAAAGAGCGCCTCACGACTGTCGAAGGAGAAGTAAACGACGACAAAAACCAGTGCCAGTGTCGGCCAGAGCAAACGCATCGAGCGTGCCCATTTTGCACTCAGGCCGGTCGCCAGGAGCAGCAAAAGAACCAGGGACGATTGAATGCCGACTGTCTCTAGCCGCGTAGCGGCAAGTACGGCGCCAAGGCCGGCAAAACCGAGAATGAGACCGGTTCTGGGGTCCAAGTTAGCCAAGTGCGGCTTTTCCAAAATCGCCATCATCAAACCTTACATATTCTTGCCGAAGGCTGAGAATAAGTTCAGAGCCGGCCCCATCAACCATTTCTGAGAGACATTGAGGCGATCCGTCGGCCACGATGCGTCCGTTTCGCAGAACAATCCACCGGTCCGTGGCGGCCCGCGCAAACTCAAGGTCGTGCGTTACGATAACCAGGGTGAGCCCGCATTCCTCCAGAAATCGGAGGAACCGAGCCAGCGCTTCCTTGAACCGGCCGTCCTGCCCCACCGTCGGTTCATCCAGCACCACCAGGCCAGGCTGCATGACAAAGACGGAGGCAAGCGCCACCCGCTTCTTTTCGCCTTCACTCAAACGATACGGAGAACGGCCGAGAAGCTCATTCAGTTGAAAAAGGCCGCACACCCTTTCGATCCATTCCTCATCCACGCGTTCAAGCATTTCAGGACCCGCCATCAGTTCATCGCGCACGCTTATTTTGAAAAACTGATCGTTCGGGTTTTGAAACGAAAGACCCACATGCCCCGCCAGGGTATGGGCTTTCTTTCTGCCGAGCTCTTCTCCCGACAATGCAACCGTGCCTTGCGCAGGTCGCAGCAAGGCGTTGAAATGCTTAACCAGAGTAGTTTTGCCCGCACCGTTCGGTCCGATCACAGCAACAGATTCGCCCATCTTGATTTCAAACGAAATATCGTTCAGGATTTCCTTGCCGTTCCTGCGCGAGAGCAGACCCCGCACGACCAGCATAGAGCCCTTGCCGGCAGCGGGCCGCGGTCTGCGCGTGGGATAGCGCGGGATAAGCCGCTTCTCATGAAGGATTGCTGCAGCTTCTTTCGGTGATCCGTCAAAGACGATTGCCCCTTCCTCCAGGATGATACAGCGGGTCGCTTCGCCCACCACGCTTTCCAGCCGCTGCTCTATGACCACCACGGTTTTTCCGCTTCGATGGATGTGCCTCAGCTCCTCCCGGACCAGCGCTATCCCATCCCAATCCAGGTCGGAGAAGGGCTCGTCCAGAACAACGATGGATGGCTCCAGGGCGAGCACCGTTGCAATGGCCGCCAAACGCTTCTCACCACCTGACAGCTTCGCCGGCGAACGGTCGAGCAGATGATCGATATGCAGAGCAGCGGCAACGTGCGCAACCTTCGCATCGATATCCTCGGCCTTCAAATCTGAAGTCTCCAGACCAAAGGCGATATCATCTGCTACCGTGCTGTGGAAAAGTTGAGCCTCGGCGTTTTGCAGCACCAGGCCCACACCGGATGCAAGATCGGCAACGTTCAGCTGTCGGGTGTCAGAGCCGTCCACGCTTACAGAGCCGACCAGCTCCCCATCCACAAAATGAGGGATCAGACCGTTCAGCAGGCAGCCCAGGGTCGATTTTCCCGATCCGTTGGCACCGCAAACCAGAATGTATTCCCCGCCCCCGATGGTGAGGTCAATGCCTTTGAGAACCCGGTCGGAGCCCGGGTACCTGAAATGCACATCGTGTAATTTGATCACGCCTGCCAGATGCCTCCTTTGCGCAGCAGCTGCAACACGACCAAACCAAGCACCGCTCCCCCTACAGAGCTTACACTAAAGGCGATCATGAGGGTCGAAACGGCCATGGTTTTGCCCATCAGCATCGGAGCGACCAGCCAGACGCTGACCAACGACCCCACAATGCCGGTCCCCACAACTTCACCCACTCCCGCCATGTACATGTTTTTGGTAAGGCGATAGGCCAGAGCCGCTAAAAAAGCGCCGAATATGCCGCCGGGAAAAGCCAGCAGGGTTCCAAGGCCGAGGATATTGCGAAGGATCGCCGCGCTAGCTGCAACGGCAACGGCATATCCCGGGCCCAACATAACGGCGCTCAAAACGTTTACCATGTGTTGGGCCGGAAAACACTTGGAAATGCCCACCGGAATGAAAAACGGCGAAAGCGCCACTGCAACGGCAACCAGTATCACGGCTCGCGCGACCTCTCTAGCCTTCATGTTCGACTCCTTCAGTAAGCCAATAATCATCGCATTGACAGCGGCAATAAAAAAGCCGTTTCCCCTGGAGGAAACGGCCCAACCTTCACGGATCCACGAAATATGGCTGGCTGAAGTTGTTCCACAAACCATGAATCTGTTGGCGCCACTTCCCTCCGCTGGTATTACCCAGATCAGGTGATAAGGGTTGTCGAAATCTGACCTCGACTCTCAGCAAAACCACCCCTAGTGACACGAACTATGTATCATAAAGCCGATGGTCGGATCAATCTGTTTCTGTTCTTCCCGGCCCGCCTAAAAGTGGTCCTTAATCAACAAAGCCAGGTTCTCGGGAGGATAGATGATGATCTCGTTGCCGAGCAGCTTCTGAAAATAGTAATCGTCGGCTCGATAATGAGGAACTGCGTTTTGCCGATTGATCAACCTCAAAAAGCAGCGGAAATCTTCATTCCCGATATCCACCGGGGCGCTGAAGCAGGAGAAATTGAAGGTGGAAAAGCCCAGGGTATGGTATCCCTTAAGGGTTCTGGCTATCCCTTCCGCCATGCCGGTCAGTTCCGCATCGCCCCATTCCAGGAAGTTGCTTGCCTGCGGCGTTACGGCATTGACTTCGTTTACGCCGGTAGGAGAATAGGCGGTGAACCACCGGCTGCCGGCTATTTCGCCCAGCCAGCGGGATTGCAGCCGTTTTTCCGTTGCAGCCAGGTCCATCCAGTAGTAGGAACCGGTTCGCTCCGCATAGGCCCGGCTCTTTTCCAGCAACAGCCGTTCCATTGTTCCGGGAAATGGAGAACCGATCAACTGCAGATGCGGATGCAAGACGCTGGAGCCGGCCGGAAAGAGATAGTTGGCGTTGACGGTGAAATGCAGCACGCACGGGTCGACTTCACGGCATCTTCGGATAAACTCCAGCGACACCGCAAATGCGTCTTTCAACAAACTCGCGGGAAAATCGTGCAAAGGCCGGTAATGCTGATTCCCGAGCATGATGACGGCGTGATAAGCCGCCAAGGGAAACAGATTGGGGAATAAAACCGCTTCGCCTTTGACCAGTCGCCCCTCCGGTACAATTTGTTCGGCGTAGCGCGGCGTCGTCTGCCGCCACTTGCCGTCGCAAAGAAAGCACTGCGCTCGCGTTTCCGCCGCCCGCTGCTCCAGATAGGCCGTATCGGTAGGAGGAAATAGAATCGAAGTCTTCTCTGCCAGCCCTGGATTGAGAATGCTCTGATGCCCCAGCAGGGGGTCCAAACGAACTTCGATCTCCTGTTCGTCCAGTTGTCCGTTCTTCAAAGGGTTGTGAAACCGCGCCATCTGCTTCCAATGTTCGAATTGAATTTCCGCCATCTCATCAGCTCCCGTTTTTCGCAAGAAGTATAAAAGTAGCAGTCAACAGGCAATCTTCCATATGGAACAACTTTTCCTCAAGCATGACAAGGTGAGCTCTATACGCCGAATAGCCTCTGGTGAGCCATCAGATAAAACATTGCAATGCCCCGAAATGGGGCATATGGTTCGAAGGCCCGGGCAACCTGGCCTGCGCTCATGCGGCTGCCGTCCCCCAGATAGGCTCCGGTAAACGTGCGAATTCCTAGATCGTCCACGGGAACAACATCGGGGCGGCCCAGTCCACGGATGAGGATGTAATCGGCCGACCAGCGCCCAAATCCGCGGATTCGGCAAAGTAACGAACGTACTTCATCATCCGGCAGGTCTTTCAGCTTCTCAAGGTCGAGTGAGGCCTCGGCAACTTGCTCGGCCAGTCCCTTGATATATTCGGCTTTGCGAGTCGAAAGGCCGCAGCCCGTGAGCTTTTCCAACGAGGCAGCTGCCAAAGCCCGGGCAGTCGGAAACAACCACAACCCATTGATTGTTTCACCGAAACGCTCGATCAGCCGGGATCGTATTCTTTGAGCGGCAATCATTGAAATCTGCTGTTCCGTTATGGCAATGACCGCCATCTCGAACAGAGAAGCCGGCCGCATCGGCTTCAACCCATGAAGACCCCTGGTCACAGGACCTAAAACCGAATCTGCAGGAACCGATTCATAAAAAGGCCGCAGGTCGAGATCGGCAAAAAGCATGCTTTTCACCGCCTCCTTGACTCCAGCCGTCACTTTTGCCCCCTCTGCCCATATTTCCAGTACGGCGGGTCGCGCTGCAACCTGCCGGACCTCAATGATCGCAGGCTCCCCATCTATTCTGACCGGTTTGAGCAGAACCGACTGCAATGCTAAAGGATCGGGTGAGAAGCTTGCCGCCGCTTTCAATGAGAGGGCAAGATCGTAAGGTCCTGACAGAGCTAGGCGGGACTTTTTCATGATTATGGCGGTGACGATTCCTGCAGAGACACAAGAAGGTTGAAATCAACAGCAGCTATCCGGCTGAAGCTTCGCAGTAACAGATTTGCAAGTCAATGATTTTAATCAGCATCGGTATCCGGAGCCTTATCGAGCTGGGCGAGCCAGACGGTGGCTTCGCTGTCACTCGGGGCGCGATAGTCCCCGCGGGGCGAAAGCGATCCGCCGGAGCCGACCTTCGGGGCGTTGGGCACACAGCTGCGTTTGTATTGACTCTGTTTGAAGAACCGTTGCAGGAACACCTTCAGCCATCGTTTGATTTCGCCGATGTTGTACTGGTTGCGTTTGGCTTCGGGGATATCAGGCCAGTTGCCCGCGTTAATGTCGTGCCAGGCGCTCCAGGCCAGAAATGCGATCTTTGTCGGCAGATAGCCGAAGCGCAACGTGTAATAGAGATGAAAGTCCTGCAGCTCGTAAGGACCGACCACCTCTTCGGTGCGCTGTGCGGGCTGACCGCAGGCGTTGTCGCCAGGCACAAGCTCCGGGCTGATGTCGGTTTCCAGCACCTCTCTGAGCACTTCACTGGCTTCCGATCCGAGCTGATTGGTATTCGCCACCCAGCCGATCAAGTACTGAATAAGAGTCTTGGGAACGCTTGCGTTCACATGGTAGTGGGCCATATGGTCGCCCACACCGTAGGTGCTCCAGCCCAGTGCAAGCTCGCTCAAATCGCTGGTCCCCACCACCGGGCAGGCGTGCAGGTTCGCCAAGCGGAACAAATGGCTGGTCCGTTCACCAGCCTGCACGTTTTCAAAGGTGACGTCAAATACGGGCTTGCCTTCGGCGTACGGATGGCCGATGTCTTTCATCATCTGCAGACAGCTGGGGCGAATATCTATTTCCAGAGGCCGGCACCCCACCGCCTCCATGAGACGGCGCGCTTGATTGAGGGTGCGATCGCTGGTGGCGAATCCCGGCAGAGTGCAGGCGATGATGTTTTCCCGGGACAGACCCATAATGTCCACCGCCCTGGCACAGACGATTAGCGCCTGAGTCGAATCCAGCCCGCCGGAGACACCGATCACGACTTTATCCGAGCCGATGGCCCGCAGCCTCTTCACCAAGCCTTGCACCTGGATTTCGTAGACCTCATGGCAGCGGTCATCGCGAGTCGCGGGATCGCTTGGGACGTAAGGGAACCGCTCATAGGTGCGTTCGAGCAAGAGCCTATCGCCAGGGGGGAGATCGACCGAAAACCTGACTGTACGAAACTCAGACAAGACCTCGCGGTGACGTGTTGCCGCCTGGCTAAAGCTGTTCTGGCGCATCCGGTCCTGCAGCAAGCGATCTAGATCGATATCGGCGGTGATAATTTGCGAGCCATAGTTGTACCGCCTGGTCTCCGCTAACAGCGTGCCGTTTTCATAGATCATTCCCTGTCCGTCCCAGGCCAGGTCCGTAGTGGATTCTCCAAAGCCGGCCTCGCTGTAAAGATAGGCCGCCAGGCAGCTGCTCGATTGACCGCCGACAAGCTCGCGTCGATAGCTGAATTTGCCGATGGTGACAGGGGACGCCGACAGGTTAAGGAGAACCGTGGCGCCGGCCATGGCCGCATAGGAGGAAGGAGGAACCGGCGTCCAGAGATCCTCGCAAATTTCGGCAAAAAAAGTCAGCAGAGGCTGTTCTTGGGGCTGAAATAGAAGCCGGCCGCCGAACGGGATGTCGTGCTGCCCGCACAGATCGATGGCGTCCTGAACGATGAAATCTCCCGGTGTGAACTGTCGTAGCTCATAGAATTCCCGGTAGTTGGGCAGATAGGTCTTCGGCACTACCCCGAGTATCCGTCCCCGGTAGAGCACAGCCGCGCAGTTGAAAAGCAGGTTGCGTATCTGCAGCGGCACGCCGACTATCGTGATCAAAGGGATTTCCCGGCTGGCCTTCACTATCTTGGACAGCGCTTCAAGACAGCCGTCCAGGAGAGCCTGCTGCTGAAAGAGATCCTCGCAGGAGTAAGCTGAAAGACCCAACTCAGGAAACAGTGCCAACAAAGACTTGCGCCCGGCGGCCTGTTCCATTAGAGCAATCGTCTGGGCGCAGTTATACCGGGGGTCGGCAACCAGCACCTCGGGAATCGCCACCGCAACACGAATGAAATTATGCCGGTATAGATTAAAAAAATCGTTCTTTGTCATTTCCTGACCGCAGATCCCAAAATTGGATGTAAACATGCTAAAATCTTTATAATCAAAACGATCGAGCGGTTGCAGTATAAGTGCAGGCGGTCGTCAGGTCAAACCCTAAGGACCCGGGACGGCAGGTTCGTTTAAGGCACTCTTATCAGCGGCTGCCCTGCAACGTGAGCAAAAAAAAGAGCTGTAGGATGAATGTCGGCAATAGCAGTCTCGACGTTTTTCGGCGAAATCACAGATGACTGAAATCCCGACTGCGGCATAAAGAACGACGGTGTGCGTAGAACGGGGTCACGTCTTGAAAAATCACTTCGCTCTGCTACCGGCCGCTATCTTGCTGACCGTCGTATAGTGGATATCGAGACAGTCGGCAATGCCTTTCAATGTATACCTATAGGTGAGCGACACGCTTTTCGGCGTCTGGTGAAACGGCTGGTTAGCTTCCGATGATCTCGTTTAAGCCTTCAATGATTTGGTCCAATTGTTCCGGTGAAACTCTGCCGGTTTTTCTGCCGATTCGCTCTATTGAGAGTGTACGGATTTGACTGATCTTCACCCATGATCGTTTAGGAAGGTCATTAGAGTCGAGCTCAAAGGTGAGAGGAAATCCGGCGCGCTGAGACTGGCTGGTGACGGCCATGGCGATTACTGTGCCTGAGTGCTCGTTGAAGATATCTTGGCTCAGAATGACGACAGGGCGCAGACCGGCTTGCTCTCGTCCTTTTACTGGATTCAGATCAGCCCAGCGAATCTCTCCCCTCAGTATTCTGGCCACTGGTCTAGCTCCTTACCCATGCCCTCTTCTGCCATAGCTTTTTCCGCGGCTGCATTAAGCTTTGCACACTCTCTGGCAAGGCGGTTCCGTTCCAGTTTCTTTAGTTTTTCTTCTACTGCATCCTGAATAGCTTTACTTCGGTTCGGGAACACCTGATCTTTTACCAGTCGGTCAAGCCGGTGCAGTGTGTTCTCATCCAATGTGATTGCGATTTTTGCTGAAGCCATTGCGCACCTCCGGTATGACAATATATCATACCAAACATCCAGTCAAGCAAGAAAGAACACGTCGATGCTCATACAAGCTAATGTCAGCGTTCAGCGGCGCGAGTCTTCGAACGTCTGCTGGAACGCTTTGAGTACGCCCGGCATGGGCGTGAACTTGTGGGGTGAAAGTCCCCTGTACGTGAATCCTGCAAGCGTGCTTTGCACGTTTGCACAAGTACTAGCCGAAGGCGAGGGCGGAACCGCGAGGGACCGTCTGGCACGCGACGCAAGCGCTCGCGCAGCGCCAGCGCTTGCGCGGCGTGTGCGCTGCGCGAGGAAGCAGGAGTGCAAAGCGATGAGCCGACGAACAGAAACAGCATACAAGGCCCAGTCTCCGGGTGAGCTGGCACGACATAGCGAGGCCCCGGATTCAGGAGATAGGGTAAATGCTGCGGTTGCACCGCGAAAGTTCACGTTCTTATCCGGGGAGATCTGCTCGACGGGCATTCGGTTCATGCCATTGCTGTTTGGGTGCCTGACTGAGGCCCAATTCAAAGGGGTTGGATAAGCCACAGAACCCTACTGCATGAACCGGGGAGCGCCTCCTGGAGCAATCCTTGAGGTGACGAGCAGAAGTCGGCCGAGGCCTGAGCTCCCAAACGCCTCCTCTAATCGGGAGAACAAGGTGAAGGGCCGAGCTCAGAGCAGGTAAGGGTCTCGATGTGCTCGTCAAACACGATGAATCCGACCGGAGGAGTGATTTGGCGGCGCGGCATTGAACCGCCCGATCCCGGTGATCCCTTGCAGTTTGTCAAAGAACTATGGGGCACTAACGCCCGGCTACGGCTCGGCATGCTCTGGGAACCGCCCCGTGTGGACCCGCCTGCGGGGCGTTGTCGGGGCTGGAGGGAAAAAATCCCCGGCTACCCGCTTAGGCAGTCCTTCTCATCTCAGTTTCTTCTTGCATCCACCGAGGCAGAGGTTCCCCCGTGGCCTCACTGTAAAGTGTCTCGGGTGCTACATCGATCTTATCATCCCACGTGATTACGCCCAATTCATGATTCACCTGAAAGCTTTTGAAGAAATCGAGGTCGGAGAGCCTACTGAAAATACCCCCTTTGGCGATAAACTTCGTGAAGTCTACAACTCCAGATTTTCCGTTCTCGAAGGTCAGTTCGATTCTGTATCCACCTGTGTAGGTTGCCGAAATGATATCGATGTACATGGTCTTACCCCCTATGCGAGAGGATCTATCCTCTCCGGTGGTTGATTTGCTTGAGCCAGCTCCCAGTTTTTCATAAGCTCCTCTTGATGCATGGCAGCCCATTCTATGACCAAACCTAATGCTCTCGGAGGGAGCTGTCCTTCGAGGACTCTGAAGTCATGGATGCGAATCGCCACTTTGTGCTTTCCGTAGCGGGCGTGGAAGTGTGAGGGGTTATGATCTCCGTAGAACATCGCTATGATGATCCCATAAAAACGCGATATCTCACTCAGGCATTGGTATGATCCCTTCTGCATGCATCCGCTGGAGTTAACGGCACCGATAGCATCGGGGTTTTTTCAGTGATACAGCTGCGGATGAACTGAATAGGATTCTTGAAGTCTTCTCATAAAACCCGCTGGACCGTTCTCATAGTAGACTCTGCGAGCTCTTGGCCAGATGCGGTCGATGTAGCAATCATCGCATAATACCTCGGAATAGAGCTCCCTTTCTTCTCCGTCTTCCATAGTCCTGTGGGACTTATGGCAATTTATCATTTCACTTCCCCCACAAGGTCAATGACAGTGAGCATTAAGGGCTATCTTTCGTGCAACTGCGAATGTCCTAACGCTACTTTTCGACGGGCGCCGCTATTTGCGCTCCGCTGCATTTTTTGTGTACGCCCGCAAGGGCTGACCCCGCACGCTTGTATTCGCCATAATTCTGTTAACATTTAGAATGCAAACAGTACCGAAAATCACAATAGTCTGCTCCTTCCATAATGGTTTTTGTCCGTACTAACTTGAGTCGGGGATTAAAGCCTCTGGCAAACGGTTCATCACGACAGCAGGACAATGCTACACCGAGCTCTTCTAATCCTAGTTCTCGATATTTCTCATAATAAGGACAACGGAACACATTAAAAGAATAGGTCGTTGAAGTTTGTTCTAAAACGTCCATTTCCAAAACTCCACCCACTCCCCAACTAGCTACATCTTTAACCAATTCCTCTATCCCATTCTGCCCTGTCCTCATCATATTTTGACCGCGCTGAAATGCTTCTTGCTGATTGACTTCCTTCAATATTGCCAAAGCTTCGTCCTTGCCTATTTTTTGGGACACCGCTCTTATCACTGGCACAATAGCCAAAGCCTCAATAGCTCTTTTTTCTATTCGGTTGAGTTCTCTTTTCTCTAAAAGCCTGTTGAAAAGTGGTTTCCTCGGCAGCGAACTGCAATCCAGGGGGCACTCCTTGAGCGGTTTTTGAAAAATGGATCAGTGCGGATTGGCTTCGTAAGCGCTGTGGTGTAATCG
>Ga0068714_10002338_pt1 | contig 24805 bp, 21 predicted proteins | sample MTBNYHSulfiMetaG_FD_62988 | JGI IMG/M metagenome (GOLD analysis project Ga0068714, IMG submission 62988) | Enrichment culture microbial communities from rom New York Harbor, USA that are MTBE-degrading - MTBE-NYH (New York Harbor Sulfidogenic)... | ecosystem: Environmental > Aquatic > Marine >... | reverse complement strand
TGCTTCGTTATCGCCGCCGTCAACGTCGTCTTCCCATGATCAATATGCCCTATCGTCCCCACATTCACATGCGGCTTCTTCCTCTCAAACTTCTTCTTCGCCATCGCTTACCTCCTTAAACTTTCCAGGTGCTTATCGCAGGGTTTGTGTGTGGAGCCCACGACCGGGATCGAACCGGTGAACCTCATCCTTACCAAGGATGTGCTCTACCTACTGAGCTACGTGGGCCCTGAAGACTCAAGAGATCCCAATCTGACGGGTAACCGGCGCTAAGGAAGTTGTAATTACGTGCAACTACCTTTCCTGATCCGTTGCGCTTCTTGGGCAGAATAAGAAGGGCCGACCTCATGTCAGCCACCCGTTGAAGGCATTCCGGAAGTTCGTCATATGGAGCGGGAAACGGGATTCGAACCCGCGACCCTCAGCTTGGAAGGCTGACGCTCTAGCCAACTGAGCTATTCCCGCGTGCGATTCCAAAAGATCGTGCCTTATGGTCCTCGAAAACCCAAAGAGCCGGGCGGTTTCGCTCGAATTCACCCTCGCTCTAATTGAGCCATTCTGCTGGTGGAGAGGGGAGGATTCGAACCTCCGAAGGCTGCGCCGGCAGATTTACAGTCTGCTCCCTTTGACCGCTCGGGAACCTCTCCATGGTCCCCCATCTGGAGCCAGCGAAGGGAATCGAACCCCCGACCCACTGATTACAAGTCAGTTGCTCTACCTACTGAGCTACGCTGGCTTTCCTTCAAAAAGACAAATTTTAACTTTAATCTGTGCATTAACCTATATCAATCCCGAAAATCAGAGCGAGATTGTCAAAAATTGTATCTTGAGAATAGAAAAATGAGTTGATCTAATTCTTTCTCCAAATTTCACGAAATTTCGTCTCCGTACGCTTCCTGTCATTTACGGTCTTCAATAATAGATCGAATTTAAAAAAAAGCAACCGGAATTTCTGATTGACTTTTTGAGAGCACTGATTTAAAGATTCTGCCGGGTCTTTAAAGATGTCTCGGAAAGGTTATCCATCCCTCGTTTACAAATACAGAAGCAGGAGGTGTTACTATGATGGCATTGGTCGGAGGTTTGATTGCACTGATCCTGGGCATTATCGGAATCATCGTATGGTGGCCCTATTTCCTCAAGGCGCTGATGGCCGGCGTCCCTGTGATGCTGATTATGGGCGGAGCTCTGGCAACTTACCTCGGTATAGAGGAGATTAAGGACAAGAAAGCCTCCGAAAGCTTTGACACGGAAAAAGACGATCTTAAAAAGGAGGTCGATACCCTTAAAGAGGAGATCAAGGAACTGAAGGATCGAAAGGACGAAAAACAGGAACCCTAGAACCGGACAGGCTCATTGCCTAACTTCTCCGCGTTGAATTACATCTGGATTGTAGAGCGGCAATGAGCCTCTTTCTTTGTTATCCCACCGCTTCGAGTTCGCTGAAGAAGTAGCTGATTTCAAAGGCCGCCGTCTCCTCACCGTCAGAGCCGTGAACGATATTCTTCTCGATATCCGTGGCAAAGGCCTTCCTTATGGTCCCTTCCTCGGCCTTACGGAAATCTGTTGCACCCATCAGCTTGCGATATCTTGCGATTGCCTCTTCGCCCTCGAGAACCATGAGCACGCAGGGGCCTGAAGACATGAAGCGCGTGACGCTTTCATAGAACGGTTTTCCTTCGTGGATCTTATAAAATCCTCTTGCCTGATCTTTGGTCATTCTGATCATTTTCATGGCAACGATTCTCAGGTCCGCCGCTTCCAGGCGCTTGATCACCTCTCCGACGAGCTTTCTTTCCACGCCGTCCGGTTTAATAATCGCGAGAGTCCGTTCCTTCATCAGAACACTTCCTCCTTAAATTCTAAAACGATTGACCGCTTCCAGAGCCCTTTATATAATGGTCTGCATTCCGTCAAGCTATTTGTTGCAGGCCCAAATAGAGAAGGGAAACGATTTTCAGCCACTGAGACACGAAGGCGCGAAGAGGAGATATGATGATGTTCAACTTTGTGCCTTCCTGTCTCAGTGGCTAAGATTTTTCAAAGAAAGGAATAGATCATGGAACAAGCGAATTCTCAAGCAACCAAGCGCCCGGTGCAAAGAATGGACGCCGAGCATTTTTTCCGATTCAACTGTGCTCCGGGTGTGAGCTGTTTTACCCAGTGCTGTCAGGACGTGAACATCATCTTGACTCCCTACGATGTGGCGCAACTCAAGAATGAGTTGCATCTTTCCTCGGACGAGTTCCTGGAAAGGCACACCATAGTGCTTTCGAGAGAAAACCAACTTATTCCGGTGGTGTTTCTGAAAATGAGGGAAGAGGACAAGCGCTGCCCCTTTGTCACGGAAGACGGATGCGCAGTCTATGAGAACCGTCCCTGGGCCTGCCGGATGTTCCCGCTCGACATGGCTGACGACGGCACATTTCACCTTATCGCCGACGTGGACCGCTGCAAAGGATTAAACCATGAAAATATATGGCAAATCGGGGAGTGGCTCGTGGAACAGGGCGTCGTGCCCCATGATGAGATGAATTCGCTCCTCACGAGCCTCACAGCCCCTCTCAAGGCGCAGAAACTCGACATCGACAATCCCGGCATTTTTAAAATGGTTTTCATGGCTCTCTACAATCTGGACAAGTTCAGGGATTTCGTGTTCAATAGCACTTTCCTCGATCGCTTTGAACTGGATGATCTTCTTGTGGAAAAAATTAAACGTAGTGATATTGAATTATTAAAATTCAGCATAGATTGGATAAAATTCGGTATTTTTGGTCAAAAACTCTTTAAAGTCAAAGAAGAGCTCCTGAGCAAGAAGGCATAAAAGATGAAAAGTGAAGAGCTCTTGCACTGCCTTGATGGAGACTCTTTCGTTTTTTCGTGCCACAAGGAGATCGGGTGCTTCAACAAGTGTTGCGCGGCCCTTCAGATGGTGCTCACGCCATACGATATTGTTCGACTCAAAACCAGGCTGGGAATGTCCTCCGGCGAGTTTCTCGAAAGACACACCGCTACCCGATTCGACAGGCACCCCAGATTTCCCATGGTGTTTCTTAAGATGAATTCCGATGCCTCACGGACTTGCCCCTTTGTCAAACCCGAAGGTTGCGCGGTTTACGACGACCGGCCGGCCGCCTGCCGGATTTACCCTTTAGCCAGGGCGGCACGAAAGGAGAGTCATGAAAAAGAGACAAGGGAAAAGTTTTTCGTTGTGAAAGAGGAGCACTGTCTTGGGTTCGATGCAACGCGGGCATGGACGGTGGAAACGTGGTTGTCCGACCAGGGGGTGGACGAGTACAACCGGATGAACGATCGATGGCTGGAGATCATCGGCTCATCGGCAAGCCTTGGCCCGAAAGAGGACATACCTCGAAAGCTTCAGATGTTTTTCATGGCTTCTTACAACTTGGACAGGTTCAGGGCCTTTATTTTCGGGAGCCGATTTTTTCAGCTCTTTCAAATTCCTGTCGAGGTCCGGAACGATCTTGAGAAACACGACTTGGCCCTGATGAACCTCGGATTCGACTGGCTTAAGTTCAGCCTTTTCGGTCTGCCCACGATGAAGATGAAGTAAGCGCAAGGCACAGCGCACGAGGCTCATGGAAAAGCTCTCCAAGCCTATTCCCGGTCTGCCAACACACTCTAGCGGCTTTGTGATCTTTTCCCGATGTACCCGGGAAGCCCTCGGATCAAGGCATCGACTTCTTCGCTGTGGTCGCTCAGGAACCGGAAAATTCGCTCCGATTTCGATTTGAGCACAAATGCGTTCTTGTCGCGGATCTCCCGTCCTTTTATCAGGAGCTGATGCTTATAAAGATAGCCGATGATGGCATCATCCGCATCGGAAGTGACCCCGAATTTCTTTGACAGGAAATTGTGCCAGTAGCCGAATTCTTCCGGGTGTTCCAGATGCTCAACCGGGATGTTGAGTTCGTAGGCGAGAGGGTCCAGGGTGCCGGGAAACATCTTCGATCCCCCGAGAAAATCCAGCGCGTGAGCCAGCTGATGGATCAGCGCCGCTTCACCGATATTCGGGGAAATGGCAATATATAGATTCCCGGGATCTGCATGCAACGTCTTGTGAATATTGACTAGGACGCCGCCTTCGCCCTTTTTGGAAAAACCGCCCCCCCCGAAGCTTAGACCAGCGTAAGCATCTAGATCAACCAGTTTGATCCCCATGGGACTTCCGGTGAGCAATTGGACGTCCAGATCATCCAGCATTTCCTGAGACCGGCCGTAGGCAACGGAAGGCATGTTCGCGATTTCTGTCCCCATCTCCTCCAAAAGAGGTTCCTCACGGTCTTCCGGAAACAGTTCATCCTCTCTGCCCATATGGCACTTCTTGAATTTTTTCCCGCTCCCGCAGGGGCAGGGATCGTTTCTACCAACGCTGGTCATCTTTCCACCCGATGGCAAGCAACAAGAAGTGTTCAGTGTCCGGGCGCCGGTCCAAAAAGCCTTTCCTGAACGCTGAACCCTGAACACCGAACACTTCTTGTTACTCTTCTGTGATCTGATCTTTGTGAGCATCCTTGGACCAGGCAGGGAGGGGCCCCGACGAGCCGGTCTCGGGATTCATCCGATGCCTGTAAGACGCCTTTACGCCCTGCTCTTTCCACATGAAGTCCCAGCCTCGGACAAAATACGAACACTCGTCGTTGAAACACACCCACTGAAAGGCGGTCCCCCACGTGGAATCAGGCGGCGATTTCCATTTTTTCATCACGACTCCGCAGTGAGGGCACTTGGGCTCTTCTTTTTCGCTCATACTCTTCTCCTCATGGTTCGGGCAATTTGCTCTGCAATATAACAATCTTTGAGACTGAAAAAAAGAACCAAATCTTTCAGGCCGCCGCCTGAAGACTTGGTTCTCATCTCTGTAACGTGTGTCTAACGCATTAGGCCAGCATTTTCTGCTCCTTCATGTACTCCTCCTTCACCTGGGTAAGGAATACGACCACCGGCCTGAAGGCCAGATGGGCCCATTTGGCAAATGGAACTTCCAGGACCAGCATGGGAACTGCCACCATGAGGTGAACGACATAGAGCACATAGGTGGACATGGGCCAGTCCAGAAGGCGGGTGAAATGGATGAAAATGCCGGTCAGAGTGGTCAGTTCCAACAAAATCAGGAACATCCAGTCCGTGCCGTGGGAATTCTTGTAGGGAGTCTTGCTTTTCTTCAGTCGCCCGATGATTGCGTAGGTCGTGGCGTAAAGAAGCGCAGCGGTAGCGTAGTACCCCAGGAGCCTCATGGGGTGCCAGAGGGGATAAATGACGTCCCTCTGGAACGCGATCTTGTCCCAGGAGAGACCGATCACATGGATTCCTCCCGCGAGAAACACGGCGACCAGAAGAAACGCCGTGCTGTAACCTGTCATGATGAGGAGGTGTACAACCCACTGCATCCTGTCCGTGCACTCCCCGAATCTTTTCTGGGTGGCGAAGTGGGCCACCAGCTCCCAGGCTTTCCTAATATAGATCGCCAGGGGAACCTTATAGAGCAGATCCCCCATGATAAACTTGGCACATCGAAAGGTGTTGCTGAGCAGGAAGAAGGTGAGAACTGCGGCCATGATCAAATCAGCCACCTCGATGGCCGGCGCAGGCCACACCGTATTCAGGCGGGCGTGCTCCAGGTCGGGGTTGGCGCCGTGAAAGAGCCAAAGGGCCAGACCCACGAGGATGCCCACTACCGCAACGGCTATGATCTCAAAGCTCTCCGACGTGTAAAACCTTCTTGAAAAACCCGTCCAGTCGTACCTCGAAGTGAGATAGCGCCGCATGACCATCATCGTTTCGCCGGGGTCGGCACCCCTCGGACATCGGTCAGAGCAGTCCCCGCAATAGTAGCACAGCCACGGCTCGGGGCTTTTCAGAATTCTGTCCACAAACCCCAACTGGATGTAACGCATGAATCTTCTGGGAAAAGAATTTTCAGGGGTAGAAAGGGGGCAGATCGCAGTGCAATTGCCGCAATGGAAGCACTTGTTTGCATCCTTGAGACCAAAATGCTCCAGATCCTTCATTAGATTTGGATCAACCTTCACACTCATTTTCATCCTCCTGTCTTTTCCTACCACCCCTTGAATGGATTGGGCCCGATCTCCACGAGTTTTTCTGCGAACTCGTCAAGAAGTCCGGGAAGCTTCGGGTAATCAATGATAGACACTGTTTCGAAACGGACACGATCGGATTCGAGGGCCAGCCGGTTAAGTGTCTCCGAGACCTTGCTCAACCGTATGCTTGCCAGTTCGCTCCCTTTGATGAAATGACACTGGTAGTCGTCTCCGTGCTGGCATCCGAGGAGCAGAACGCCGTCAATGCCCTTCGACAGGGAGTCGGCTATCCACACAAGGTTCATTGACCCCAGGCAGCGCAGCGGAATCACTCGCACCCACGGATTGTGTGTCATGCGGTGGATTCCCGCCATGTCTAGGGCTGCATAGGCATCGTTCTCGCAGGCGAGCACCACGATTCGCGGCTTTTCCTCATCCTCTTCGGGCACGTTGATGGCCTTTACCATGCTCCCGATCATGGCCACCGAGTAGTTCTTGAAAGAGATGATTCTTTCAGGACATGCGCCCATGCACACACCGCACCGACGGCATCGAGTGGGCTGGGGAAGGGGGTTGGCCTTTTCGTCTTCATTGATGGCGCCGAAGGGGCATTCCACGGTGCACCGTTTGCATTGGGTGCATCGTTGCATCGCGAACTCGGGGTAGGTCATATCCCCTGCCCGAGGATGCACGGCTGCACCCCGGTTTGTGAGTTCGATGCACTGAATCGCTTTCATGGCCGCACCGGCCGCATCTTCCATGGTGGAGCTGATCCCCATGGTGCGATGGGCGCACCCCGCTGCGTAGATCCCCGTCCGTCTCGTTTCGTAAGGGAAGCAGATGAAGTGGGAATCCGGAAAATCGTAACGCAGGGCAGGCATCTCGGGTCCCTGCCGGTATTCGAGATTGAGTATGTTCGTGCGCCTGATCACGTCAAGGGGCACATCCAGATCTTCCTTCTTCTCGCCCTCCTTGGCTTCTTCAACGAGTGCCTTGCTAATGTCCGGACCGAAGGCGGTCGCCGGTACCATTCCTGTGGCGAGGACCACCATGTCAAGGTTGTCCAGAACGAGTTTCTCGGCAGACAACTCGTCATGCGCTTCCACAGCCAGCCGGCCGCCGTCGGCTTTCACCTCCGGGTCCTGGCACCGGATGAAGAGAACGCCGGATTCCTGAGCCTTGCGGTAAAGGTCCTCCGCCTGCCCGGGCGTCCTCATCTCTTTGTAAACCACGTAGACTTCGGCCTTCGGGTTCTGAGTCTTGATCTTGATAGCCTGCTTGAGGGATATGTTGCAGCAAACCGTGGAACAGTAAGCCAGATGACGGGCGTCCCTGCTGCCCGCGCACTGGAGAAAGGCGACTTTGTTGGCCGGTTGCCCGTCACTCGGGCGCACCACCTGGCCCCCGAAAAACTTCTCCTCGAAAGAAGCGTTGGTGATAACATTTGGGGATGCACCGAATCCCAGCTTCTTGTCAAGTTTGGCGGGATCATAAGGCTTCCATCCTGCGGCCATCACGATGGCTCCGCACCGATGGGTCGCGGATGAGCCGTTCTGTTTGATGAATATCTCGAAAACACCCGGACCTCCCACGCTCTTTTCTACACCGGCCCCTGTGTAGACCTTGATTTTCGGGTTGGACGCAACGGCCTTGACCAGGTCGGAGATGATCCTGTTCTCCTCCACGTCCTTGTAGGGGAAGGTGGCGATCTGCGCAACCTTCTTCTGGAAGCCGCCCAGTTCCGCCTCCTTTTCCACCAGCACCACTTGGTACCCTGCCTTGGAAGCCTCCATGGCTGCAGTCATCCCGGCCAAACCGCCTCCCACCACGAGAATGTCCCTGGAAATTTCCTGCTCCGGCTTGAAGGGCACCGGAAGCTGCATGGCTTCCACCTTGGCGAGGCTCATTCGGAGGTAATCCTCCGCCATCATCTGGGTGTCCTCTTCTCCCGGTTTCTGGCACCAAGCCACCTGCTCGCGCAGATTGACGCGGTCGACGATGGAATCCTCGAAGTTGAACACGTCATACATGACCCTCGGGGAGCAGGCTGCAATCACAAGCGCGTTGGCTCCCTCCTTGTCCATATCTTCCTTGATCATGGCGGCACCTTCCCGGCTGCACAGGTTCGGATGGGTCCGGCAGATTGGGACTGAATGCTCTTCCGTGGCGATATTCATCAATTGATCTATATTGAGGGCGTCTCCAATGCCGCACCCCGAGCATACATAGACTGCTGTCTTTTTTTCCATGGATCCGTTACCTCCTCGCGATGGATTGAATAGCCTTCAACGCTGCCGCAGTTCCGTCCTGGACCGATTCCGCAACGCCAAAGGGGGTTCTCGTGGTCCCTGCCGCGTAAATGCCGGCCTTCGCGCTCTGGCCGGCAATGAACCCGTAGTCGTCATAAGGCACCTGAAGGGGGAGTTTCGCATCGGACGTGTTGGGCTGCATCCCCGTGGCAAGAACCACCAGGTCCACGGTGATCTCCTGCAGGGCTTCGGTAGTGGTATCTTCCACCCTCAACGTCAGGCCCTTGCCGGAGCCGTCCTTGGTGATCTTCGCGACCTTGCCCTTGAAGAAATGAAGGTTCTCGTCCTTCTTGACCTTGGCGTAGAAGTCTTCCAGCCGGTCCGTAGCACGGATATCGATGAAGAAGATGTAAATCTTGGCATCCGGGTATTGTTCCCTGACATAGGTCGCCTCTTTCATGGAAGCCAGGCAGCAGATGCCGGAGCAGAAAGGCAGGTGATTCTGATCCCTCGATCCCGCACACTGGACAAAGGCGACAGTCTTGGGCGGCTGGCCGTCGGAGGGGCGAACGATCTTGCCTTGGGTAGGCCCGCCCCATGCGGCCATTCTTTCCATCATCACGTTGGTGATCACGTCGGGAAATTCGCCGAATCCGTAAGTCTCGAGCTTGTGGGCATCATAGGGTTTCCATCCCGTTGCCCAGACGATGGATCCGACTTTGAGATTCATGGTCTTGACTTCCATGTTCAGATCGATCGCGTCGTAAGGACAGGCCTCCTTGACCTTCTGAGCCTCTCCGCTCTTCACAAGGGCGGGGTCCAGGACGTACCGGGCAGGGAAGGCCATGTCGTGGGGCAAATAGGCCGCCTTCCGCTTGTCCATCCCGTAGTTGAAAACATTGTCGATCTCCATGGTGCATGCTTCGGCGCATTTGCCGCAGCTTGTGCATTTCTCGTTGACGTAGCGGGGGTTCAGCTGGAGGGTGACATCGAAGTTTCCCTCTTCTCCTGCGATGTTCACAACTTCCGCCATAGTGAAGAAACGGATCCGCGGATTGGCACGGATCCGTCTGAAGTTGATTTCCAGCCCGCAAAAGGGCGGGCAAAGTTTGGGGAAATAGTTGTGCAATTGGGCAACTCTGCCTCCCAGGTACGGGTTCTTCTCCACGATGTACGTGTCGTAACCTGCCTCCGCTGCTTCGATGGCGGCCGTCAATCCGGCGATGCCGCCGCCGACCACCAGGATATTCTGGGTCTCTGTGTTCGCCATGCTCATCCTCCTCGGCTGATTGAAATAAACGGGGACCCCCTCGCTGAAAGCGAGCGAGGCCCTTTCCTGACTATTGAAACAGGGCAACGTGTCCCGATCGGAACGACGAGGGTTCGCCCCGCAGGGCGCATAGAGGTGAAAGATTGCATCTTCTGCGCCGCTGCGGCCGTATGCGACAAAAACTCAGGCCTTTACAAAACCGTGTACTTCGGACCTCCTCCCCCCTCGGGCGGGACCCAGTTGATATTCTCGAAGGGGTCTTTTATGTCACAGGTCTTGCAATGGACGCAGTTCGAAAAATTCAGTTTCATCCGGCGATTTCCCGTCGATTCATCGACTTCCATCTCATATACGCCGGCCGGGCAAAACCTTACGCAGGGATTTTGGAACTCCCTGGTGCAGCGGTTGTAGCAGATTTCGAGATCCGGTATCTTGAGATGGGGCGGTTGCTTTTCCTCATGCGTAGCCCCGGAATAGTAGACGTCCGTCTCCTTGTCAAAGGTGTACTTGCCGTCATACTTTATGTTACCCTTTTCCTCGTCCGTAGGAGACTCTTTCCCGTAAACGTCCGCAACTCTTTTCAGGTGTGTGAAATCAGATTTCGTCTCAAGACGGGCCTTGAGGATCCTTCCGCCGAGAACATACTGAAACCCGGCGATGACCAAGGCCGCCCACAGCCCCTTCTGGAAAGCCTGATGGAAATTGCGGGATCTATAAAGTTCACTGCCCACATAACTCTCGCTCAGGGCCTCCCGATAGTGGGAAATTAGTTCATCTGAGAAGTCCCCTTTCACTAGTCCCTCGAATATGGTTTCGGCCGCCAGCATTCCTGACTTCATTGCACAGTGGATGCCCTTGAGCTTCATGCTGATGAAAAGGCTGGCCGAATCTCCCACGAGCATTCCGCCGGGAAATGTCAGCTTAGGAACGGAAAAAAACCCGCCCACCGGAGCAGTCTTGGCCCCGTACTGTACGAGCTTGCCGTCCTTCAGCAAACCGGACACATAAGGATGGAGTTTGAGTTTCTGGAATTCTCTGTGCGGGTCGAGAAAGGGATCGTGATAGTCCAAACCGGTCAGGAGTCCGAGGGAGACCTTGCTGTCTTTCATACCGTAGATGAAGCCGCCCCCATAGGTATCGCTCTTGAGAGGATATCCGAGAGTATGGATCACATCTCCCGGTTGAATCCTGCCCTCAGGAATCTCCCACACCTCTTTGACGCCCACGACGTAACCTTGAGGGTTTTTTCCCTCATCGAGAGCGTATTTGCGGATGAGCGTTTTTGTCAGGCTGCCGCGGGAACCTTCTCCGAAAACCGTCATCTTGGCACGCAGGTCAATGCCCGGCTCAAAGTTGGACTTCTTGCTGCCGTCCGCATCAATGCCCTTGTCCCCTGTCCGAACGCCGACGACACGGTCGTTCTCATAGAGCACTTCCGTCCCCGCAAAACCGGGAAACATGTACACCCCGCTATCTTCCACGAGTTTTCCCAGCCACTCGTTCAGCCTTGCGAGGGAAACGACGTAATGGCCGTGATTGTTGAGGGGAGGAGGCGTTATGGGAGCCTTGATCTTTCCTCCTTTGGTCAGGAGATAGACCGATTCCTTTCTCACCTCGCCCTCGATGGGTGCGCCCTTTGCGGCAAAGTCCGGGACCAACTCCTTCAGCGCGACAGGATTCATGACCGCCCCGGAAATACCGTGTGCTCCCACGTAGGCGCCCTTTTCCAGCACGGCTATCATGACTTCTTCCAGTTTTTTTCCCGTGCCTTCCCGGTCTACCTCTTCATTGTGTTTCCGAATCAGATTGGATAGATGAAGTGCTCCACTCAAACAGGCTATTCCTCCCCCGACAAAGAGGACGTCAACTTCCATTACTTCTCGTTCTTCCATCTCCCCATCCTCCATGGACTTCAGAGAGAGTGTTCAGCTTTCAGGGTTCAGGGTGGAGGGGCCAAAAAGTTTTTCCTGAACACTGAATCACTGAACACTGAAAACTTCTCGTTGCTTCTATATTCAACCCGTCCACTTTGCTTTTACTGAAAGAAATTCCTATAGCACAGGGAAAAAATGAAGTGCAAGCACAATCTTGCCAAAAAAAGCCCCGGCTGCAGTACTGCGCAGCCGGGGCCTCTTTCACCTCGGGTCAACCGCTATGCACCGGGCAAAGCCCAGATGTCTTTCTTCATCATCTTCCACTCGCCGCTTTGACGATTCCACTGGCAGTTTGCAAAGCAAAGCCAGTTCTTGTCATCCATCTTCGGCGTGTCCGCCCGGAAGTAGTAGCCTGGCCACCGGGTCTCCTCCCTGAACAGGAGTGTCCTTATGTGGGCCTCGGCCTGCCACGTCCTCTGGATGTTCTCCCACACCCTCATGAGTTCATGATGGTTGCGGGCAGCCATCTTATCGGAGTCCTCTTTCAGCAGGGCCATCAGCTCCAGGCCTCTTTCGAGAAGAGCTTTGCTTGTCTTGAAAGCGGACACCACGCCGCCTGCATACTCGTCCATCAGTTTCTGGAGTCGGTGCAGGTACTGCCTCGGCACTACGTAGTTGGTGTTGATTTCCGGATCGGTGGTTTCGTCTTTGTGCTTATTCCACAGATCCAGAGGCTTCAGGATCCTTTCCTTCAGCTTCTCCACCTCGGCCATGTCCAACTTGGGGGCCTGACCTTTCTCGACGATGAACTTGACGGCCTGTTTGCCGGCTATTCTTCCTTCCGCATGAGAACCGGAAGAGAATTTATGGCTGGATGCACCGGAACCGTCGCCCACCGCAAAGAGACCTTCCACCGTGGTCATGTTGGCGTATCCCCACTTGTAAGGGGTGGGCAGGTCTTCGGGGCCGCTCACCCAGGCGCCGGATGCGCCGGAGTGGGAGCCGATGAAGTAGGGCTCGCAGGCTGCGATCTCGGAGTGTTTCTCCTCCGGTTTCACGTTCTGGGAAGCCCACAGGATAGCCTGGGAGATGGTCATGTCGAGGAAGTCCTCCCATGCCTCGCTCTCAAGTTCCTTCATTTTCTTCTTGAAGGCCTTGGGGTCATCCTTGTACTGAGCAGCAATATTCTGGATCGCCTCCGCCGTCTCCATGTAGAGAGGACCCAGGCCCGCATCCACGTCGATCATGCCGAGGTAGTTCCTCAGGTTGGCCGGAATCGGTTTCACAAGGCCGTAAGGCGCATAGTTCTGGAGCACTTCCTTATGAGTCGTCATGTAGTCGCCGCCTTCGGCGCTGACAGCACGAGACTTGAACAGGAGGAACCAGGCCCCTACTGGGCCGTAAGCGTCCTTGAACCGGACCGGGATAAAGCGAACTTCCTGGCATGTCATCTCGGCCCCTGCCTTGATTGTGAAGTAGGCGCTGGAGCCGGAGTTGAAAGGCGGATACCACGACCGGCCGAAGCCCTCGCCCACAGACCTGGGACGGAACACGTGCACCGCGCCGCCCATGCCGGCGATTACGGCCTTGGCCTTGAACACGTAGAACTTGTCCTCTCGGGTGCTGAATCCCACGGCGCCCACGACACGGTTGCCGTCGAGAAGGGGATCCACGATGAACACCCTCTCTATGATTTCGCCGCCCGCGTCGGCAATGGCGTTCTTCGCGGCTTCAGCGATGATGATTTTGTAAGATTCGCCGTTGATCATCAACTGCCACCGGCCTTCGTGGACGTACTTGCCCTGTTCGTCTTTCCAGATCTTGAGACCCCATTTCTCGAACAGATGCACGGTGGAATCCACGTGACGGGCGATGTTGTAAACCAGGTCTTCCCTGGAAACTCCCATCAGGTCCTGGCGAACGTAGCGGACATAATCCTCGAGCGTGTTTTCCCCGTCCTTGACGCCTACATACTGGTTAATGGCCGAAAGGCCCATGGCCACGGCGCCGCTTCGATCCACGGCCGCCTTGTCCACCAAGGTCACCTTAAGGCCCTTTTTCTTGGCCCAGTATGACGCCTCGGTGGCGGCACCACATGCTGAAAACCCCCCACCACATATCAGGAGGTCAGTTTCGACGACTACAGTTTCCCAATTTGCCATCTCTTCACCTCCTTATTTTAGTGTGGGAACGGCATTCAATCCCAAAGATGCCGGTTCTGTTGCCAGCGCCTGGCTGTTAAGGTCATCGTGAGTTGCAAAACCACCGAGCGGATTAGCCGATCCCTCAGGAGTTGTCCTGGTGGGGAACTTGAACCGCTTAATGGAACCATCCCTGAACTTTACCGTCCACATAATGTCCTCAGATCCTCTGAGGGGTGTCGCACTGGCCCCCATTGGGACGAAATCTGCATAGCCACGCACATCCATGGCCTGCTGGGGACAGATCTTGACACAGCACATTCACTCCCAGCACATCTGGGCATCGCGGTTGTAAGCCTTCATCTCTTTTCCGGTGACTGAACCATCCTTGTCCAGCACCATGAGATCGTTGGGGCAGATGTACATGCATGCTGTCTTATCCTGCCCCTTACAACCGTCGCATTTCTCGACGATCACATAGCTTGGCATTTTTGACCTCCTAACTTAGGTAATTTAGCTTCGCTGTTTCTTGGTTTTTCGGATACTGCCGGTTAGATGAATAAACGAAGTCTCTTCGCACCTCCTTTCTTTGAGATATTTCTGAAAACACTTTAACGTAAAGGTTGATACACTGCCGCTTTGCTTTTGACAGGAAAGCGGTCATATGCCCGCGCCGATTCACTCGGTCACGACTCGGAACGATTTCCGGTAGCAACCGGCCATGGTGGAGAGGGCACCGAAAAAGAAACTATATTTATGGTTTCACGGGCCGAAAAGCCCATGTTGAGATGGGTTTGGAGCCGGAAGATCCCTTCTGAAATCTGGCGCTCGATAGTGTATCCCTCCGACAATATCCGCATCCGTCTCCGTTCCCTAGTGTCGCTTGTCATCAGAGTACGTAAGAATTCTTATTTTTCCGGTATTCTAGGCAGGCAGATGGTTGCCCTTAAGAAAGATGTAATCTATTTCCGATCTTTGCGAAGTGTCAAGAAAAAACTACCGCCCCTTCTCGGGTTTTTTTCAGAAACGAAGCGGAGCGATTCATGCGCACTTCGAAGATTTTGTTAAGTGCAAAGGATATGCCAGTGAAAACCCATGTTTATGTGTTGCCCAAAAGCATGATATTAAAGGATATGGAGAGAGCAGCCGGGCACCGGACCCTCGGCCCTGGGTGTCCGCCTTTTTTACACCCTGTAAAGGAAGAAAACGGTAACCCTTGTAACTAAGAAAGGAGCGCGTCTCATGAATCTGCTTATACTGGGCTCGGGCACTGGTATTCCCATGGCCGATCGGGCGTCGCCGGCTCTGGTCTTGACCTCCATGGACAGACCGGTCCTCTTCGACATCGGACCGGGAACTCTGAGACAGCTCGCCAGGGTGGGCATCTCCCACGAGAGAATCGGCCGTGTTTTCATCACCCACTATCATCCCGATCACACAGCCGACCTGGTTCACTTTCTGTTTGCCACCCGAAACCCGCCGGTCCTGGCTAGAAGGGAACCCTTTACTCTTGTCGCGCCCAAAGGCCTAGCGGCCTTCCTGGAAGGTCTTGAGAGCGCTTACTGCGACTGGATCCGCATCCCCGGCCATATCATGAAACTTCAGGAACTTGGCACGGAAACGGAGGAACGTAGAACATACGAGGGGTTTCACCTTGTTTCGAGGCCCACTCCGCACACCGTTCGCAGCCTCGCCTACCGCGTGACATCATCGTCTTCAGGGAAAAGTTTCGTGTATACGGGAGACACGGGGTTTTCCACTGAACTCGCTGAATTCGCCACGGGCTGTGACCTGCTGATCACAGAGGCTTCTTTCCCCGAGGGCCGGGAAATGGAGGGACATCTCACCCCTTCCCTCGCCGGCCGCATAGCAGCTCTTGCAGGAGTCCCCAGACTCGTCCTCACCCACTTCTACCCTGAAGTTTTGGGCACGGACATCGTCTCCCAATGCCGGAAGACTTTTCACGGAGAAATCGTCTTGGGAAGAGACCGCCTGCACATCACGGTCTGAGATTTTTCCTCTCCCCGGAGATGGGGAGAGGAAAGGATGGAGACTTACTTTTTCTTCACGTCGCCTGTGGCGGCACCGTGCAACTTGATTTCCACTTTCTCTTCCAGATTCTGGTAGTATTCCTGAAGTACTTTTACGACCTCGGGTCTGGAGAATTCAACCGGCAGTTCACCGCCTTCGGACAAGGTCTTCCGGACCATAGTCCCGGAAAGAAGAAGCCGGTCGTTCTTTCCGTGGGGGCAGGTCTTCATTGAAGCCATGCCGCCGCACTTGTTGCACCAGAAGGTCCAGTCAATGTTCAGATTCTGGCATTTGAGGGCGCCCTTGGGAATTTCGTCGAAGATCTTCTGTGCGTCGAAAGGACCGTAGTAGTCGCCCACGCCCGCGTGATCTCGGCCGATGATCATGTGGCTGCAGCCGTAGTTTTGCCGGAACACGGCGTGGAGCAAAGCTTCCCTCGGACCGGCGTACCGCATCTCCATGGGGTACCCGCCCTGGACGACGGTGCCCTTTACAAAGTAGTTGTCCACGAGAACCTGGATGGCCTTGACCCGCACATCTGCGGGAATGTCCCCGGCTTTCAGCTTTCCAACGAGCTGATGGATGTAAACGCCGTCCATGACTTCCACTGCGATCTTGGCCAGAAATTCATGGGAGCGATGCATGGGGTTACGAAGCTGAAGTGCGGCAATTCTCTTCCACCCGAGATCTTCAAAGATTTTCCTTGATTCGTGAGGTCTTTGATATAGGCCTTTGAACTGGGTGGGATAGTAGCTTTCGCTCAGGACCTTGACCGGCCCGGCCAGATTGTATTTCCCTTGGGACATGACCTTGGCCACGCCCGGATGTTCCATATCCGTGGTCCTGAAAACGGCTTTGCACTCGTGCTCCTTGTCTATGGTGTACTTTTCTGTCACGTGCATCGTGGCAATGGTCGTCCCCGTCTCCTCGTCGTCCAGAGCGATGTCATCGCCTGCCTTTGTCTCCTCCTCGTTCGTGGAAACCGTAATCGGGATGGGCCAGAACGTACCGTCGGCCATAAGGTATTTATCACAGACCCCCTGCCAATCGGCTTTGTTCATGAAACCGGTCAGGGGCGTGAAAGCCCCGATTCCGAGCATGATGCAATCCGAAGTTTCCCGGGTGGTAATGGTGATGTGCTTCAGATTCTTGGCCCTTTTGATTTCTGCGTCGAGTTCTTTTCCCTCGAGCAGGAGGGGCATCAGTTTCCCCTGCTTACCGTGTGGCGCTATCAGATCCGACATAGATCATCCTCCTCCTTTTGATTTTTCCTTCTTCAAATCACCTTCCAAAACCAGCGCTGATTCCTAGAATAACGATAGCCCAGTGTCAAGAAAAAAGAATCTTGAACCGTTGACTTAGCCTCCCGCTCCAGGTAATTAATTACACCTTAGTTGTCGGAGAAGAAACCAACATGGCGAGTAAATACAAGTCATCTGCCGTTGCTGTTCCCGTTGAAAAAGCCGTGGGTCAGGTGATCGCCCATGATATGACCGAAATCAGGCCCGGTCAGTTCAAAGGGCCGGCATTCAGGAAAGGGCATATCATCCGGGAAGATGATCTGCCCCACCTCAAGCGACTGGGCAAGGAACACATTTATGTCCTTCGCATCGGACCTGGTGAAATCCACGAAGATGAAGCAGCCTTGCGGCTTGCCACGGCCCTTGCAGGGCCGGGAGTCGTTTTCGACCCCCGGCCGTCCGAGGGAAAAATAAATCTGAAGGCCGCCTTCCGGGGTCTTTTGAAGGTAAACGTGGAAGCATTGACATCCTTCAACCTCGTTCCTGATTTGACCTGTGCTTCCAGGCACAGGCATACCCTGGTCGAAGCAGGAGACGTCATAGCCGCTACCCGGGTCATCCCTCTGATCGCGGATGAAGAGAGGGTAAACGAAGGGGTTCGCATTGCCGCAGAGGGAGGGGGCATCTTCTCAGTCAAGGAACTTTCCCATCCCCGAACCTGGGTTGTCATAACCGGCAACGAAGTCTTCCAAGGTCTGATCGAGGACAAGTTCGCTCCCATCCTCCGGAAGAAACTCCAGAGCCTCGACTGTCCCTTGGGCGGCATCATGTTCGCGCCGGATGACAAAAAGGTTATCTCTCAGCGTATCCGGGACGGTCTCGCAAAGGGCGCGGAACTCGTCCTGGTGGCGGGTGGAATGAGCGTCGATCCCGACGACGTAAGCCGCCTTGCCATCCGGGATGCGGGCGCCGAGGGCGTGGTATACGGGACTCCCGTCTTGCCCGGCGCCATGTTTCTTTACGGACGAATAGGCCCTGTCCCGGTGCTCGGCCTGCCCGCCTGCGTGCTCTTTTACAACGCCACCGTTCTTGATCTTCTCCTGCCGAGGGTGCTCGCAGGCGAATCCATCACCAGAAAAGACCTGGCCGCCATGGCTCACGGAGGCCTCTGCCTCAACTGCCAGCAGTGCAGATACCCGGTGTGTCCATTCGGTAAGTAGGGGTGTATCAGTAATCAGTGATCACAGAATTCAGTGTCGTCTGGTAAGAATATAGCGCCCGAGGCCCATCAGGTCCTCTTTTGTCGGGCTTTGGCGCAGAGGCTCCAGCAAAGACGTCGCCCTGCCCACATAATCTCCTGCTGAGGAAAGGACCTTTTCGATGACACCGCCCTGCCTCACCCTGGCGATGAGTCGCCGATAGTCCTCGTCAGCCGCTTTGTGGTTCTTGAACATGTCCTGAAGTCTTTCCACTTCATCTTTGCCGCAGTCGGCCAGGAGATAAATCAGGGGAAGAGTGATCTTTCCTTCCTTGAGATCCTTTCCCACGGGCTTGCCGAATTCCTCCTCGGATGCGGTATAGTCGAGAATATCGTCCATGAGCTGGAAGGCAATTCCCAGGTTCAGGCCGAATTGACCCAAGCGAATCCGGTCTTCTTCTGCACCCGCCATCATGGCTCCGCTGGCGCAGGCTGCGGAGAACAGCACGGCAGTTTTCGCCGTGATGATCTCCAGGTAGTTCTGCTCCGTCACACTCCAGTCGTGGGTGTGGGACAACTCCAGCAGTTGCCCTTCCACCATGTGTTTCAGGGCATCGCTGAGCGCTCTGATGATTTCGATTTTGCCGCACTCCGTGCCGATGATCGTGGCCATCGCATAAAGGTAATCTCCGCCCAGAACCGCCGCGGAATTCCCCCAAACCATGGGAACGGAAGGTTTGTTCCTGCGAAGGGCCGCGTTGTCCAGCACGTCGTCGTGAAGAAGGGAGGCCGTATGGACCAGTTCGAAAATCGTCGAAAACCGGTAAATCCGATGCTCTTCATGTCCGCAAAGGATCGAGGAAAGCACGAAAAGCAGCGGCCGCAGCCTCTTTCCATGCCCCATGAGAGCGTAGGCGGCAATACTCCGGGCAAAAGGGGACGAGCCTTCGAGAGAGCGACTCAATTCGGCCTGAATTGCGTCAAAATGAGGGTTGAACCGATCCAGGAATTTTTCCATTCTTATCCTTCACACGAGCCGGGGCCGATGGTTTAACTCGGGAACAGGGACTAGAAGCCAATGCATAAATTTTTACTCTAACTTTAGTAAGTCCCCGTTGTCAAAAGAAAAACTATCCTACTATTTCTCCCACAAGGTCGTATGCGTAGGCCTTGCGGATCTTTACGGGCACGATATCTCCGACAATACCTTCCCCTTTGTTAATGAGTACCTGGTCATCCACGTCAGGGGCCATAGCGGCGGTACGACCTCTCAGCAGCAGATCGGTCTCCTCGCTCGTTCCTTCGATGAGGACCGGTACGATCTTGCTGATCATCTTTCGATTTTTTCTGATAGATATCCCGGCCTGCAGCCTCATAAGCACATCCATCCTCTCTTCTGCCAAGTGCCGGTCGACGACATTGCTTAACCGGGCTGCCCTGGTTCCCTTCTCCGGACTGTAAACGAAGACTCCAAGATGATCAAACTCGGCCCAGGATACAAAATCCTTGAGATATTTGAATACATCCTCGGTCTCGCCGGGGAACCCTACCATGAGGGTCGATCTCACACTGATAAGTCGCTTTCTCGATCTAATCCTATCCATGAGCTGCCGGGGATTCTCATCCTCCGAGTGTCGACCCATTCTTTTCAACACCTCCGGGTGGACATGCTGAAGCGGCACATCGAGGTATGGGCAAATCTGCTCGTAGGTCTCCATCAAGTCCAGCAGGCTGTCTGAAACGCCTTGAGGGTGACTGTAAAGAATCCTGATCCATTGAAGACCATTCACTTGGACCAGTTTTTTTAAGAGGGTTTCCAGAGAAGATTTCTCTCCAAGGTCCCTGCCGTAAAACGTGGTGTCCTGGGCGATAATGTTGATTTCCTTGACTCCCCTTTCAGCCATCGCCTCCACTTCAGCGACAATGGACGCCTCCGGTCTGCTTCGAAAAGGGCCACGGATGGCCGGTATGGTGCAGTAAGCACAACGGTGGGAACAGCCCTCGGCGATCTTCACATAGGCGGTGTAAAAAGGCGAGGACTGAATCCTCGGGCTCTCCCGGCCGGCCAGGTAACTGGGCCGGTTTATGTAGAAAGGGACGTCGCCGGCTTTGTCTTCACCAAGCAACCGCGCGACGGCACCGATTTCTCCCGTTCCCAGCCACCCGTCCACCTCGGGCAACTCCTTCTTGAGCTTGTATCCGAAACGCTGGACCAGGCATCCCGCAACATAAAGTTTTTTCAGCTTGCCCGCTTTTTTCATGCCTGCAATTTCGAGAATCGCTCCCACCGACTCCTTGACCGCGGATTCGATGAATCCGCAGGTGTTGATAATCCCTATTTCTGCTTCTTCGAGCGACGACGCGAGAAGGAATCCTTCAGCCTTGAGCAAGCCCAGCATGCTTTCGCTGTCTACGAGATTCTTGGCGCAGCCCAGCGTGACCATGCAGACCCCAGGCTTCCCCACCCGCTTCTTGATCTTAGATCCGCCTTTACTCATTTTCTTCTATTTTTCTGGACAGACGATGGATGAGGGCGAGGGCGAAGTTCCTCAAGAAGAGGACTCGGATGGAGTCCGGCGATTTGTCGAGGAGGGTTCCGCTGATTTTCATGAGAATGCAGTCTGTCTTCGCTACCACGGTTGCGGCCCGAGTTTGGCCGCTCAAGTACGACATCTCTCCGAAGCACTCTCCCCGGACAAGAAAGGCAAGCGTCTTTGCGCCCTTGTTCACCGCCACCTTTCCGCTCAAAATAATGTAGAAGGTGTCGTCGATCTCGCCTTCCTGGACAAGCACTTTCCCTCTTCGAACCTTGACGAGGTTGCTTGCGTTGAGGATTTCTTTGACCTGGTCCTTGCTGAAATTCTCGAAGAAAGGGACGCTGTGCACGTAGTCCACGATGTTGTCGATCCTGTCGGTCCTCTCTCCTCCCTTTAAACCTCTCAGGGCGACCCGCAAGTCATAGGCGAAGTCCATGGCCGACTGGTAGCGCTGCTCAGGAGCCTTGGAAAGGGCTTTCGCTGCGATCTTCCACAAGATCTCGGGAACCTCCGGCCTGACTTTCGTGATGGGGACGGGTTCCTCATTGGTTGTCTTGTACATGATCGAAAAGTAGTTCTCCCCTGGAAACGTTTTCCGCCCTGTCAGAAGTTCGTAGAAGACGCATCCCAGGGAAAAGATATCGCTCTTGCCGTCCACCGGCTCCTCTTTGATTTGTTCGGGTGACATGTAACCCGGTGACCCGATAATCCCCTTTGAGCTGGTCTGCGCCGTTTTCACCTGGGCGATCCCGAAATCAGTGATCTTGACCTCTCCAGTCTTGCCGAGAACGATGTTGGAAGGTTTGATGTCACAGTGAACAAGGCCTCGATTGTGGGCGTAGTCGAGGGAATGACAGACGGCAAAAATGATTTCAACGGCCTTGCTTATGGGCAAAAGGTTTTCCCCGGTGCAGTATTTCTGGAGGGACGGACCGTCGACGTACTCCATGGTAATATAACAGAAATCTTTGTACATCCCGGCATCGTAGATTGCCACTATGCCGGGATGCATAAGCTTTCCGGCGGACTGGGCTTCCAGGAAAAACTTTTCCCTGTACTTGTCCGCCTTTTCTCCCTTCACGTCGGAGGCGGGGCGGGAAACCTTGATGGCTACGTGGCGGTTAATGTATGGGTCCCTGCCGAGGAAAACCACCCCCATGCTTCCCTGGCCCAGTTTCCCGACGATCTCGTATCGTCCTACAGTGGTGACATCGGATAGATCCGCCAGAAACTGAGAATCGACCGGGCTCGCTTCCTTGTCTTCCCCCAAGAGCCTCAGCTTAAGCCAGCTTGTGAGTCCGAGCTTCTTTTTTGCTTCCTCCTGGTCCTTTTTTTCCTTGTCCGGCAATCCCCTTCTCCTGCGGACAGCTTCCAGTGGTCGGTGTTCAGCGTTCAGTGTGGGGTAGCAGGAACTCTTTCCTGAACACCGAACACTGAACGGTGAACATTTCGGTTTTTCACAGCCCCGATTCCCTGAAAAGCTTGCTCATATCCAGCCTGTTGACTACGTCCGTGAACAACTCGCTGATCAGAACCTGAGCCTGTTCCGCCCCGACAAGTTCCAGACGTTCGGCTTCACCGCTCACAGTCTGGCTGGAGAGCACGTTTCCCTCTTTCACCAGTCTGGCCTCGTACGAGACAGCCACCTTCCACCTTCTTTCCACCCTGTCCACAAGAAACGATTTCAGGAGGAGGGAGAGACCAGGGGATTTTGCAGCCTCCGGCACCACTTCGATGCCTTCATGCTTCATCCGGTTTTCCATGGCTTCCTTCAGCAGTGCAGGTGGCTGATAAAACCCCTTCCTGATTCCTGGCCCGCCGCCCTTGGCGACTGACAGAGAGACAGCCCCGTCGGTATCCTCGAACTCCTGCAGCGCTCCCGACCCAAGGGTCTGTTTTTCTTTTCTCACGTCCTCCACACTAAGAAAGGCTTTTCTGCCCGCCAGGTTTCCCTGCTCCTGGGGGAGGCGGTAGGTCACCTGGAGGTGGGGGATCGAACTGCACGAAAGGACGATCGAAAGAAGGCCCCCGATCCACAATGCTGGTCTCCATGGTTGATTTGTCCCCCTCATTGGTCTATCCTCCCGGTGAATCCGATCGATTTGATTGCATTAGGATATCCGGCGGATCACCGCTATGTCAAGCTTGTCAGCCAACCGATCCGGGAAGAAGATGGAACTTCCTCTTACGCCTAAAGACGAGGCCCTCTTTCAGGCTGCCTGGGGCGCTGCCCGGGCAAACCACGGGAGTGCTTTCACTTTTTACTTGCCCGGGATGATCCGTCTTGGCAGTGAAAGAGGCCGCTACCCTGCTGTATCCCTCACCGGAAACCGCTGCGATCTCCTGTGTGAGCACTGCAAAGGCAGACTTCTCGAACCTATGATCCCGGTCCACGATCCTGACGGCCTTTTTCGTGTGGCCGCCCGGCTTGAAGAGAAAGGTGCACTGGGTATCCTCCTCAGCGGAGGCTCCGACGCTTGCGGCAGGCTTCCCTGGGAAAGGTTCTATGAGGCCATAGCCCGAATCAATGAAAAAACAGGACTTTTCATGTCGGCTCACGTCGGGTTTCCCGATAGCGTTACATGCGAAAACCTTAAGAAGGCAGGAATCAAACAGGCTCTGATGGATGTTATGGGAGACTACGAAACGGCGACCCGGGTGTATCATTTGAAGAGCGAAGAAGTAGTCATGAGTTCTCTCGAAAGCATCTCCCAAAGCGGCCTCGCGACGGCGCCTCACGTGGTGGCAGGCCTCTTTTACGGCCGCCTGGGAGGTGAAAGAAAAGCCCTGGAGATCATCAGCCGGTGCAGGCCCGATGTTCTCGTCATCGTCGTCCTCTCCCCGCTCAAAGGGACCCCTATGGCTTCCGTAGTCCCGCCCTCGCCCCTGGAGGTGGCAAGGCTCGTTGCCGAAGCCAGGCTTCTCATGCCGGAGGTCCCCATAGCCCTAGGGTGTGAAAGACCGCGAAACAGGCAGGGATGGATGCTTGAAAGGCTGGCTCTCCGGGCGGGCGCCACCCGCATGGCCGTGTGGTCGGACGAGGCTGTGCAGGAGGCGGTCCGACTCGGGCTCGAACCGCGCTTTCAACTCACCTGCTGCTCCGTACCCTTCCGCGAAAAATTCGCTTACCTTTGCTGAAGCCGAGTACGGAGGAATTCTTATTTTCTTTCAGGAGGAACGATATGGAAAAGATTGAAATTGGAAAGAGCCGTGTATTTTATCCGATGCCCTGTTCGCTGGTGGGAGCCAACGTCACGGGCAAGCCCAATTACCTCACCGTGGCCTGGTTCAGCATGGTAAATCCGGAGCCTCCCTATCTCGCCGTGGCCATGAACAAGGCCCACTACACAAACTCCGGCATAAAGGAAAACGGGACCTTCAGCGTGAACATCCCGTCTGCCCAGATGGCCGAGGCGACGGATTACTGCGGCATCGTCTCCGGCAAAAAGGTCGACAAGTCCCATGTTTTCGAGACTTTTTACGGAAAGCTCGAAACAGCGCCGATGATAAGGGAGTGTCCTTTCAGCGTCGAGTGCAGGCTGGTCCAGACAGTTGAACTGCCCGCAGAGGAGCTCTTCATCGGAGAAATCGTCGCAGCCTACTGCGGGGAGGGATGCCTTACGGATGGCGCGCCCGACCTCAGGAAGATCAACCCTTTTGTACTCATTATGCCTGATCGCAAATATCTTGCTCTCGGCCAGGAGCTAGGTCCTGCCTGGCAGATGGGGAAGAAACTGATCAAGCCAACCGGAAGCCACCAACCCCTCTGATGTGAACCGGCCATCGCTTGCGTAATGGCACTGCGGATCAGTCGAATTTTGGGCATTTGAATTTGATGTTTCATATTTCGAATTTCGCCTGCCTCGCCGAAGCTTTCACGCGTAGGCGGGTGCTTCGGATTTGGTTGCTGCTACGCCGCGCTGTGGACTCCACTCTTTTATCCTTGACCCGCTCGGCCTGATCCCATATAATTATTCAATAAAATTAGGCAGTTCTCATTAGCCTCATCCTCTATCCTTGAGAATATAGGGAATTTGACGCGGGATCAGATGGAGGGTCGAAGGGGTAGAGCAGATTGCCCGATCTCCCATAGGAACAATGACAGATCGTAAGCTGGCCTCCATGGCAAAATTAACCCAACCGAGCGCGGCCGGGATTATTCCCCGTCGCCGGCTGTTCCGTCTCATCGACAAGAAAAAGTC
>Ga0068714_10002334_pt1 | contig 24821 bp, 18 predicted proteins | sample MTBNYHSulfiMetaG_FD_62988 | JGI IMG/M metagenome (GOLD analysis project Ga0068714, IMG submission 62988) | Enrichment culture microbial communities from rom New York Harbor, USA that are MTBE-degrading - MTBE-NYH (New York Harbor Sulfidogenic)... | ecosystem: Environmental > Aquatic > Marine >... | reverse complement strand
TCCAGCCTATGTCACCTTCAAAGTCAACCACCCTGGCCCATTTCCCCTTTTCCCTGAGCACCTTGAGCGGATAGCCGGCAAATACCTCATAGAGAACGGAATATCCGGTCCCCGGGCCGGACCTGATGCGGGCATTGTCCGATTTGATGCTGGCCATTTTCGCCCAGGAAGCACCCGTAAAAGAAAAGAATATCGCGATTACCATCAGCATCAAAATGTTGCGTCTCATCATTTTATCCTCCCGTGGTTTTTGGTTTTGATCGATGAATCTCACAAGATGCCGCCAAGGCTTATAGGTAACGTTACGGTGGCCTTCTACATCATAACCTAACGAAATGGCGTGGCTACGTCAACCCCTTTAACCGAAAAAATGCCTTTAGTGAGTTGACATTCAGTTCGATGCCGTGCTATAGAACCTCAACCCCGATTCCTTGAGAATCTATTCCATTAAACCTCTGCTACAAGATAAAATTTAAGGTTCGGCTTTCTATGGGGTCTCTCTAGAATGATAAAAAAGGGTTTCGCAGCAACCGTCCTGTGCCTGTGGGTTATGGTTTTAGGCGCTCTGTTTGTATCACTCAACTACCTGAAAACAGCGGTCCTCCCTTCCGGAGGGCAGAATTCTCCGGACTGTGCGATAGTCTCTAATATTATATCAGGCGCCTTGAGGGGGACGGAAACTTTTTACGACTCTCTGAGGAGACACCGTGTACCGGCTGAGGCAATAAATACCGTTATTGGTTGCTTGTCTGAGTTGGTTGACTTCCGAAGGTGTAAGCCCGGCGTACAGTATGAAATTGAACTTTCCCCGGCCGGCGATGTAGTCCGGTGCCGTTATTACGTCAGCCCGGTAGAAGTCTATACCCTGAAAAAGGAAAAGGATAATTACAATATCTACGCGGAAGATGTTGAGATTGAAAGACACATTGTAAAACTTTCCGGTGAAATAACCTCTTCTCTCTTTGAATCCTTTGGGGAGTCAGGTGAAGATGACCGCCTGATCCTGGCCTTTGCACATATATTCGCATCTGACATCGATTTTAACACGGAACCGCAGCCCGGAGACCGCTTCACCATGATTTTTGAAAAGTATTTCAAGGGCGATCAACTGGTCGGCTATGGCCATATACTGGCAGCGCGATATGAAACGGCGTCAGACGCTTATGCGGCTTATTATCATGCACGCCCCGGAGAAAAAGGCGCTTACTACGACGCGCAGGGCAGGTCCCTTGGCAAGCATTTCCTGCGATCTCCGGTACCCTTTAGCCGCCTGACCTCAGGTTTCAGCCGGAGCAGAAAACATCCTATCCTGGGGATAAACAGACCGCACTTGGGAATAGACCTGGCCGCACCTACCGGGACGCCGGTTCTGGCGGCAGCCGACGGTGTGGTTGTCTTTCGCGGGCGGCGAGGCGGGTACGGAAACCAGGTCGTTCTTAAACATCCCGGTAGGTACGAGACCTATTACGGCCACCTGTCCCGTTTTGCCCGAGGAATAAAAGCCGGGGCAACCGTAAGACAAGGAGAAACCATAGCCTTTGTCGGCGCTACCGGATTAGCAACCGGTCCCCATCTCGATTACCGGATAAAGGAAAGGGGCGCCTTCCGCAATCCATTTTCTTTGCGCTTTAGGCCAAAGTCCGTATTAACGGGGCAATCCCTCGGCCGCTTTTTGGCCAGGAAAGAAGAAACGTCGGATATAATGGGCATAGCCGCCCCCCGCTATGAGAAAAGGCTCGGTAGCTGCAAGGCCAGCCAGGTCTCTCTCATTTAACGACAGGGTAATGAAGTTGTACCTTCCTCTACTGAGGATTTTCTCACCAATCATTATTTCCCGGCATTCCCCTCACCCTTATATCTCCAGGTAATAAAAAATAGACTTTTCCCGATCGAAAAGCCAATGTTGTTCTTTGTCTTATCGCCCCTATCTCTCTAATATTTAAATAGATTTTATCTTATTGTGTTATTTTGCAAGTTTTTATATGATTACCCCTGAACGCAGATCTCGATGAAAAAAATCGAGTCGATATAATCTATAATGTTGTGCGTAAAATAACCAACCAGGGACCTCAATGAAAGTATGTTACTGCGATGAAAGCGGAACAGGGGATGAACCAATTGCTGTTTTGATTGGTGTCGTTGTCGATTCCCAAAGAATGCATGTTACAAAAGAGCATTGGGGTAACTTGCTTGAGAATCTATCAACGGCCATAGGAAAAAAATTGAGCGAGCTCCATACCAGGAATTTTTATGCAGGCAGTGGGGTTTGGTATGGAATGGATGGGAATAAAAGATCAGAGGTAATTAGTCTCGTATTTGATTGGATAAAAGAACGAAAGCACCATTTCGTTTATTCAAGTGCAGTTAAGGAAACATATTTTTCCAATCTTGCAGCAGGTAGAATTCCAGCGGAGCTAAACACTCTCTGGAGATTTCTCGGCTTTCATTTAGTCCTTTCAATGCAAAAAAAATATCAAAACGATGATAAAAACAAGGGAAATACAATTTTCGTCTTTGATAACGAGGAAAGAGAGCAAATGAGGTTTACTGATCTCATCAACAATCCACCAACCTGGAGTGAGTCATTTTATAAAAAAGGCGAGAAACAATCCCCTCTCGATCAAATGGTAGATGTTCCATATTTTGGAGATTCGAAGGAAGTACCGCTTATTCAAGTTGCCGACTTCATGTCATTTTTTCTGCGTAAATACGCTGAATTAAAAGAAGGTCATGTAGCACCCAGTTACAGAGGAGAAACTGAAAAGGTTGCTGACTGGGTAAAAACAATTGGTGAGCGGTCAATTGGGAGGTCAGTTATTTACCCAAGTAGAGGCCGGTGTTACTGTGCAGAACTGTTTTATCAACATGCACCGAGTTCAATAGTTTCACTGTAATAATCCGAAATTAAAGGAAAACGCACAAGCGGGTCAACCTGACCGCCGGAAGCCGCGATCTTCGAGCGTAGTTCAATGGCGGCGGCAGGTTACCCTTGGCGTTATACCTGAGAAAGAGATGAGGATTAAAGAATAATGAAATATCCAGCGCTCACCCTTTTTAAATCATTAGACAGCTTTTCGAAATTACAGGAACTAATAGACAATGGTGAAGCAGAAGGTCTTCATTTAGAATGCAAAGCACCTAGTGCCCCTCAATTGACACGTGAATTAAAAGCAAAATTGGCCGAAGCTATGTCAGGCTTTTCCAACACTAACGGTGGCGTAATTATTTGGGGTATTAGCACGACGAGGCATGCTCACTCAAGGCTTGATGTTTTAACCCAGATTGAGCCTGTCGGGCATTGTCGCAAACTTGCACAGCAAATTGACAATGCGATTCCCCAATTGACTTACCCTGTTGTTCAAGTACCACCATCAACAGTTGTGTATCCCTCAAAAGGAGATTCAAAAGGTATTGTAATCACATACATCCCCCCAACATTAGGCGATCCTATTCAATCAGTACTAGATAGAAAATTCTATTTCAGAAATGGTGATGAGTTTGCTGAATTGCCCTACGAAATACTAAAAAGACTTTTTACCGGCACCATCGGCCCTGATCTCACCCCTGTTTTTGATAGTCAGTTGGTTAAATTGGAAAACAATAACCAAACGTGGAAGATACCCATCATTCTTGTGAACAATTCCAGTGCTGCGTCGGAACATACACAAGTTGTTGTTAGCATTCTTAATCGACATGCTTGCGCAACGATTGTACCTGTCACTTTTAGTGATGCTGCAGCAGTTAATCCTGGGAAATGTATTTACATTGCCGAAATTACAAAACCTATTTATCGAGGACTCCATTTTGTCGTCGGCGAGTTTATTGTTCAAATGAAAAAAGAGAGGCGCTCTAAAAGGCTATTGAAGTTGGCTATTACTGTATACTCAAGCAAAATGCGTGCAAGAGAATGGAAGATGGACATACAGTTGGCAAAAAGGGGCTTCTCTGTGAAGCATGTTGGAGATGGGTATTTATACTGATTTAAGATCTAATTAATCAATGCATAACGTTTCACTTTGCCTGTGAGTTCAGGAGTTGGCTGGACAAATTGGGATTAACTGAACATGTTGAATAGAATTGGTAAAGTAGATTTTTTCGCGTTGGGAAATTGGGAATGTCTGAGGTATTTGACTATCGGGATGCTATAGATTAGCAAACGATGAGGTTTTTGATAACCCTGTGAGTTGTTCAAGGAACATCCTTACCTCTTCCTGCCTTTTTAAATAATAATCCGCCTCCGGGTTTCCTCCAATGCAGATGGATACGCCTCGCCCCTTTATGGCTTTAAAGGCATCCTCATCCGTGGTGTCGTCACCCTCGTAGATCGGCATTTTTCTTTTCCCAAACTTTTCCATTATCCATGAGACCGCCTTTCCCTTGTTCCATGGACAGAGATGGGGACGTCCTTGCGTTGCTTTTCTTTTGATTTGAAAAAGAGTGTAAGAAGAAATTTAATAATTACGATTGGGATATGCAAGGGAGTTGACATGAGTTATCAATTTTGCTAACTTAAAACCATGGCCTACATCGTCGATTATTTTCATCCACGTGTCAAAGCCGAAATCGAATCCTGGCCTGACGACATACTGGCCGATTTTGCACGTATCGTGGAGCTTCTGATGGAGTTCGGGCCACATCTGCGCATGCCGCATTCACGGGCAATGGGCGGAGGTCTTTTCGAGTTGAGACCACGCGGCAGGGAAGGCATTGGTCGCGTGTTTTATTGTTTCGTCATCGGCCGGCGTGTCGTGATACTCCACGCTTTCGTGAAGAAAACACAAGAGACCCCGGAGCAAGAATTGAAAATTGCCCAGAAAAGGCTTGAGGAGGTTCAGAATGGCTGATTTAAAATATAAACCGGTCACCCATGACCATGAGGCGTTCCTCAAAAAGGCGTTGAAGCGGAAGGATTTCAGGGAAGCATACGAGGACCTGGAAGAGGAGTACACACTTGTTCGCGAGATACTTGCCGCACGATCCAGGGCCGGCCTTACCCAGGAAGCGGTAGCAGAGCGGATGGGAACAACAAAAAGCGCCGTCTCCCGCCTGGAAGCAGGGGGGAAACATGCCCCATCCTTGACTACCCTGAAAAAATATGCCCAGGCTGTCGGCTGTCATCTGGAAATCAAGCTGGTGCCGGACACTTGCCGAACCAAGCGCTCAACACGGACAGCTAAAAAGCGGGCAACTGGTTAACGCTGGGCCACTGAATAGAACTGGTAAGGTAATTTTTTCGGGGAAATTGGGAACGTCTGCTTTGACTATCAGGATGCTATAGATTAGCAAACGATGAGGTTTTTGATAACCTTGTGATTTGTTCGAGAAACACCCTTACCTCTTCCTGCCTTTTTAAATAATAATCCGCCTCCGGGTTTCCTCCAACGCAGATGGATACGCCTCGTCCCTTTATGGCTTTAAAGGCATCCTCATCCGTGGTGTCGTCACCCACGTAGATCGGCCTTTTTCTTTTCCCAAACTTTTCCATTATCCATGAGACCGCCGTTCCCTTGTTCCAGGCTGTTAGCGGTCTGATCTCAAAGACCTTTTTGCCCGCGGTGATCCTGAAGATATCTTCATATTCCCTTACCGTCTCCCGGAAGGCATCAAAAAACGTCCCCATATCTTTGGGACTGACCTTCCTGAAGTGGATGCTTGCCGTAATGCCTTTATCTTCAACCATGACGCCCTGGATCGGCATCAAATCTTCTCTTAATCTGTCTAAAAGCTCTTCTAATCTATCTCTATCACCTGCCGATTGACCGCAGACTACCTGCCTCTTGCCGTTCCAGATCTCAGCACCATGATTTCCCGCATAGATAATATCTTCTATCCCAACCCTTTCCTTTATATCCTCAAGAGCCCTTCCGCTTATTATAGCTATCGGCATGTGTTTCTTCAATCTGAGCAGAATATCGCGAATCTCGTCCGGGAAGAACGCCTTATCCGGCGATTCAACGATAGGACTCAGCGTGCCATCATAGTCGAGAAACAAAAATGTGTTCTTTACCGCTATCCTGTCGAGATTATCAAACAGATAGCGGCCTGTCGCGGATTTCATCCAACAGATATTGACCATCTCATGAAGAATATCGGCGATCCATTTATAAATATCATTTGCCCTTACCTGCTGCCTGAGAACGGCCATACGACCGGCCTTTTCGGTGTGCGGCATCTTCAAGGCCTTATATATCAAATCAGAAAAGCCCTCCACATCGTACGGATTTACCAGCAAGGCCCCTTCCAACTCCTCGGCAGCGCCGGCCAGCTCACTCAAGATTAACACACCATGTCCATCGGCCTGGGAGGCTACATATTCCTTGGCCACCAGGTTCATGCCGTCATAAACAGAGCTTATTATGCCTACATCCGCCATCCGGTAATAGGCCACCAGCTCCTGGTGCTCCACCTTCCTGTCGATGTAAACTATAGGCTTCCAATCCGTCGTAGAATGCTTCCCGTTTATCCTGGCAATAAGCTCGCCGACGGCCTTCTGGTAACTCAGGTACGGCTCCTTCGTCCGCGTCGGGACGGCGATCTGGATAAAGGTAAACCTTCCCTTGTACTTTGTATATCGTTCGAAGAACAGGTCGATAGCCTGAAGCCGCTTGATGAGGGCCTTGGTATATTCCAGCCGGTCCACACCGATACCGATGTAACCTTGATCAAGCCTATGTTTTTCTTTTATTCTTTTGACGGCGTTGACAGCCCGCCGGGACGTGGCCATAGAGTGGAACTTCTGATAATCAATGCTTATGGGAAAGGCCCTTAGCCTTGTGGCATGTCCTTTATAAGTGACCACTGCATTCTGGTAATCCAGATCGGCATCCAGGCATTCCTTCACGCAGTCCATAAAGCTCTTCGCAAAAAGGGGTATCTGGAAGCCGAGAAGGTCGTTGCCCAAAAGACCTTCCAGTATCTCCTTTGCCTGCGGACAAACCCGGAAGACGCCCCAGTCAGGCCAGGGTATATGCCAGAAATGCGCAATGGTCAGGTCAGGCTTGCAATCCCTTAGGAAACCGGGCAGAAGACAGAGGTGGTAGTCGTGTATCCAGACGATGGAATCATCGCTGCTTTCCTCAAGAACAGCCTTGGCAAAAATCCGGTTAGCCTTTTTATAATCTTCCCAGAATCTTTTCCTGAAATAGACTCTATCTAAGGTTATATGGCAGAGGGGCCATAGTACCTGATTGGCGTACCCATGATAATAATTTTCGGCTATGCCTGGGCTTAGCCAGACCCGCTTTAAGGTATATGAAGGGCTTCCGGGCGGGACGGGAATGCGACTCTTATTATCCACAACATCTTTATCCCTGCTTCCGCTTCCCCAGGCCACCCATATTCCCCCAGCGGCCCTTAAGACGTCGTCCAGGGCGGAGGTAAGGCCGCCGGCCGGCCTGTCCACTTTGATCTGTGCCCCTACCTTCTTATGGATGTAAGGCTCCCGGTTAGAGACGACCACCAGGTTCTTGCCGGAAAAATTCTCTTCCAGAAGCAATCGTAAACTGTCTGAATTCACAATGCTAAGATAGCTCTCCTTTTATTCTCCGGTGCGTACCAATTTCTTTTAATACCTTGAACTCTATTTAGTTTTTTCTGTGCCCTCTGTGGTTGTTTTTCATAAAACTAGCCCTTTTCTTCCTTAAGATAAACGGTGCGGTGCGGAAATGGAATCTCGATTCCTTCTTCTTTAAACCGCTTGAATATCCTCTTTCTTAGTTCGTGCTGGGCGAGATACTGGTCAACAAACTCTTGCACCTGACATATCAGGGTAAAATCGAGAGAGCTGTCACCAAATCCAGGGATGAATCTGACAAAAGGCTCCGGGTCGGCCAGCAAGCCCGGGACTTCACCCGCGAGTCTTTTTGCCTCTTCGATAAGGACGCTTTCCACCTTTTCGGGATCGGAACTATAGCTTACCGAGACCGGAATCAGTAAAGACATCCTTTTCTCCGGCAGGTAATAGTTAGTCACTACGCTCTGGGACAATTTGTTATTTGGGATTACCACTATATTGTTCGGCAACATCCTTACCCTGGTAGTCCTCCAGGTAATGTCCTCGACATAGCCCTCCTGGCCGTTCTCAAGCCTTATGAAATCTCCGATCCTTACGGATTTCTCCAGGAGTATATGCACGCCGGCAAAGAGGTTGGAGAGGGTATCCTGCAAGGCCAGGGCCACGGCCAACCCGCCCACGCCCAGGGCGGTGAGAAGAGGGGCTATTGATATGCCCAGGGTTGTAAGTATTATCAAAAAACCTACGATCAAAATAGTACCCTTTAAGATACCATAGGCGAGACCGGTGGTAGGTATGGGAATAGCCGACTTCTCAATATAATTTCTAAATGCCTGTCCGGCCAGGTTGGCGGCAGCTATGGTGGCCGAAAGGATTAAGATGACGTGAATAGCCTTGCTTATATAAGATACGTGTTTGGCTGGAAGTTCGGATATACCAAAACCAACGTATAGTCCTATGGCAATGCACCAGTAAATAGATGGGGTCCGAAGTGAGTGCATTATAAGGTCGTCAATTTTTGTATGACTCCTTTCCGCCCAGCGGTGGAGAATTCTAAAGGCCATGCTCCTTACAAAAAACAGGACCGTTACAGAAAAAAGGCTTACTAAAATCGGGATGGTCATGCCTTTAATTGTCAAATTCGCACCTCCAGGACACAGTCTTTTACGGAAAATCTGATATTTTAAAATGACGTCTTAGTGGCCCTGGTTATAAAGTAGCATAGGAATGGCCAAAGATACAAGCCCTACGCGGCTACTATTTTGTACCGCCCTTTTCTCTACACGATAAATTCTTTTGAGCCACCTGCCCCGAACCTATTCCCTTTTATGCTGTAGCTATTGACATTTGCAGCCCGGATTTTTATAACCAGTATGAGATAATTTTAAATACACATTGAATAACACTAGGCTAAACTTGAAAATCGATAAAGCGCAATTCTTTGCCCTGGGCAAATGGTTTTTAAATTATGTCCTGATCGGTGTTATCGCCGGTTGCGGTGCTATCATATTTTATTTCTTGTGCCAGGTTGGGCTACATTATTTTCTGGATTTCTTCGCCGGTTATCGCCCGCCCCATCCTTCTGGTGAAGCCCCTTTATTCAAGGAATTCTCGACGCCTTTCCGGCGGTGGGCGCTGTTGCTGGTGCCGGCCTTAGGTGGGCTTGTCAGCGGCTGGCTGGTTTATACTTTTGCCCCGGAGGCAGAGGGCCACGGCACTGACGCCGCCATTGAGGCGTATCACAAAAAGGGAGGGTTCATAAGGTCCAGAGTCCCCGTTATTAAGACCCTGGCCTCTTTTTTGACTTTAGGTACGGGAGGCTCAGGAGGACGGGAGGGCCCCATTGCCCAGATTGGAGCCGGCTTTGGCTCATTTCTGGCTACTCGTTTGAAGCTATCGGCCCGGGAGCGCCGGATCATGCTGGCCGCAGGTATGGCGGCCGGCGTAGGAAGCATATTCCGGGCGCCGCTGGCTGGTGCATTATTTGCGGCTGAGGTTTTATACAAGGAAGCCGAGTTTGAATCTGAAGTCCTTATCCCGGCCGGCATTTCTTCCGTGGTGGCCTATTGTATCTTTTGTCTGGTTTTTGGCTGGGGGTCGCTTTTCAGCACCCACGATTTTGTTTTTAATGATCCACGCCAGCTCTTCCCATATTCGGTTCTTGCCCTAATACTGGCCGGCGCCGCCTTTCTTTATGTCAAAATTTTCTACGGCGTCCACGATATTTTCAAAAGAATAAAACTCCCTAATTATATCAAACCGGCCATGGGCGGCTTTCTTACCGGGTGCATCGGTTTTTTCCTGCCTCAAACACTGGCCTTCGGGTATGGCTTTATACAGATGACCCTGAACAACCTGGTGGCCATCCCTGTTTTAGTTGCGGTGGGACTGGGCAAGATATTAACCACTTCCCTCTCTATAGGTTCCGGTGGAAGTGGAGGGGTCTTTGGTCCGGCCATGGTTATAGGGGCTTCTTTAGGCGCAGCCGTGGGGCAGGTTTTTCATTACTTGATGCCGGATATAGTGCAGCAACCGGCGGCGTTTGCCATTGTGGGTATGGCCGGTTTCTTTTCCGCGGCCTCCAAGGCCCCGTTTTCTACTATCATCATGGTAAGTGAAATGACCGGTTCCTATCATCTGCTTCTTCCAGCCCTCCTGGTCTGTACCCTGGCATTTATCTTTTCGCGGAAATGGACCATTTATCATAAGCAGGTTCCCTCACGCCTTGATTCACCTGCCCATGCCGGAGACTTCCTAACGGATCTTTTAGAGGGACTAACGGTCCGCAGTCTGGAAAACAAGATAAGAAAAATAGTTACCGTACAAGAAAATGTTAAATTTAAGGATTTCCTATATACCTTCTCTCATGCAGAGCAACACTACTTTCCGGTAATAAACAGTCAGAATAAGTTGACCGGCATCTTCTCCATTAATGATATCAGGCACCATCTCTTCGAGCATGACCTCGATGACCTGGTCATCATGAAAGACATCGCCTGGTCAGAAGTCATAACCACGCATCTCGCCGAAGATCTGCATACGGTCCTGAAAAAATTCACGGCCAAAAATATTGACATGCTGCCTGTGGTGAAGGAAGACAACCCCAAGGAACTGATCGGCATGCTAAGCCGAAGGGACGTGATCGAACTCTATAATCAAAAGGTATCTGACCTGAAAAGCCTGAAGGAGTCTTGAAAAGACTGTCTTAGCTCAAAGCTCCAAAACGTTCTTTCCCTTATTCTCTAACGCATACCAGACCGAAAGATAGTCTCTTATCTGCCTAGTTATAAGGAAATTAATCCGCACGTATTCCCTGCCTTTTTCACCCATCCGTGCCGCCATTTCCGGATTATTCAAAAACTGCCTTATCCTGAAGGCGGCGCCTTCTACAGAATGTACAAGAAAGCCGGTGACGCCGTGGACTATTTGCAGGGGGATACCGCCTACGGCCCCTCCTATGACCGGCTTTCCTTTCCACATGGCCTCGGAAACGGTAAGGCCAAAACCTTCCCGCATGGACTTTTGCAGAATAACGTCTGCCATCCTCTGTAGGGCGTTTATGTCCCTGTCGCTGAATGCCGGTAACAAGAGAATAAATATGTCGGGATCATCGGCCGCATATTCCCTTACCTCTTTTAAAACCTCCTCCCCTTCCGGATCATCGGCCGCCGGGCTCCCTGCCAGAACAAGAATACAATCATTATATTTCTTGACGACCTTATAAGCCCTTATTACCCCTGTCGGATCCTTAAAACGGTCAAATCTTGAGACCTGTAAGATTATAGGCCTGTCTCTTGGTATCTGAAGTCTTTCCGAAACCTCGCCTATTTCCTGTTCGGTAAGCTCCCGGTTCTTTTCGCTCAGGGGGTCGATAGATGGAGCGATGATAAATTCGTCTATAGCTATGGATCGTGCGAATCTGGCCACAGAAAAGATGGCGGCGTCGTATTTTTCCCAATAACGCCTCAGATAATCGCTAACTTTTTTCAAAGGGTTCGCGGCATCGATGTGACATCTCCATATCCATTTTCCGGTTTTCCTGAACTCAATGAGCGGGGCTGGCTGGGGGTCGTGGATTAAAACCGCATCGGCCTCCAGGTTGAGCTTCTCTGCATTTTTTTTGTTTACCTCATAATGGTATCCCCACATTTCCTTGCTGATATGGTCAAGATTCCCCTGAAGCGTGTTGTGGATTTTTTTGGTTATATCAAAAAACCTCTCGTCTCCTTCAATGACTTCCCACCTTGCATTTATGTCCAGTTCCCGAAGTAGAGGGATCATTCTCTGGAGTATCTCAGCCACTCCACCACCGGCCCGGGTAGAATTTATGTGGAGAAAAGACCTGTTCCTTAATTTCTCGCCGAGCTTCTGTAGTAGCTGCAAGTCTCCTTTGGGCACAATGCCTGAGTAATCTGAGATCATCGCCTACATAACCTCCATGTCACGCCTGGCCTCTTTCTCCACCACTTCGGTTATATGGTTCCTGATCTCCTCTATGCTATGCATAAAAGGGTCTATGGCCCTGATCTTTTCTGCCAGGTCTTTCTTTTCCAGAGAAGTCTCTATCCACGCGGAAAAATCATCTATGCCGCCGCCCAGACGCATCCTTGCCTCGTAGAAATGATAATATATCGACCCGGCATCCACATACTTTATGGCCATTAAGAATTCGGCAAGGTTCTTTGCCCTTATCCCGACCGGAAATATGAGCGTTATAGTCTCATTAAAATGGAATTCATCTCCGGGCATAGCCTCCCTTGGCTCAGGAAAATCTCTTAAATAATGATCGATTACCGCCGCCAGCGCACTGCGCAAATCCTCTATAGTCTTAAATTCGTATGGGTCCAGAACTGATAGATGCTCGGCAAGCGCCTCTTCTTCCAGGCTTTCTCCGGCCCATTGGGCAAAATCGTTGGTATATTGATAGATATGGCCCTTCAGGAAATATTGGTAGGTGTGATGAAATATGGATTCGGGACTGATATGGGCTATTGTCTCCCGGAGTTCACGTAGATTTTTTGCCTTTTCGCCCGTGGATTTTAATATGCTCGCACACTGTCTGAACTCAAAGGGTGGTATGGGTTTTTCCATAGAGCGTCTGAAAAGTTCGTTTCTTTCCTATCTTCCTTATCGGTAAGAGCTACCGCTGTCTTTACCTTTTTGTATAGAGTAACATAAGGTTAACAAGATAAACAAGCACTATCCCAACCGAGTCCCAGGCCAAAAACAGCCTTTTTCTGCCTGCCCGATAGGTCAGACCGATGATAGCAATAGCGGTCATTGCTATAGCAGAAAGGGCCGAGATCAGATGATTCTGGTGCACAAAAGATAGAAGGGGGCCTTCTACAAAAAATATGTCGTCTAAGGCCAGAATGGCTATATTAAAAAGATTGCTTCCAAAAAGATTTCCGATAGCCAGGTCTATAGCGTTCATCTTTACCGCAGAGACAGAGACCACTACCTCCGGGAGCGACGTGGCCGCAGCAATGAAGATATTTCCTACAAAGGTCTGCCCGAGGCCCGTAGTCTCGGCAATGCCCTTGCCAATACCGGGGAGACACGTACCCGCAATTATAACCAGGACAGCGTGGATAGAATACCCCAGGTAAGCAGTCCTCTTCGGGATGTCCCCATATTTCAATCCTATAGCCTTTTCTCTCGCAGCCGCTCTCTGCTGCTTCTCATAAAAGAAGATAAGCCGCATAGCCACCAGGTAGATAAGAATAAACAGAATACTATAAAGACCGATCCAGCCGACGGTTATGGCCATACTATTAAAGCAGGCACTGAGGGCCACCAAAGAAAGGAGAAGTATCCCGAATCCTGCGGCCAGGGTCTGCCCTTGGTGGGCCCTCGAAGATAAGGGGATGGGGCCGACCACAGCATCCAGTGCTGCCAGTATCAGCATGTTAAAGGCGCAGCTACCAAGAATGTCTCCGGCAGCGATGTCTGGGGTATGGGTGTAGATTACGGAGCTCAGCCCGGTAGCCAGTTCAGGCAGCGAAGTCACCGAGGCCATCAGAACCACTCCTACCCAGGTCCTTCCCAGGCCCGACTTCTCGGCTATGATATCGCCATAAATGGAAAGTCTGGCGCCTGAATAAAGGATGGCCAGTGTAGCGATTACAAAATTAAGCCAGAGGATTGCCATTGTCCCCGGAGATTGTCTTTTCGTGTGGTCTTGAACCTGAACTAACTATTTGATATATCCGTGCCGTCATATTAATATAAAGCTTATCATACCTCTCTAAAACAGGCAATCTTATGGACGACCTTCGCCTTACCGCCAGAAAAATCTTCCAGGCCGGTCTTTCGGCTGTAGATCCGTATAAGGCCGTGCATAACCGTCTTGTGGTCAAAAACGATATGCTTATCCTCGGCGGTGAACTGAGAAAAGGCCGTGAGTATGACCTGAGGCGGTTCCGGCGGGTCTTTGTCCTTGGCGCCGGCAAGGCTTCTGTGCCCATGGCCGTCGCTTGTGAAGAAATTCTGCAAAAAAGAATTAGTAAAGGCGTCGTAGTTACCAGGTATGGCTACTCTGGCCCGCTCAAGTACATAATGGCCTTGGAAGCCGGACATCCTGTACCGGATAAGGCCGGACTCCAGGCAGCACAAAAGATCTTAACACTTCTCAAAGGGTCTGAAGCCGACGATCTTATAATATTTCTTACCTCCGGCGGGTGCTCGGCCCTATCGCCCCTGCCCGTACCTCCCATCACGTTATCTGAGAAAAAGAGACTGACCAATCTCCTTCTCAAGTCGGGGGCCACCATTAAAGAGATAAACGCCGTGCGCAAGCATATCTCCATGACCAAGGGAGGGGGTCTGGCCAAACAGGCCCACCCTTCCACGGTGATCAACCTGATACTCTCCGACGTCGTGGGAGATGATCTGGATGTTATCGGCTCAGGGCCTTTTGTCCCTGACTCTTCCACCTTCCAGAAGGCCTGGGATGTACTAGAAAAATATAACCTTAAGGCCGGGTTGCCCGAGAGTATTATCAAACATCTCCGGGCCGGGCTGGAAGGGAAGGTACAAGAGACGTCAAAACCCGGTCAACCCTGCTTTTATAAGGTTTACAACCTTATTATTGGAGGTAATTTAGTAGCCTTGAAGGCCGCAGAGAACAAGGCCAATTCCCTGGGCTTTAAAACCCTGATCCTCTCGTCACAAATACAGGGTGAGGCCGGAGAACTGGCCAAGTTTTATGCGGCCATAGCGAAAGAGATTCTCAGGTCGGGACATCCGTCATCGCCCCCGCTCTGCATTCTCGCCGGAGGCGAACCCACCGTTACGGTAAGGGGCAAGGGGTTGGGGGGACGGAATACCGAGCTGGCCCTGTCTTTTGCTATTGAAATACAAGGGTTAAACGGTATAACGTTTCTAAGTGGTGGGACAGACGGGACAGATGGCCCTACGGACGCCGCCGGGGCTATAGTAAGCGGCAGTACCTATAGAAAGGCGCTTAAAAAGGGACTGAAGCCTGAAATCTATCTTACACATAACGATTCCTATACCCTTTTTAAAGAGACAGGTGGATTAGTTATAACCGGCCCCACAAAAACCAATGTTATGGACATCCATATTATGTTGATAAGATAGCTAAACCTTTTCACTCAGTTTTTCATATACCTTTCTTTTCTTGTCCCACATCTTAAGCAGATAACCCTTCTGCTGTTCGAAGGCCTCGGCATTTTTCTCTACAATCTCTTCGGCCTTAGAAGAATCCATATCCCACGTTTCTCGAACAAAGGAGGCGACTCGTGCATAATAGAGGGGGGTCATGAGATCTACCAGTTTGTTTCGGTTCATCGGCCAATAGTGGAAGGTGGCGGCTAATTCGTAAAGAATTCGCACCCAGGTCTCTACCGGTAAAGAGAAATCCTTCGCACCCATCCTGGAGGCCTTCTTGAGATCACTGTAACTATCAGAATCTAATATATCCTTCCAAAACGACTTGAATTGTTTAAAACCAACCTGAAAATTATAAATGAGTCCATCTAAATCGACCTTAATAGGCTCTGGTTCCGAACATTTCTCGGCGCCGAAGGTCTCCACCGGTGTACTTTTTTTTGTCTTTTTCCAATAAGATTCATTTTGTTCCATGAGATAAAAAATAGTCCACACCACCTGGCGGAACATAGGCCCCAGGTGTGCAGCCGGGTCCTTGGCGTCGTGCACTTTGACCCCCAGGTTGGCCTGACAAATCCTAAATCCCTGTACAATGGCCTGGGTAGTCATCCAGATATCTATACCAAAACGGGCGATCTCCATATCCCATACCGGTTGATCAATATAGTAAGCGGCTACTTCCCGGGAAAAGGCAAAATCACCACCTATGGGCTGGCGGATGCGCCTTCCATACAAGGCACGGGTCAGGTTATAAACTATATTATTAGTTATGGTACCATCGTACTTATGACGACAATAAACCGGTGTAACATATTGATAGCCTTTCTCCAAAACAGGAGAAAGCAGATGCTGCACCCAGTCCGAGGTAATGCTCCTGATATCTGAATCCACCACGATACAGGCCTTGACGTCCAGCCTTACCGCCGCTTCAAATATGGAACGAAAGGCCGTGCCCTTCCCGCCCGGTCCGCGGTAGATGGAAAGGAGTTTTTCCTGCCAGGGCTTAAGCTGAAATTCTTTGACCATCTCCCGGGTATCGTCGGTAGAACCCCCGTCGGCTATCATAATTACGTTCTTGTGTTCCTTGTAATACCTGTCCAGGCCGTGAGAAACCATCTGGATCACGTGGGCTATAGTCCGTTCGTTGTTGTAGGCAGGAATACCCACCAGGATATCGGCCCGGCCGATCTCCTCCAGTCTCTTCAAGGTATATGGTCTTAATGCGGTGTAGTACACCCTGGCCTCCGTTTATTTATAATGGGATACAGTTTGGATTAGTGGAGTGGAGCAGAAATATCTGGTATTGTGATTTATGGAGCGGCGGAAATCAAGAGGTAAAAATAAAATGGAGCGGGAAACGGGATTTGAACCCGCGACTTCAACCTTGGCAAGGTTGCACTCTACCACTGAGTTATTCCCGCTCACTCAGAAATTTTTATACCGCAAACCGCCTGCTTTGTCAACACCGTAACGAATCATTGACACAACCGGTAACAGATGTTAAAAATGTTGTCCGTTGGAGGGATGGCCGAGAGGCTTAAGGCGGCGGTCTTGAAAACCGCTTTCGCTCACGCGAACGTGGGTTCGAATCCTACTCCCTCCGCCAAAAGACATTGGGACGCAGATTAACTGGATCTAAAAACTGGGTTACAGCAAACTTTGTCCCTATCTCTTGGCGTATTGGAATGATTTCAGCCCAAGAAAACTATTCTTGAGAGCTTTTTCTGCGTATATCTGCGAAAATTCGCGTCCTATAAAATTGGCCTTTGCTGCGGAGAGATGACCGAGTAGGCCGAAGGTGCTCGCCTGCTAAGCGAGTGTAGGGGGAAACCTCTACCGAGGGTTCGAATCCCTCTCTCTCCGCCATTTCTTCACTCATCCTACTGGAAAAAAGACACCTCCCACTCTTCTTTCAAATCTCTGGACATCAATTCCTTAACGGCCCCAAGCGGGTCTTTATCCTCATAGAGCACTTTATACACCTGCTCAGTTATCGGCATTTCCACCCGACATTTTTGGGCCAGAAAATGGGCCGATCGCGTGGTCTTTACTCCTTCGGCCACCATCTTCATCCCATCCAGGATTTCTTTCAATTTCATTCCTTGCCCAAGCTTAAGACCTACCGTCCTATTTCTGCTTAGATCGCCTGTACAGGTCAGGACCAGATCACCCAGGCCGGCCAGGCCGGCAAAGGTAAGGGGCTTTGCCCCGAGTTTTAGCCCTAAGCGGCTTATCTCGGCCAATCCACGTGTAATCAGTGCTGCCCGGGTATTGGTCCCAAAACTAAGCCCATCACAGATACCGGCCGCAATAGCAATAACATTTTTGAGGGCGCCTCCTAATTCTACGCCCCTGACATCGGAGGAACGATAGACACGAAAATATGGTGTAGCAAAAAGTTCCTGCACCTGTTTAGCTACGTCTTCGCTTACCGCAGCAGCAGTCACTGCCGTAAGAACCTTTTGGCTTACTTCACGGGCAAAACTGGGACCGGAGAGGATGGCCAATCTGCTATGTTGGCCTTTTGGCAACAATTCCTCCAGCACTTCCGTCATGGTGAGAAGTGTTTCATTCTCGATTCCTTTGCTGACCGTGACCACGATACCGGCAGGAGAAAGAAAAGGGATTAGCCGGCTTGCTACGGTGCGCAAGACATGCGATGGAACCGCCATCACTATAAAGTCTTTGGACTCGACGGCCTCTTTCAGGGAAGATGTGATTCCAAGCCGGGCGTCCAGCTTTATGCCCGGCAGATAAGTCCTGTTTTCCCTGGTCTCCGCCATGTCTCTAGCCAGAGATTCTTCATAGACCCACAAGGTCGCCTCATTACACCCTTTTTCAGCAAGAAGGTTGGCCAGGGTTGTACCCCAGCTCCCTCCTCCTATAACACCTATAGAACTACGTCTGTACATCGGTCTCTTCTTCCCTCTCCGCCAGTCGGGCGATGCTCACGACCTTTTCCTCTGGCTCCATTTGGAAGAGCTTGACGCCCTGCGTGTTGCGTCCATGTGTGGGAACGCCGCTTACCTTAATCCGAATAATCTTTCCGCTACTAGCCAGAAGCAGCACTTCTTCGTCTTTAATAACCTGTAACGCCCCCACTACCGGCCCATTACGCTCACTTGTCTTGATCGTAATAACGCCCTTCCCTCCGCGGCCTTGCGGACGATAATCTTCCAGGTTGGTCCTCTTTCCATATCCGTTTTCCGTAACAGTAAGAACGGTTGCGCCTTCTCCCACGATCTCCATACCGACCACCTCGTCACCTTTTCCTAACGAGATGCCCTTCACACCCATCGCCACACGTCCAACCTCCCGGATGTCATCCTCATTAAAGCGGATAGATAGTCCGTGGCGGGTTACCAAAAAGATGTCCTTCTTCCCATCTGTAAGCGCTACGCTTACCAGTTCATCTCCTTCGCGTATAGTTACCGCATTAATACCCCCGGCGCGTGGATTGGAATAGGCCATCAAGTCTGTCTTTTTCACCAGTCCTTTCTTCGTGGACATAACTAGAGACCGGTCTGGTTCAAAAGTACGCACGGGTAATATGGTCTTTATCGTCTCTTCTGCCTGCAAATTCAGCAGATTCACTATGGCTTTCCCTCTGGCCAGCCGCCCCGCCTGAGGAATCTGATAGACCTTAAGCCAGTGGAGCCGGCCAAGGTTTGTGAAGAAAAGAAAATAATCATGTGTGGATGCAATGTAAAGATTCTCCACAAAATCTTCTTCCCGCGTTTCTGCCCCGGTTATACCTTTCCCACCCCGGCGCTGGCTCCGGTAGAGGTTGACCGAATTGCGTTTAATGTAGCCGCGATGTGAGACTGTAACCACCACATCCTCTTCAGCAATAAGGTCTTCTACATTGATCTCTCCCGCATCTTCTACAATCTCGGTGCGGCGCTCATCACCATAGGCAGCCCTTACGGCCTGCAACTCCTCTTTTATGATGTTACGAACCAGCTCATCGCTCGCCAGTATCGCCTTATAACGCTCTATGTCCGCCAGGGTCGCCCTATAATCCTCTAATATCTTCTCTCTTTCCAGACCGGTCAGCCTTTGCAAACGCATATCCAGGATGGCCTGGGCCTGTACTTCAGACAGATGGAGGGTGGCGACCAATCTCGCCTTGGCCTCTTTGGGTGTGGCCGAGGACTTGATTAAATCGACGACCAAATCCAGATTGTCGAGGGCGATCTTCAATCCCTCAAGGAGGTGCGCCTTTTCCTCTGCCTTTTTCAGGTCAAATCGCGTCCTCCTGATAATGACCTCTTGCCGGTGCTCCAAAAAATGGCCCAGGAGGTCCTTTAAGGTCAAAACCTCCGGCCTGTTGTTTACGATGGCCAGCATATTGATCCCAAAGGAGGATTCCATGGGGGTCTGCGTATAAAGTTGATTCAAAACAACATCCGCCACCTCATCCTTCTTCAGTTCGACAACGATCCTCATGCCTTCCCGGTCTGATTCGTCCCTTACCGCCTGAATACCCTCTATCTTTTTATCTCTGACCAGTTCCGCGATCCGCTCGATTAACCGGGCCTTGTTCACCTGAAAAGGAAGTTCATTTATTACAATACTAACCCGCCCGGTGATTCTGGCCTTCTCAATAGCGGCCCGGGCGCGCATCTTTATACTGGCCCGCCCCGTCCGGTAAGCCTCTCTTATACCGGACCGTCCACAGATAAAACCACCGGTTGGAAAATCCGGGCCCTGGATACAGGACAGAAGTTCATCTGTGGTAACATCCGGTTTATCTATGTGAAGAAGGAGCCCGTCCACGACCTCTGTTAAGTTGTGCGGTGGTATATTTGTGGCCATGCCCACGGCTATTCCGGCGGAACCGTTTAGGAGCAGGTTTGGCAACCGGGAAGGAAGAACATCTGGTTCCATCAGGGAGTCATCGTAATTTGGGGAAAAATTGACGGTGTCTTTTTCAATATCAACAAGAAGTTCCTGGGTGATCTTTGCCATGCGAACTTCTGTATATCGCATAGCCGCAGGAGAGTCCCCGTCAATCGATCCAAAATTCCCCTGCCCGTCCACAAGGGGGTATCTCATATTGAAATCCTGCGCCATGCGAACGAGCGTGTCATATACAGCGACATCTCCATGCGGATGATACTTACCGATGACGTCACCGACTATACGCGCCGATTTCTTATACGGTTTATTCCATTCGTTCTTTAAATCGTGCATGGCGTATAAAATACGCCTGTGCACCGGCTTAAGCCCGTCGCGCACATCCGGCAAGGCTCGGCCGATGATTACGCTCATGGCATAATCAAGGTATGATTTTTTTATCTCTTTTTCGATGCTGACCTGGCCAATACTTTCCGTGGAATACATAATAACCCCTATTACTATAGAGCCTCTTGCAAAATTCTTATGATCGAATTGTCGTCATTCAGGCGAAAGCCGGAATCCAGCGACTCCGACCAGATTAAGACACTCCTGGACACCGGTTTTCACCGGTGTGACGCCTTTTGCAAGAGACTCTTCTGAATTCTTTATTTTTATATGTCAAGGAATGTGACTTCGAGGGCGTTTGTTTGAATAAACTCTCTTCTGGGCTCTACTTTGTCCCCCATAAGAACCGTAAATATCTCATCCGCAGTAAAAACGTCCTCTATTTGCACCTGAAGGAGCGTGCGCCGTGATGGGTCCATAGTGGTGGACCAGAGTTGCTCGGGATTCATCTCGCCCAATCCCTTATAGCGCTGGATAAAAAATCCCTTCTTTCCTTCTTCCATCACCCTTTCCAGAAGCTCACCCCTGGATTTAACCTCGTACTCATAGTTATCCATGGATAGCACAAAAGGAGGGTTACCTGGTTGAGAAACCTTTTTTCCCAGTTCACACAGGTTCTGAAACTCCGGAGAAACCACGAATTCCAGTGTAATAGCCTTTTCAGGCCGGCCTTTTGTTTTAGAAGGGCAATGTATCTCTTCCTTTCCATCCCGGACGGTTACTGTTACGTTTTTATAGCCATTCCGGTTCAACACCTCCCGGAAGACCCCGGTATTTATGACCCCTTGAGAAAGGTATTTTTGATCTCCCTGGTTGAGGGCCAGGGTTTCTATGACATCTGCCGCATATCCTTTCCTTGCCAGACTATTGAGCCGGGCCTGATAACGAACCAGGCCCTCCATAAGGGTCACCAAATCCTGGCCGGAAAATATTCTTTCCGTTCCTTTTACAGAGACATTTTTTTCCTGTACGGCCCTATTTAAAAAACGGCGGCTCATCTGAACTTCATCTTTTATAAATTCTTCTTCCTTACCCCTTGCTACCCGATATAGCGGCGGCTGGGCTATGTAAAGAAACCCGTTTTCGATCAACTCCGGCATTTGACGATAGAAAAAGGTTAACAGGAGGGTCCTTATATGGGAACCATCTATATCTGCGTCAGTCATTATAATAACTTTATGATAGCGCAACTTGTTAATATCATAGTCTGCCTTTCCCACACCGGTCCCCAAGGCAGCGATCAGAGTCCTTATCTCCTGGCTTTCCAGCATCTTATCAAAGCGCGCCTTTTCTACATTGAGTATCTTCCCTTTAAGCGGGAGTATGGCCTGAAACTTCCTGTTCCGGCCTTGCTTAGCGGATCCCCCAGCCGAATCACCCTCGACGAGGTAGATTTCACTTCTGCCGGGGTCCTTTTCCTGACAATCAGCTAATTTCCCAGGAAGAACCATATCTGATAAACTACCCTTTTTTCTGGCCAGGTCTTTAGCTTTGCGGGCGGCCTCCCGGGCCCGGGCCGCATCTATTGCTTTAGCCAGTATTTTCTTGGCGATAGACGGTTTTTCCTGTAGGTATAAAGAGAGTTTTTCGTTGACAAGAGACTCTACTAGCCCCTTGACTTCACTATTTCCCAGTTTTGTCTTGGTCTGTCCTTCAAACTGAGGGTTGGGTATCTTGACACTTATTACGGCCGTCAGGCCCTCCCTTACATCATCGCCCTCCATCCTTTCTTTTAGATTTTTGGGGAGGTCTTCATTAAGTGCGTACTGGTTCAGCGTCCTGGTCAGCGCGGATCTAACCCCTATAAGGTGAGTACCCCCTTCTTTTGTATTAATATTATTGGCAAAAGAAAAAATTTTCTCTACATATGAATCATTGTGCTGTAAGGCTATCTCTACATCTATATCGCCGCGCCTGCCGGATATGTATATAGGCGTATCATAAATAACGGTCTTGTTTTTGTTGAGGTACTGTACAAAAGATATAATACCCCCTTCATAAAAAAAATCCTTTCTGTTCCCGCTTCTTTCATCTTCTAATACTATCCTTACCTCTTTGTTTAAGAAGGCCAGCTCCCTTAATCGCTGGGAAAGTATTTCAAAATTAAACTCTGTTGTTTCCTCAAATATCTCAGAATCCGGTAGAAAGTTTATCTTTGTTCCTCTTTTCTTTGTATCTCCGATAACTTCTAACTTAGTTACCGGGTTTCCCCTCTCATATCTCTGTTTGTATATTTTCCCGTTGAGAAAGATTTCAACCTCCAGATATCGAGAAAGGGCATTCACAACAGAGACCCCTACCCCGTGCAGGCCCCCGGACACTTTATATGTCTTATGATCAAATTTACCTCCGGCGTGGAGTACGGTCATAACCACTTCTACCGCGGGTTTCTTCTCCGTATGGTGAATATCGACGGGTATGCCCCTTCCATTGTCTTCTACTGTAACGCTTCCATCTTTATGAATCAACACTTCTACGTAATTACAGTATCCGGCAAGGGCCTCATCGATGCTGTTATCCACCACTTCGTAAACAAGATGATGCAATCCCTCTGGACCTGTGTTCCCAATATACATAGCTGGTCTTTTTCGTACCGCGGTAAGACCACTTAGTACCTTTATCTCTTTAGCCGTATAATTATTAATATCTGCATCCTCTATCTGACCTTCAAAAACACTCATTTATATAATCCTCTTTTATACGCGCATGGGCATAATAATACCCAAAAAACCCTCTTCTTCAGTGCCTTTTATAAGACATGGGTTGGTCTCGTTTTCAAATTCTATAGCTATCTTATTGCTCTCCAGAGCCCCAATGGCTTCTATTAAATAGTTAATATTAAAATTTATACTAAATGCATCGTCTTCATACTCTATTTCAAGCTCCTCTCTGGCATCTCCTATATCTGGATTTACTGATAAAACCTCCATTTTCCCTTTACTAAAATTAAAGCTGACTGCCTTATATTTATCCGTGGACAATATAGCTGTTCTGCGCAGAACATCCAAAAAAAACTGCCTTTCTATAAATATTTTTTTATTACCCTCCGCAGGTATGATTGTACGGTAATCCGGAAATTCTCCATCAATAAGCCGTGTCACTATCTTTGTTTTATTTGCTTCAACAACGCAGATATCTTCTTTGAATCCTAATAGAATCTTTTCTGCATCTTCGCACAATTTTAGTATTTCCCGGGCGCCTTTCCTTGGTAAAATTACCCCGGAATCAATTTCCAGAATGTTTATACCGGGAACATCTTTTTCCATAAGAGATAATCTATGTCCATCAGAGGATACCATCCTCAATATCTCTTTATCTTCTTGTACTGTCTTCTCTATAAAAATACCTGCCAAATTGGTTCTGTTGTCATCAAAAGAGACTGAAAAGATGGTCTTGTTTATTAAATCCTTTATTGTCTTTGCGGGGATTTCAATAGTCTTTGCATCCTCATGAAATGATACCAAAGGAAATTGTTCTGCCGGTAAGCCTACTAACGTATAAATAATTTTACCCGAACTTACATTTATCCTGCCGGATTCTTTTTCCTTTATAGTTATATGAGGGCCTGGGATTTCTCGGACCATTTCATATAGTTTTCTGGCCGGGACGGTTATTTTTCCTTTTTTTATAACCTCAGCATTATGTTCTGTCCTCATTCCCACTTCAAGATCAGTCGCTATTATATTTAAACGATCGTCTACTGCATCGAGTAAGACATTTGATATAATAGGCATGGTACTTTTCTTTTCAACTACGGTTTGTATTTTATTCAAACCATCCAGTAGCTCATTTCTGTTAATTTTTAGTTCCATTTTTTATTCCTTATTATTTATATAGATTATTAAAAGATACTTCTTAATAATATATCTGATAAGAAATAGTTGAAAAATAACGTAAGGATTTGTAAAAATTAACTATCAACTTTTTTATAAAATGCAGAATTACGCATTATTTGTTATTTTTTTATAATCTATAATGCAAGGGACATAATTATTAACAAATTTCTAACATAAATTTAAAGAGTATTAAAGAAGCATTAGACTCAGAAAAAGATATAAAGAGCACTTGCAGTATAATTTAGAATAAGAAAAACTTCAATCTAAAGGATAATATTATAACATTATGTTTTTATTTTATTTTTTAATATTAAATAATAAGTTACTGATAAATTCTTATATCATATAGATAGAGAAGAGGGTATAGAAGAAAAAATAAATAAAAACGAACGCCTGATTCCGGTATTCACTTATTTTTTAAAGGAAAACGTTGAAAAATTAAACGGATGTGGGGTAAGAGTAGGCCCGGTCTTTATAGCCGCGTTATCTTTTTTTCTTTCCGATTCGAAGATTGGATTTAATAAGAAGTTTAGGGTATGATTATACTTTACTTTATCAGAAAAAATGGTAGGTTTTTGTATTTATACATTTAA
>Ga0068714_10002333_pt1 | contig 24826 bp, 18 predicted proteins | sample MTBNYHSulfiMetaG_FD_62988 | JGI IMG/M metagenome (GOLD analysis project Ga0068714, IMG submission 62988) | Enrichment culture microbial communities from rom New York Harbor, USA that are MTBE-degrading - MTBE-NYH (New York Harbor Sulfidogenic)... | ecosystem: Environmental > Aquatic > Marine >... | reverse complement strand
TCCGTCTGGACGGTCAGCTCCGTGACATTCTCGTCGGTGATCAGCGCGACGACCTGGTTCGCCCAGTTCAGATGGTCGATTTCCTTCTGCGCCAGGTCTTCTGCAAGCTGGTTCTTCTGGATGACGTCCTGTGCATCCGTTCCCATCCCGCTGATGCCGCGAAAGGCGATTATGCCCGTCAGCGTCAGCAGCGAGAGAACAACGCCGAATCCCATCGCCAGCTTCTTGCCGATTGTCAGGTTCTTCAACATTCGATCTGCCCTTTCACTTTAGTCCTGTGTTGTCGCTTGTACGCAAGGAGCACCCTCCTTTGGTCTCGAACGTCGTCCGTGCCCACACACGCGGCAGCGCCTGTAGCGACGCCGACGAAAGGCCGTTGTCCTCTCTGAATCACGACGGCTGCATCTCGTGATGCAGACCGTTCAGACTGTCGCCGCCGAGCACCCGGTCGATGTCGAGCAGAATCTTGACCGTTTTGCCGATTTTGGCGATGCCGAGGATGAAACTGGTGTCCACCGAGGAGCCGAACTGCGGGGCGTCCTCGATGTGATCGCCGCTGATATCGAGGACTTCCTGAACATGATCGACGGTGATGCCGGTGCTGAATGTGCGTCCGTCCTGGGCGATCTCGACGACGATGATGCAGGTTTGGGGAGTGATTTCGGTGGTCTCCATGCCGAACTTGGCCCGCAGGTCGACTACGGGAATGACGTGGCCCCGGAGGTTGACTACCCCCTTGACGTGCGGAGGCGTCTGCGGGACGGCAGTGACATCGATGTAGCCGATGATCTCGCGCACCTTGAGGATCTCCAGCCCGAACTCCTCTTGGGCCAGAGCGAACGTGAGATACTTGCCCTCCTTCGTGGGTGCCGTTCCGGGTGTCTCGTGCTTCTTCGTTTCGATCTTTGTCATGAGCATATCTCCGAGAACAAGGTTGCCGCCGCGCAGCCGGAGCAACACAGGCCTGCAATCCCCAAGCCACCCGGCGTACGCAAGCGCGAGTCCGACCGATCGGAGTCCGCTACGACCCTCTGTCGGACCTGCACCATTTCTCCTTGATCGAAGGGGCGCCATTAACTGCATTTGACATCGCGTCTGCGGTGTCAACGACGCCACTTTCGGCAAATGTTGTACGGGCCTTTAGCACAAACCATGAAAATCTCGCGAGATTTTCATGGGTCTTTCGTGTTTTCAGAGGGCTTGATCACTCTTGTAGAGCAGTCTTTTCGGACGTGCGGGCTTCTATCGGAATCGGTATCAAGCCCGCACTTTGCTGGAACGTTCGCCGGCGGACCTTGCGTGCTTGACACACGTCCATGGAGGTGATTGTTGGGTGCACTTTATACTCTTGGTTTTGTTGACTGAGGAAGGGGCTCCTCGGGCTTGGGGCCTCGCGGGAAGACCTGATGGGGGGGCAGCGTCAATGCGTGGTTGCGGTCCCGGCGTGCATTGGGATGTGTTTTTCTGTAATCTGGAGGGTGGCGGATTGTCTCTATGGTAGAACCGGATGGCGGAGTCGGCGTTTGGATCGACACAGCGACACAGACCTGGTCAGGGCGGTGCGGCAGGGGGACCGGTCGGCGTACGCCGAGTTGGTCGAGAGGCACTACGCCAAGGTGTTCCTGGTGTGCTTGGCTGTACTCGGCAGCGTCCATGACGCCGAGGATGTGGCGCAGGATGCGATGATCGCGGGGCTTCAGAAGCTCTACCAGCTCCGCGACGCGGGGCAGTTCGGCCCTTGGATCGCGCAGATCGCCAGAAACCTCAGCATCAACCTCGTTCGCAAGAAAGCGGCGGTTGAGAGAGCGTTGAACCGCAAGCCGACGGAGCCGGTCGAGCCGGCCGGGCCGGATGACACGCTGCGGCGGGCGGTGGCCAGGCTCCCCATGGAGCTGCGCCTGCCGCTGGTGATGTACTACTTCGACGGCAAGGACGTCAAGTCGGTCGCTCGGACCCTCGACATTTCGACCTCAGGTGTTTACCTGAAACTGAAGACCGCGATCAGGCAACTCCACCAAATCCTGACCGCAGATGGAGAACAAAAATGAGCCAGCCATGCCATGATATGCAGGAACGAATCCTCGATCTCGCGCTTGGCGCCCTGAATGAAGAGCAGGCAAGAGAGGTGCAGAGGCATTTGGATACGTGCGATTCGTGTCGGCGCTACGCGCGGGCGCTGGCAGAGCAGGGTGAGTCGCTCGCGGCACTGGGCTGGCGGGTTCAAGCCGACATGGATGCCCGCCGGGACAGGGCGATCGATGCCCTGCAAGGGGTCGCGCCGGCCGGGCCACGGGTGCTGCCGCTTGCTGGCCGATTCGCAAGGGCGGCGGTTGCGGCAGTGCTGGTACTGGCTGTCGGCATCCTCATCGGCCGGTTCACCTCGCCCAAGCCGATCGACGTGGAGCAGCTTCGCGCCGACCTACAGGCGTCCATCGTCGCCTCGCTCCAGCCGGCGGTGCGACAGAGTGTGCTGTCGGATGTGGACGGGCGCCTGGACGCGGCTCTGGCGGCTCGGGATGAACGCATTGCGACCGAGTTCGTCGAGCTGCTGCGGCAGGACCTTCGTGTCATTGCCGCCGAGTTGACGACCGGTTCCGAACAACTGGTAGACGAGCGGTTTGCGGAGGTTGTGGAACTCATTGAAGCGGCCCGCCAGACCGACCGCCGCCAGGTCGCCAAGGCGCTCGAACAAATCAGGACGCAGACCGGGATGGGGTTCCTGAGACTGGCGACGCTCACCGAAGGGAGGCCGGCAACTCGGTAGGACCAGTGACGACCGGCGCCGACCGATTCAGACAACAGGACACAACCTGTGAAGGGGTGACATCATGAAGAGCAAGAAAGCTGCCATCGCGACCCTGGCCCTGTGCGCCCTCATTGTCTGCGGCGTGGGGCAAGCCGCCGATTCCAGGCCCGATCTACCGGGCCGAAAGACCCTCACGATCTCCGGGACTATAGGGCTGCCCGGCGTAAGGCTATCGGGTTTACCTGGCTCGCCTCTCACCGACGGGAACGGTGTGTACGTGGCAGAAGTGGAATCCGGCTGGTCCGGCACCGTCGAGCCGAGGAAGGAGGGCTTTGCCTTCGAACCACCTGCGAGAGTGTACGAACGGGTCATTAGCGACCTTCCGAACCAGGACTACGTGGCGAAGGTTGTTGTCTTCACGATCTCGGGCAACGCCGGGCTGGCTGGCGTGACGCTGCAGGGGCTGCCGCGCGATCCAGTCACCGACGCGGACGGATTCTACAGCGCGGCGGTCTATTATGGCTGGGCAGGCATGGTGACTCCGAAGAAAGACGACCGTAAATTCTCCCCGCCCAGCAGGCAGTATAGGCCGGTCAAGGGTGATCTCGTGGATGAGGACTACACGCCGCAGACGGTTGTCATCTCCGATCGGATTGCGTTCGGCGCCGAGCCGATTCAGGACGTGGTCGTCGCCGCCGATCCTGGAGGCTACGCCGCGACGACCGACTCGCAGGGCCGCTACCGTGTCGAAGTGCCCTATGGGTGGACCGGCACGTTGTCCATGTCGAAGCCCGGCTTCGAGTTCGCACCATCGAGCATTCCCTACAGTAACGTCAGAGCCGACATCACAAAGGGAGCAGAGCCCGACATGTCGGAACTCGAGCCCTTTCCTGAGCAGTTGGATCATCCTCGCGTGTACCGCTCACCGGTTGCGCCGGGCGACGATGTGCTCGTGATTCCCGGCACAAGGGTCTCGCTGAATGAGTTCGCCGAAACGAGCGAGGATATCCGCGTGATGCAGCAGATCCTGCACGACATGCTGAGCGAGCCCCGCATGATCCTGGGTGTGCTGTACGACTACGGCGATTTCCTCGGGGCCGCAGGCCGTCGCAACGACGCCTTCTACTTGCAGGGCTATGGCGTGCTGTTCGTGATGGAGGTCGACTTCCCGCTGTCGCCTGCGGTCTCGCCGGGAGCCGATGTAGACCAGCCGCAGGAGACACCCGTCGATCCGGTCTGGCAGCGGGCGCGGCAGAGGCTGTACTCGCCGCGCGATCCAGGTCTTCGGTCGAGAATGCAACCCAATACCAGGGACCAGATGAGCTTCGAGCAGTTCAAAGAAGACCTGATTGATACGCTCAAACACGCCGCCAACATCCGCCACGTCGATCCGAACGAGCGCATCATCTTGACCGTCGTCGGACAGAACGCGGACTACGGGCAGGCCGTTCCAGCACCGAGCCGGGGCGGTTTCTCCGGCGGCGCGGGCGGGTACTTCGAGGGCGGCAGCTACAGCTACAGCGGCGGTAGTTTCGGTGCCGGCGGGGGCAGCTCCTACGCCGATTCCCGCTCGTACGTCAGTGGCTCGGGACGCGGACAAGCCGTCCGTCGCGTGCCGTCAGGCTTAGGGACATCGGCCACCACGGTCCTGACAATCCAGGCCCGCAAGGCCGACGTCGACGCCTTTTCCGCCGGCCGGATCGATGCCGAGCAGTTCTGCCAATGCGTGAAGGCATTCGCCTACTGAGCGGATAGCTTCGCGAACACGGCGACGAAGAGGGAGGTTCGTATCATGAGATTACGAGACGGGATCACCGTGCTGGGACTCGTTCTGTGTCTGGCCGGCGCCATCCCGTTGTCCCATTCGCAATCGCAGCGCCCGGGGACACCGACGGGGCAGGACATGGACGAAGTCATGCGGCGTCAGCAGGAACAAATGGACCGGCTTATGCTACGCCAGATGACGCAACTCAAAGAGCGGGCCAAGCGCGAGGCCCACCGGGCGGTCGACGAATCGCGGCGGCAGTCCATCAGCGCCACGCCTTCGCAGTGGCGGTCGATCCGCCCCAGACTCCTGGCGGTGGAGAGCCTTCATGAAGAGATGCGCGCACGCCTGCGGCCGCAGGTCTCGTACAGTCTTTCGTCGGGCCCCCGACCCGTCACGAACTGCGAGTGGACATGGAAGCCGCTCGTTGACAGGGAGCCCAATCAGCCGTTGACAGCAGCCGAGACCACCTGCCAGAGGCTGCGCGACATGCTGGGCGACGAACAAACGCCGATCGAGTCGATCTGGGAACAGGTCGAACTGCTGCGCGCACAGAGAAAGGCAGCGGCCGATCAGACACCCGACGCCGAAGAGGTGCTCCGCAGAGTTGCGACGCTTCGCCAGGAGGCGGCGCTGATGGCCTATGGCTGGTTGCAGTGAGCCGCGCGACAGGACAGTGGAGACGGATGGATCATGAAGACGCGAAGATTCACGGCTATGGCGTTTGCAGGCCTCATCACCTGTTCGATCGGATTCACCTCGGCAGGACCAGCGGAGCTGGAGACGCCCGATCCCAACATGATAGGCAATCCGCTCCTGCGTGCTTTTCTAACCGACCGTGAACCCCGGGAGAGAATCGAAGGGCAATTCAGCCATCCCGAAGATTGCCGGAATGCGGTGATGCGCGAGCTGCTGGGAGCGACCGCCGAGCAGTGGCAGCAGATCGAGCCGAAGTTCAGCGAGCTGGAGGCGGTGCGCGAACGGACGCGGGCGGTTGTAGGCTCGTGGGTGGCCGGCGCCAGCTTTGGCGGAGGATCCGGAGGCAGTTACCGCGGCTCGGGAGACGGGGCAGGCGGCGGGTACAACGATTCGCGCCGGGGCCGGCGCAACGACCGCAGCGCGCCCCGGCGCCGCGCTGTGCCTCCGCGACCCCCTCAGTCCTCGGCGGGGGCCAACTCCTCGTCTCTGGGGCCGTGGCGACCTTCACAAGGGCCACCGAGCGCAAAGGTCACTGGAGGCGAGCGCCTGTGCGGGGAACTGCTCGATCTGATCGATCGCGCCAATGCGACGAGCGAAGAGATTCGAGAGAAGATGGCCCAGCTCGCGGCGTACCGCCGCAAGGCCGCCGAAGAAATCAAGCAGGCTCAAGAGGCATTGCGCCAGGTCCTGACGCGTCGCCAGGAAGCTGCCCTCATCCTCATGGGCTACCTCGATTGACGCAGTTCTCTAGAAAAAGGTGAAACATCGGGTAGTCGGACGGATTGCATTATGGGAAGGTCCCATCCGACGGAGATAGGCAGGCTGACGGTCAACGCAGATTGTAGACAGGAGTAGGACAAGTGCGAGGCGATTCTTTATAGGGAGGGAATGTCATGCAGTGCGGAAGATTCAACAGACGACTTGCTATTGTTGCATGTGCAGCTATTCTGGCAGGAGGTTTACGGACACGAGCGTATGGATTTGCCGGCGGCACGGGGGAACCAAACGACCCCTATCAGATTGCGACGACGGAACAATTGCTCTCGATCGGCTCAAATGATGCTCTACTCGATAAGCATTTCGTGTTGCTCAATGACATTGATTTTGACCCGAATCTTCTCGGGGGACGCGTGTTCGATGATGCTCTAATCGCCCAAGATAGCGAAGATAGTGTCTCCAGCCACAGCGGCGATCCATTCAGCGGTGTCCTGGACGGGCGGGGACATACGATCTGGAATCTGTCCATATCCGGCAGATACGGCTATGATGCCGCGCTATTTGGCAAGTTCTCGGGCTTGGTCCAGGATCTGCACTTTCGGAACGTCCGGATCAGTGGTTCGCCCTGCGGCGCGATCGCGGGACTCAGCCAGGGTGGCATGATGCTTCGCTGCTCAGTTACCGGCGAAATCTCAGGCTCCGAGCAGGTCGGCGGCATGGTTGGAACGTTGTGGACTGCGACTCTCATGGATTGCCAAGCCGAAGTCCGGGTCACGGGCGACCGGTTTGTCGGAGGCATGGTCGGAGGTGGTCCCGGCGGGATGCTGGTCCGATGCGCATCACGAGTAGATGTCGCTGGGGACGAATCTGTGGGCGGTCTGGTCGGCGAGTTGCGCGAAGCTCGAATCGTGGACAGCCGCGCCACAGGTACGGTCACCGGCAGGGACAACATTGGTGGCTTGGTTGGCAGCATGCCGATGGCGGTGTCGATCCTCCGATCTACATCCAACTGTGAGGTGATGGCTGAACAGGCATCGGGTGGCCTGGCGGGTGCGGCCCCGTATTTCGGTGGCCACAGTCAATGGATCATCGACAGCTATGCCCACGGATCGGTGACGGGTTCTGTCGCTGGCGGGCTGATCGGCGTGGCTTCGGCCCTTCGCGTCGTGGACAGCTACGCGGCCTGCACCATGATTCCCATGATGTCTGAAACGGAACCCGCCGCCGCAGTCCTCGGCGGGCTATTTGGCGAAGTGGACACGTCCCGGCCGCCGTTGGTGATCGCGTCCTTCTGGGATACGGAAGTCTCCGGAGTTCCCCTCAGTTCGGGTACGGGAACGCAGCACTTCGGCATGGGATTGGACACGGCACAAATGCAGCAGGTGGTGACCTTCGAGCAGGCCGGTTGGGATTTCGACGCCACCTGGACCATTCCGGACCACGATTACCTGGTATTGCAGTGGGAACTGGCCGGGGCCGTCGATGAAGGGCCACTTGGAGCGGGGCGGCAGAGTGCGGAGGCCGCCGACTCGCGATATGCGGATGATAGATAGGTGGTATGGAATCATTTGGACAGGAGCCATCACGATGGTGACACACAGGGTGACTTTCTGGGCAGTGCTGGTTCTCGCTGGGGGCTTGGCTGCTGGCGCGGGTCGCGCCGGGCAACCACGGCCGCCAAGTCAACCTCCATCCAATGTGATGACGCAGGAAGACTGGGACTACTTCTGGAAGCTGCCTCCGGCCCGTCGTGACGCCTACATGCAGGCCAGGAATGAGCGATACCATAGAGAGGTCCAGGAATACTGGCGAAGGGAGCAGATCGAAAACCGCAAGAGAGCGCAGGCTGCACAGGAAAGGGCGAGGAAAGTTGAGGAAAGATGTCTGAAGCTGGCACTGGGAGTCTCGGACGAGCAGTGGCAGACACTCGGCCCCAAACTACGCAGAATCCGGGAGCTGCAGAGGCAGGAGGGCTTGGCGGCCTCAGCGCCGCGATTCGATGCGAACGACGTCCGTGTACCGTTCGACGAGACGCTCCACGGATACGAGCGGATCACCACTACCAAGAGCGACACAGGCAACTACACACGGTGGAGCAGTTCCAGCGGTGGCCAAAGTCGCGGCGGCATGTCCGCACGAGCGGGCGGCAGCGCCGGGGGTGCGAGCTTTGGTGGCAGCGCGACCGGAGGAGCTGCCAGCGGGGGTGCCTCTGGCAGCGGTATGGGCGGAGGGTTTGCCGACGGTAGTGGCTCCGGCGGTGGTATGGGCGGGGGGCTTGCCGGTGGCAGTGGCTTCGCCGGTGGTCGGTCGTTCAGCACGCCGTTTGCCTGGAGGCGACTCGAGCCGGAGAACTACGAGCCCACCGAAGGCGAGCGGCTCTGTGAAGAGCTCTTCATTCTCCTTGAAAACGAAGACCCCGATGAGAGCCAGGTTCAGCAAAGAACCGAGGCCCTGCAGCGCCTGCGGGCAGAGGCCCGCCGGGAATTGGCCGAGGCGCAGGCGGAACTGGCCCCGATGCTCACACCCCGCCAGCGGGCCCGGCTGATCCTGATGGGGTATCTCGATTGACCGGCCGGAGGGAGGTTTTTTGCGTCGGCGCGAAGGATTTAGCCGGACTTTGCACAAAAGCGTGAAACGCCGGCCGAGCACACGGGACTTAGGATATGAGTGGGACTGGTGCATCTCGCCTAGGCGCGGGGTACGGGATGGACCTCGGTTGATGGATGTACGGGCACTGTCGACGTAGACTGGGCATAGGGATATGTTTGGTGAGAGGCGACCTTTTTAGGAGGGAAAGCCATGCGAAGCGAAAGACTCAACAGACTGTTTGCCATCATTCTGTGCACCGGCGTGCTGGCGGGCGTGTTGCCCGCCCAGGAGCCGCCGGATGCGGCCGAGGCCTTCGAGCCGTACTGGCGCTCGGTCACGCTGCAATCGCAGCTCTACAACCCGGTCGAAGAACCCGACCGCGACCCGAATGCCCAGACCACATTGCAGATTTCCGGCAGCGTTCGGATCCTCGACTACACCGGCCTGATCGGTGTGGAGATGACACAAAGAGAGGCCATCGTGTGGGACCAGGACGGCGTGGAGATCTACAACTCCGTCGATGGTCCTTCGCTCAGCCGCACGTATCAGTCGATCGAGGACGCCACACGCCTGGCTGCGGTGATTGGAAGAGACGATGAATTCCATTTTGGCGTGAGTTTCCCTGTTGATCGCGCGCTGGGCTATCCGTCGGCGCTGAGCCGCGTAGAGTGGTCTCTGGACGTCTTGATGGCGGATGCGTTCGAGGTGGTTGACGTTCCCTTCGAGCCCAATGAAACCCCGATCGAGGTGATTCCCGGGCTGGAAATCCTCGTACAGGAGGCCACGGTCGAGGAGGGCCGATACAGCTACCGCATCCAGGCGAGCTACGACCCCAATCTCGCCTCCTATTCCACGGGATTCTGGCATTTCTTCCGCGACGAGGTTCCCCCGCCCGTGATGCTGGTCAAGATGGACATGCTCAACGCGGAGGGCAAGTCGGTGTGGGATGTGAGCAGTTCGGGCAGCTCCGGCTCCAGTTCCGGCACGAGCGCTCATTTGTCCGATGGCCTGATGGTCGCCACGAGTTCGGGCAGCGGCCGGTGCAGCGCCTGCGGCGACGTGACGACGATCCGCTACACGGTCGCCCTGGCCCCCTATGAGCGGCAGGTAGCGCTGGCACTGGAGAACATCCCGGTCCCCGGCTTCTGAGACGCTCGTCCGGGCGATAACGACCATCCCAGGGGCGGCCAGCGGAGGCGGCCGCCCTTTGTTCTTGTATGTGTCGGGCGGCGGCTCGCCACGGCGGCACCGGTACGCGAACCGCCCGGGCCGAGCCTCCCGGATGCAAGGCATCAAATTTCGCGGATTTGCCGCAAAAGATGTGAAACGTCACCTGTGGCTCATGGACTCACTAAAGGCAGGCGTTGCCTCCTGTGTTCGTGCAGAGCAATCTCTTTTTGGAGGGAAAGCCATGAGACGCGGAGATTGGCGGACAGATTTGGTGGTGGTCTTGTGTGCGGCGCTCGTCCCAATATGCGTCGGGGCCGCACAGTCGAACGAGCGGGTGATCTACGTGGATGGGGCGGCGATGGGGGCGGGCGACGGTTCCTCGTGGATCGATGCGTACCGCGACCTCCAGGATGCGCTGGCCGACGCGAACGAAGCGCCGCCGGCCGTGATTCGTGTCGCCCAGGGAACCTACCGGCCCGGCCCGCCCATGGGCGCAACGCTCGACTCCTGGAACGCCACGTTCCAGTTGCCCAACCGCGCTACGCTGGAAGGAGGATACGCCGGCGTGGCGGGGACCGATCCGAACGCCCGGGATGTGGAGCGCTACCGGACGATTCTCAGCGGCGACCTGTCCGGGGACGACACGCCGGGCGAAGACTGGAACGTGCCCGCGCGACAGGAGAACTGCCGCCGAGTTGTGACCGGAACCGGAAAGGACGAGAGCGCCCTCATCGACGGGTTTACCGTCACCGGTGCCACCGGACCTGCCGTGGATATGAAGATGAAAAACTCCGCCTTTCGTCGCTGTTGCTTTGTCGATAATGCCCAGGCTGGGATCCACACATGGCGATGCAACAGTGTCCTGACAGAATGTGTCTTCGAGCGGAACCGGCGGTCGTGGGGTGCATTCACGAGTTCGGATGGCGATGCCACCTTGACGGATTGCGTGTTCGTCGACAATGGTGGAGGCGGCATCCAGAGCACCGGCTCGCTGGACCTTCTTCGCTGTTCCTTCGTGGCCAATAGTGGAGCGGTCGATTGTACGCGCCAGTTAACCGCACGGGCCTGCACGTTTGTCGGGAACACCGGTTGGAGGGCAGCCGTCAGCGCCGGGGGCAGCGTTACGCTGGTGGATTGCCGCTTCCTCGGCAATTCAGCAAGCCGCATGGGGCCCGGCGCCTTGGGCACGTCCGGCGACAGCGTACGTGTCAGTCGCTGCCTGTTCGCGGGCAATACCACCAGAGGGATCGGCAGCATCGCAGGGGGCGCCATTGAGAACCATGCCACAGTGATGAAGCTGGCCAACTGTGTTTTCGCGGGTAATTCTGGCGGTCCATTCGGACCCGGCGCGATCTTCACGAGCATGGCGATTCTGGAAATCTCGAATTGCACCTTTGTTGACAATCGCGGGCAGCCCGCCAGCGTCCTGATGTATGCGATCCTGCCCGGCGCCAGGGCGGAACTGACCCGGAACATCGTCCGGGACGGACCGGAACCGTTCACGTCTCTGTTTGGTCGGGAGCCGCAGATTTTGGTCACGTACAGCAACATCGAGGGCGGGTATGAGGGCCGGGGCAACTTCGACAGCGACCCGCTCTTCGTCGATCCGGGCCACTGGGACCCGAACGGCACGCCCGAAGATCCGGACGACGACGTCTATGTCGTGGGCGACTACCACCTGAAGTCGCAGGCCGGGCATTGGGATCGTGCGACCGAGACTTGGGTATTCGACGAGGTCACCAGTCCATGCATCGACGCGGGCGATCCCAATGCTCCGCTGGGCGCCGAACCCTTCCCAAATGGGGGCTTCGTCAACATGGGCGCGTACGGCGGCACGAGCGAGGCCAGCCGGTCCTACTTCGGCGAACCGGTCTGCGAGACCCATATTGCCGGCGACATCAACGGCGATTGTAAGGTGGATGATCTCGACATGGACATCCTGCTATCCCATTGGCTGATGCCGGACATTGGAAGAGCCAACATCCCACCGACCGTCGTCCTGACCAGTCCCGAGGACGGCGCCGAGCTTGCCTATCCAATGCCGATCATCCTTCGGGCGGAGGCGTCGGACGTTGACGGAACCGTGCTCACGGTGCGTTACATGGTCGAATATCGTAGTGAAACATCGCGCGGCACAACTGGTCTGCTTTCTACGGACCCGACGGACGGCTGGCGCCGGGAGGTGAACTGGTCGAACATCCATTACGATAGTGTCTATACCATCTGGGCCGAGGCTACCGACAACGACGGCGCCGTAACCATCTCCCCAAAGATCCACGTGACCCTGCATCCGTAGCATACGACCGCGGGTTAATCGTAGCGAAGCGGCAGCGGGTGGAGGCCGCCGCCCTTCGTTTTTGCGCACTTCGAGCGGGTCAAGAAATTTTTCAGAGAATTTTCGTTTTTTCCATTGGCGCCTTCTACGGATGTAGTAGAATGCTACTACGGCTGTAGAAGGAGAAGCACCTATGAAGCTAACTGAAGCAGAATGGCAGATCATGAAGGCGCTGTGGGAAAAGCACCCGGCGACGGCCCGCGAGATCATGGAGCGGCTGCCGGCAGGGGTCAAGTGGGCCTACACCACAATAAAGACCATGCTCACGCGACTGGTAGAGAAACAGGTCGTCAGTGAAGCCAAGCAGGGCAATACCAGTCTGTACGACCCGCTGATCTCGCAGCGCAAGGCTAGGCTCAGCGCATTTCGTGCGCTGCTGGAGACGGCCTTCGACGGCGCCATGGGGCCGCTGGTCCACTTCCTGGTTGAAGAGGAGCAGCTCAGCCCGAAACAGAAGCGTGAATTGGCGAAGATCATGCAGGATGAGGCCAAAGGCAAGGGAGAGACAAAATGATCGAGTCCATCAACACCATAGCTCGTTTGTGGTGGGAATGGTCTGCCGCCATGTTCTGGCAGGTCGGCCTGTTGATCGTCCTGATCGCCTGTATCGACCGTCTAATACGGCGGTGGGCTTGGCCGCAGTTGCGGTATGCGCTGTGGTCGCTGATCCTCATCAAGCTGATTCTGCCGCCGACGCTGTCGCTGCCGAGCGGCATGGTGCCGCAGTTGCGCCCGGTCGTGGAGCAGGCCGCCCAGTGGATGGATTCTGAGAGCTCCGTTGCCGCGGAAAGCCCCATTCTCCGCACGCTTCATGAGAACGCGGCTGCTGTCGCTGCCGTGGAGCCGGTACCCCCCGCGCGCGCCGGCTTCGCCATGGTCGAATTACGTGGCTCTGTTGAGAGCGAAGGCCTTCGGGGTGGCGCAGTCGTCTGCAAGAAGAGCCGTCCCCTCCCGATGTCTATCGGGACGCCTGAGGCTGCCACCCCGCTGAATCCACAATCCGAAATCCAAAACCCGCAATTGTCGTGGCAGTTCTATGCGATGGCGATATGGCTCACAGGAACGCTGATTCTGGGAGCTTGGCTACTGCTCAGATTGCACTCGTTAGTCGGCCGGCGCGCCAACCGTGCGGCAGAGACGTCTCTGCCGCAATCCTTCTACAGCCATCTGGCCGGCTGCGCGGAGCGTCTGGGGCTGCGGACCATTCCCAGGGTCATCGTGGTCAGGCAACTGGCTACGCCCGCGGTGTTCGGGGTCTTCCGGCCGGTCTTGCTCATGCCCAAAGGCTATCTGAGCAGGCTGAGCCGACGAGACACCGAGCATATGCTCCTGCACGAGCTGGCGCACATCCGCAGGGGTGATCTGCACGCGCACGGTCTCTACATGCTGTTGCAGATCGTGTACTGGTACAACCCCTTGCTCTGGCTGGCGCGCCGGCAACTGCATCATCTGCGGGAACTGTCGTGCGACGCCACGGTCGCCAACCTGCTGCGTGAGCAGACGAGCGCCTATCGCCAGACGCTTCTGGAGACCGCCCGGCGTTTCCTCGCCCGCTCGACCGAGCCGGGCCTGGGCCTGCTGGGCCTGTTTGAAGACGCGAACCGTTTAGTAGTCCGCTTGGACTGGTTGGCTAAGCCAACCTGGAGGCATAGAACCATGAAACGTGCATTCGTACTCGCCGTGGTGGCGCTGATGTTTGCCTGCGTGCTACCGATGGCGCAGGGGCAGGACAGCGCGCCCGCTGTCGCGGAAAACAAATCAACCGACCAGATTGAGGAGAAGACCCCGTCGTCGCAGGAGCTTGCGGAGTTGCAGGCGCGGCTTGAGAAGCTGGAGGTCGAAAGACAGAAGCTCCAGAAGGAACTCCAGATGCTGGAGCAGGCCCGCCGGAAGGCGACGGAGGCCCAGGCCCAGAGCGTCGAGGCCGGCAAAGAGGCCAAGAAGGCCAAAGACGCTGCCGACAAAGCCCGGCTCAAGGCCAAGGAGGCTCAGGCCCATGCCATGCAGGCCCATATGGACACGGAGGAGTACCAACAGTGGGCCACGGAAATGCAGGCCTGGGCCGAGCAGATGCAGCAGTGGCAGCAGAGCCCGGAGATGCAGGCGTGGAAGAACGACGTCGAGGAATGGAAGAACAGTGACGAGTGGAAACAGTGGCAGGAGGACGTGCAGAAGTGGGGCAAGGAATATGGCGATGCTTTCGGGAAGGCGTACGGCGGCGCTGATGCTCCTGCCGACGTCCCGCCCGTGCGGCCGATGCCCCCGATGCCGGCCATGCCCGCCATGCCAGCGATGCCTATGGCACCTGGTGCCCCCGCTCCCGCTGCGCCGCACCCCATGCCGATGCCCATGCCGGTCCTTCCGGCGATGCCGCAGGTGCACGTGCCCGCCATGCCTGAGATTCACGTGCCGGATATTCCCCGCGGAGATATCCGTTGGGAAGAGGATGGGAAACACGACGACGGCAAGGCCAGAGCAGAGGAAACGATGCACTTCACGTCGCCTCTGGTCGATGGTGGGCTCCTGATCGTGGAGAACCGCGTCGGGGCCATCAACGTGCGCGGTGGCTCGACGAATGAGTGCCGCATCGATGTCAGGGTCACGGCCCGAGCGGAGACGGAGGAAGAGGCTCAAGCGATGGCCAAGGCTGTGAAGATGACGGTCGACAACTCCGATGCTCGGTTCTTCATCAAGCCCGTAAAGCCCGACAATGACGACTGGAGCAACCTCGACGTGGCCTTTGAGATCACCGTGCCTCGTAAGGTGAATCTCCAGCTCAGCACCGATGTCGGCGCCGTGCTGCTTCGTGACGTGCAGGGCCAGATCAAGGTCAGAGCGAACGTCGGCGCGATCAAGACCGAGGACGTGCGCGGCGATGTCGAACTGGAAACCAACGTCGGCAACGTCGACTTCGTCGCACCGGACGACCTGTCGGCCAAGGTTACAGCGGTAACGAACATGGGCTCGATCAAGAGCGATCTGCCGATCCAGGTCGCCAGCAAGGTGCAAGCGGGCCAGGGCCATCCGCAGATATCCATGGGCAGCAGTGCCGCCGGGACGCTGGGCGCCGGCGAGGGGACCGTGAAGCTCAAGTCCAACGTCGGCTCGATCTCCATCCGTTCGAAGACCTCCGGCGACAAGTCTATCAAGGTCAAGACGAAGCCCTCATCTCAGGCCGCTGCATCCGGCGTCCGCATGGTCGAGTCGATCAAGGAAACACAGGAAGGCGACCAGTATCTCCTCCAGAGGACGGAAGCGCAGACCGTAACCTTGCTGCCCGGCTCCGTTCTCGACGTGACCAACGAGGAGGGTGCGGTCACCGTTCGTGGCACAGACGGCAAAGACTGTAGCGTGCAGGCAATCCTCACACTCCAGGCGCCCACAGCGGAAGCTGCCAGGCAGTTGTCCAAGGCCGTCTCGGTTGACCTGACCCCATCGGACAAGGGGCTTTCGATCTCTACCGTCACGCCGGAAACGATGCCTGCCGATCACTCCTGCAGCGTGGACCTGCTGATCCAGGTGCCACGCCGGACGGATCCGAATATCACAAACAGTGAAGGCGATGTGAAGATCACCAACCTCGAAGGGCAGATCAAGCTGAACGTAGAGGACGGGAACGTCCACTGTGAACGTCTGGCGGGCGATCTGGATCTTCGCCTCGAAGACAGCCAGTTAAAGATCGACCAGAGCGCATTTACGAACTGCCGAGTGGCGATGGAGGATGGCTCGGTCCAGTGCGACGCGGTTACAGGGAACCTCAACTTCGAGGTCCAAGACGGCCAGGTCAAGATCGTCTATGGCGATGATGTCCCCGAAACGTGCGCTATTGCGGTGGTCATGGACGATGGCAGCATCCAGCTTTCTGCCCCGAGCGAAATGTTCCCGACGGACGACTCGGCCAAGGTCCGCACGAAGGAAGACGGTGCCGAGTGGAAAACCATCGTCGCCACAGCGCAGGGCACGCGTGCCGTGACCCTTCGAACCGAAGACGGCTCCGTGAAGGTCGACAGACGCTGACCGAGGAACCGCAGGGTGGGCACGTCTCCAACCCACGCGGCTGAATCCGCTACTCCTGCACGATTCCACCAGAACGTGCATCCCTCTCCACCAGGCCGGGTCCACACACCCCGGCCTTTTTGCTGCGCTGCCCTGGCCGCAAGTCTGTGGGATGGGCTTCAGCCCCATGCTGTATCTCCAGATGTTCATCCGAATCTTGCGGATGGTTTGGGCCGCAGGTACAATGCGAGGGGTACAATCATAGGGAGGAATTCAGATGCGCAAACGAATGGTTACGTATGCACGATTTCTGTCGGCCGCCCTTCTGGTCTTCGCCGCGTGGCACGGCTTCGTCGCAGACAGGGTCTGTGCTGCGGCAGCTATTGTCGCAGGGTCCGATGTGTCCGCGCCCGACCGCATCGCGCTGAAATCCGGCGACCTGCAATTGGTCCTGGAGAAGAAGGAGCAGGGCCTGCGCGTAGCCAGCCTGACCGATCTCGTCACGAAGACCGAGTTGAATCCCGCCGAGCCGGCGCCGCTGTTCTCCGTCGTACTGCGCGACGTGCAGACGAAGGACTTGCTCACCGTCACCGCCGACTCCGGTTGGAAGCAAGTCGACGTGGCATCCAGCGGCGTCACGGGAGCGCACAAGTTCGCCTTCGTCGCCCCAATGGATGATCGACTTCAAGGAATCCGTGTCGAAGTGAGGCTCAAAGTCGAGGCTGACGACAGCGCACTGACGTGGGACTTGCAGATCACGAACGACAATCCCCGATGGGCTCTGTGGCACATCGTCTTTCCACGGACGGCGGTGCGCGACTTGGGCGAGGGCGGCAGGGTGTTCGCACAGGTCACCTCCGGCGTCGAGCTTTCCAACATGTGGAGCAAAGGCGGCAAACGAGGTGGACCCTATCCAGGCGGCTGGACGGCCATGCAGTACATGGCGGCCTACAACAAGGCCCATCGGACCGGGCTCTATGTGGGCATGCACGACCCGTTCGGCTCTACGAAGAGCATTTTCGCGGAAGGCCAACCGGACAAGCAGGCGGTGGTCCTCACCTTCGACCATCCGGTCCCCAACATGGGCAAGGCAGGCGTCGGCTTTGACCTGCCCGGCGAGGCCCGGTGGCAACTGCTGCGCGGAGACTGGTTCGACGCGGCGCAGATCTACCGCGCCTGGGCGATGCGCGAAGCCCGATGGTGGCCTGCGCTCGGACCTGCCGGCCGCGAGGACACGCCGAAATGGATGCGAGAGCTGCCGGCGTGGGTCATGACAGGGGGTGCCGCATCCGACTGCGTTCCGCAAGTCCGCAAGTTCGCCGAGGCGATCAGCCTACCGACCGGCTTTCACTGGTACAACTGGCACCAGATCCCCTTCGACAACGACTATCCGCACTACTTCCCGGTCAAGGACGGCTTCGCCGAGGGCGTCGCTGAACTGAAAGCCGCGGGCGTCCACCCGATGCCCTACATCAACGGGCGGCTATGGGATACGCGCGACAAGGGCGCCGAGGACTGGGCATTCAGCCGGACGGCTCTGCCGGCTGCGACGAAGGACGAAGACGGCAGGGCCTGTACCGAAAGCTATGGCAGCAAGGAGACCGACGGCAACAGCGTCACGCTGGCGGTCATGTGCCCGGCCACGCCCCTGTGGCAGGACCGCGTGCACGACATCGTGCTTCGGCTGTTCGACGAGTACGGCGTCAGCGGCGTGTACATCGACCAGATCGCGGCCGCCCAGCCGCGTCTGTGCTTCGATGCCTCGCATGGTCACGAACTCGGTGGGGGACACTGGTGGACTGAAGGCTACTGGAAGATGCTCGACGCCATCCGCGCCGCCAAGCCCGCCGACCGCATGCTCACCACGGAGTGCAACGCCGAACCCTACATCAAATGGCTCGACGGCTACCTCACTTGGCATTGGCAGCAGCAGGACATGGTTCCGGCGTTCTCGGCGGTTTATGGCGGGACCATCCAGATGTTCGGACGGGCTTATCGCGGCGGCCCAACCCAGGACCTGGCCAACCGCATGAAGGCCGCCCAGCAACTGGTCTATGGAGAGCAGATCGGCTGGTTCGGACCGGAGATCATCGAGCGAGCCGACTGTTGGCCGTTCCTGCGCGATTGCATCCAACTGCGCTGGCGGCTGCGAGAATACTTCTATCGAGGCCACATGGCCCGCCCGCCGCACCTGGCGGGGGCCGTCCCGACCGTCACCGCCGACTGGCAATGGAGCGGCGAATGGCTGGTCACCACCGATGCGATCATGACCGGTGCTTGGCGGATTCCCCAGGAGGGTAAGGTTGTACTCCTGTTCGCCAACGTCTCCGACGATCCCTATGCCGGCCGTCTCGATTTGGACCCCGCCGACTACGGCCTGGCCGGCGGATCGCTCAAGGTTACCGCAATCCAACCCGACGGCACACAAAGGCCGCTTACGGTCGAAGCCGTTGACCGTGCCGATGTGGAACTGCCACCCCGAAGCATGATTGCCTGGGAGATTTAGCCCACCGCCACAACCGCGATGCGTGTATTGCCCCTTCCGTGAAGCCATTCTCTTCGGGAAGATTCCGACTGCCTGATACGAAAACCGGTCTGCCTGTTGTTATATACGGGACGATTGATCGTTTTGTGAGGCCGGCTGGCAGATGCTCGAAGATAAATGGCTCATTTTGAGATTCAACCGCGGCGACAAGGGCGCCCTGCGCCGGCTCTACGACAAGTACAAAGACGACCTGGTAACCCTGGCGGCCTCGCTCCTGCTGGACGTCAGTGCGGCCGAGGATGTGGTTCACGACGTCTTTCTGGTCTTCCTTCACTCGGCCGGGCGGTTCCGCCTGACCGGGAGCCTGAAGGGCTATCTCCTCACGTGCGTGGCCAACCGTGCTCGTAACCAGAACAGGGCCGCTTGGCGGCGTGTGGCGCCCGCCCTGGAGAACGTGCCCGAGGTGGGTTGTGATGCGCCCGGGCCCGAGCAGGTCGCCATCTTTGGCGAGCAGCTCGACTACTTGGGTGAGGCGCTGCGGCAACTGCCCTACGAACAGCGGGAAGTCCTGCTGCTGCGTTCACAGGGCCAGATGCGCTTCGCGGCTATCGCCAAGGCTCAGGGCGTCTCCATCAATACCGTGCAAGGCCGGTACCGGTACGCGATCAGGAAGTTGCAGTCTCTGCTCGATAGTGAGGCAGACCGATGAGATCAAGACGGGACATCGACAAGTTAATCAGACAGTTGCAGGTCAAGGCCAGCGATCACCTCAGCGAATGCGTCCATGGCGATATCGAGGAATTCTTGGCCGACAAGAGAACAAACACAACTCCAACGACAAGGAGAAGGATAATGATCGGTTCATTGACGAAACTGGCAGCCGCAGCGGCGATCGTTCTCGCCGTGTTGATCGGCTTGAACGTCATCGAAACGCCCAGCAGCAGTGGTATCGCCTGGGCACAGATTCCGGAGCGCGTCGCGAGCGTCGATGCGTTCATCTTCAAGCTGTCCGTCCGCATCACTGACGATAGTGTCCAACCTGCCCAGGAACACGTGGCTCAATCGATCTTCTATTTGTCCGAGGAGCATGGCTTTCGCATGGACATTAACGCCGATGGCAAGCTTACCTCGTGGTATATGGCTCGCGGAGCTGACTCGATGATTGTCGTGATTCCCGATGAGAAGACGTGGTTTGCGTTTCCCATCCCGGAGGATCAGCGCGGCAAGATGCCCGAGGAATACAAGGACCCGGCCGACTACATTCGCCGCTTCATGGCCAGGCCGTACAAGGAACTGGGCCGCTCGATAATCGATGGCGTCGAGGTCGAGGGAATCGAGGTCACTGACCCGCCCACCGATGGCGAGCCGATGGAGAATGCCATCGGGCGAATGTGGGTCGACGTCGAAACAGAACTGCCCGTCCGAATCGAAATCGAAGGCACCGCCGACGGCCAAAAGGTGCAATGGCTGATGGACTTCAAGTGGTCCGAGGCCGTCGACCCGGCCGTTTTCGAGCCCAACATCCCCTCTGACTACACCCCACCCCTCCCGTAACGCCACCATGTGCTGCTTTCAGGGCCGGCCTCGGGGCTCGGCCCTTTCTCATGCGCATTTGCTGCTCGGTCTCAGCGGAAAAAGTCGTTCGTCTAAGGTAAAATGGCCCGTCGTCTCGTCATAGAGGTGACGATCGACCGTTAAGGACCATGTGGGCAGGCCATGACCGAGGATAGACAGCTTCTGGAGCGACTCAAAGGCGGCGACAAGGACGCCCTCCAGGTGATCTACGAGAAATACGAGGGTACCCTGGCGACATTGGCCGGCAGTCTCCTTGATGATCACGCCACCGCCGAGGACGTGCTTCAGGATGTGATGGTGTGCTTGGTTCGGTCGGTGTCCAGACTGAACATCAGAAGTGATCTCCGAGCTTACTTGGCGACGGCGGTCGCGAATCGGGCTCGCGACTACTATCGAAGGCAACCCCGTCAGAAGGTTGTGGCTCTCGACAAAGCGCTGGATGTGGCGTCGGCCGGCGACGGCCCGCTCCAGATGGTGATTCGGGATGAGCGATTGCAGCAAGTGCGTTCTGCTCTGGAAGAGCTGCCCTATGAACAGCGCGAAGCCATCGTGTTGCGGCTGCACGCGGACATGAAGTTCAGAGAGATCGCCCGGTTCCAGAGCGTGTCGGTCAAGACCGCTCTGAGTCGGTACGCCTACGGACTCGACAAGCTTCGATCCAGATTGAATGGTGAGGCAGAATAATGACACCGAAAGATCCCATGGAAGAACTCGTACGAGATTTGCGATATCAGCTCCGCCCCGCTGCGAAGGGCCGCATCCTCGATAAGGCCTGCGGGGCGATAGATGAAATGCAGACCTCGGTGCTGGCTTCGGGCCGGCCCCGAATATGGAGCATGACGATGAACAGTAAAGCAGGAAAGTTTGCCTTGGCCGCCGCGGTCATCCTGATCGTGCTGGGCGGCATCACCCTCTGGCCCTTCGTCCGGACCGATACCGGACAGTGGTGGCTCGGCCCACCGGCCGCCTGGGGAAAGGAGATTCTCGATTCCCTCGATCGTATCCAGGCGGTGGTCTACCGTCAGCGTGCTGGCTGGACCAGCGACTACGACTCACCCGAGATGAGCACGGGCTATGAGATTCGATTCAACGCCAAGGACCGGTACCGGCGGGATCGCTACGACGACGGCGTGCACATTATGAACACACAGTGGGTCGTGCCGGATGGTAACGGGGTTCAGATGATTGAGGTCTCCTATGAATACGAGTGCTGGTTCTCCCAAGAGAACGAGGCCTATGGTTTCATGGAGAGCATGATCGACCGGATGCGGTCCTACGTCAGCCTGTTAGACAAGGCAGACCGCCTCCTGGAGCCGGAGGCGTTCGACGGGCATGAGTGCGTAGGTTTTGAAGTAAGTACGGCCACGTATGGCCACAACGCGGAAGGACGTTTTGATCGCATCTGGTTCGACGTCGAGACGAAGCTGCCGATGCGGATCGAACGCTACGGCATTACCACGGACTTTGACCCTGGGCGGAAACTGACCCTGATTCACGATCAGTTCGAGTACTTTGCCGAAGTGCCGGCGGGTCTGTTTGTTCCGGAGATTCCGGCCGGTTACATCAACGCGCATCCCGACGAGATGCGCAGGGCCCGAGACGCCCGGACGAAGGGCGAGATGATCTTCGCGGAGGTGCCGACCGATCTCCAGGAGGAGGTTGTTTCGGCGCTGAAAGTGGTGAAGGCGGGCGCCTATCGCCAGGGCAATGTAGTCACGTCGTTCTCCGGGCGGGCTTGGCGACAGGACACGTATTCAGATACAGGTCTGGCGCGGACCACGTGGCTTGCGATCGAAGGGGGCCCCGCCGAAGGCCCATTCGAGGGCAGCGGGAGTGCGTCGGTGATGGAGACCAGTGTGGATCTTCAGAACCGCACGTTCCGGGTCGTCACGCACACGGACTCGCCACAGCCGTGGCATCCGATGAGGAACATCCTTTTCGTCGTTGGTTTGCTGAATCGAGCGGACCACTTCTACAAGAATGTGGAGATTGACGGCGTCGCCTGCTTTGGATTCGACGTCAGCGCGAAGAAGTATGGCGACAATCCCGACGGGATGCTCCACCGCGTCTGGTTTGACGTGGCTACGAATCTCCCGGTCCGGATCGAGTTCGTGTGGCCTCCAAACGGCACCAGAGACACGCGCACGGAGGTAGAAGAACAATTCGAATGGAACCCCTTACTACCGGAAGAGTTCTTCACTCCACAGATTCCTGCCGATTTCAGCTTGGCGACAGACTAAGCGAAGACTCCGCCATTCGCACTGACACTCCAGGCCGGGCGAAACGACCCGGCCGGCCTTATGCGCTCTAGGAAAGGCGCTTGTTCCTGACGCGACAGGGGGATTAGAATCCACATCATCGTCCGTATCGCAATGGAAGAAGGAGCTGTAACATCATGCGAAAGAACAGTCCGCTTCGAGGAACGCATCTGTTTGTCCTCTTGTCTCTTGCGATAGTGATGTTCTTCCCGACCGTGTCACACGCTTTCGACTACGCCATCGGCGCCGACCTCTCGTTTCTCAAGCAGGCGGAGGATCGAGGCGCCGTCTTCAAGGACGAAGGGCAGGCCAGGCCGGGCCTCCAGATCTTCAAGGACCATGGCTACAACTGGATTCGCCTGAGGCTCTTCCACACACCTTCGCGTCTGCCCAACGATCTCGCGTACACGATCGCGCTGGCACAGGACGCCAAGAAGCTGGGCTACAAGTTCCTGCTGAACTACCACTACTCCGACACTTGGGCCGACCCGGGCAAGCAGTTCATCCCCAAGGCGTGGGAAGGCAAGTCGCACGCCGAGCTGGTTCGCGCGGTGTTCGAGTACACGCGCGATACGATCTGCGCCTTTCGCGATGCCAACGCACTACCGGAGATGGTCCAGGTCGGCAACGAGATCACTCCCGGCATGCTCTGGCCCGATGGCAAGCTCCCCGACAACTGGGACAATTTCGCCGAATTGCTCAAGGCGGGCATCGACGGCGTCGAGGCCGGTCGAGGCGATGGGCCGCGACCACTCATCATGATCCACATTGACCGCGGCGGCGACGGCAAGGCGACCAAGAGTTTCTTCGACAAGCTGCACTCTTACGATGTCCCCTACGACGTCATCGGCCAGTCGTACTATCCCTGGTGGCACGGCAGCCTGCTGGACCTGCGAGAGAACCTGATCTTCATGGCCGAGACGTATCGCAAGGACATCATCCTCGTGGAGGTAGCCTACAACTGGCGACCCGCCGAGTACGAAGGCAAGCCGGCGCCATTCCCCGAAACCCCCGAAGGGCAGAGGCAATTCCTGGAGGAAGTCCACCGCCTCGTTCTTGCCACGCCGCACAACCGGGGCAAAGGCGTCTTCTGGTGGGAGCCCGCCGTCATGGGGCCCCTGGGCCGTCGCGGCATGTTCGACAATGACGGCAATGCCTTGCCCGTCATCGGCGTATTCGACAAGTACACCCGCCGGTAGGGGCGAATAATCATTCGCCCCTACGGGGGCTTATGCTGTATTAGCCGCATGGGTCCAGGCCCATCCCACACACTACAGGCACCCGCCGATTCGCCAGAATCCGTATTTCGGTTAACCATAATCCGCTTTTCACGCGCGGCGAAGGCTACGGCTCTTGTCTGCGCGGCCGCAATATGGTACAAGATATTCCGGTCGGAAGTGACAAATCTGCGGATCGCAAGATGGGTTCCCAATCCGCGCGTCTGGAAACGTCTCAATTGCCGCGACGCCTGGGTCGAGAGCCCACGCTGTACAGCGTAAGGAGGATTGGTATGTGCATGAGAGTGTATCTCCCGATTCTGTGCGTTCTGATGTTTCTGGCGATTTCGGTCAATGTGGCGACCGCCGTCGATCCGGACCCCGTCGGCTGGTGGAAGTTCGACGACGGCGCGGGCACCGTCGCCCTGGACTCCAGCGGCAACGGCAATCACGGCACGATCTTCGGCGATCCGCAATGGATCGCCGGCCAGCTTGATGGTGCTTTGCAGCTCGATGGCACCGGCGATTACGTCGAGCTGCCGATTGGCCCGGTGATCGGCACGCTGGAGGAGGCCACGCTGACGCTGTGGGTGAACTGGTCGGGCGAGGGCGGCGACTGGCAGCGGATCCTCGACCTCGGTTCGGGCACTGCCAACTATCTTTATTTGTGTCCCAACAACGGGGCGTCCAGCGCGATGCGCGTCGCCATCACCGCCGACAACGGCGTCTGGAACGAGTTCGATTCGAGCGGTGGACTTCTTCCGCTCGGCTGGCATCACGTGACGATTACGGTCAGCAGCAGTGCGAAAAGGATGGAATTGTACCTCGACGGCCAGAGTGTCGGCTCAATGGCGAACATCACCAACACCGTCAATGCGCTGGGCGAGACCACACAGAACTGGGTTGGCCGGTCGCAGTACGACGCCGATCCGTATTTCAACGGCGCGGTGGACGACCTGCGCATCTACAACGTCGTGTTGTCCGACCGGCAGATTCAGACCGTGATGAGCGGCCTCAGCACGGGCGTCGCGTCGGGCCCAGCGCCGGCGAACGAGGCGACCGACGTGCCCCGGGATGTGGTCCTGGGTTGGACGGCCGGCCAGTTCGTGGGAGCGCACGACGTGTACTTCGGGATGTCGGCGGCAGACGTCAACGCGGCGAGCCGGAGCAATGCGATGGGGGTGCTGGTCAGCCAGGGTCAGGCGGGTCTGACGTACACGCCGCCGGTTCGTCTGGAGTTCTCGACGACCTACTACTGGCGGATCGACGAAGTC
>Ga0068714_10002331_pt1 | contig 24856 bp, 23 predicted proteins | sample MTBNYHSulfiMetaG_FD_62988 | JGI IMG/M metagenome (GOLD analysis project Ga0068714, IMG submission 62988) | Enrichment culture microbial communities from rom New York Harbor, USA that are MTBE-degrading - MTBE-NYH (New York Harbor Sulfidogenic)... | ecosystem: Environmental > Aquatic > Marine >... | reverse complement strand
CGCTTAAAACCCCGCACAACCGCTACAGCACCCGTTCTGTCGTTACCCCATTATCGATATCACACCTTATATAAAAGGAGGTCCAATCGTGGATTTTCAGCTGATTCATTTCAGAGACGCCGACAAGATCATCGAGGAAAAGGCCATGATCTCGGATGTGGCCATGACCATGGAATATGTGTTTACCGCCCTGCAAGGATCGCTTTATCGAAAAGAGCTGCTACGTCTTGCCCTGGATGAGATGGGATGGCGGGAAAGTGGATGTCTCAATGTCATTGCCGGCCGCCGTTACCAATACAAGGGATTCAAGCACGGTGTGGCCATCGACGGGCATTTTAGCGCCTACGAATACATCCTGGAGGGCCTGATGCGACTTCAAATCGGCTATGACAAGGGCAACATCGAAGCAGGGATCCTCATGCTGACGGCCAAACGAAGTGAAAAAAGTCCCTATGGGGATATCGTGAGCATGGTCAAAGAGGACGTGGATTCGCTCTATCCAACCATATCCATGCCCGTATCGATCTGCCTGTTTGACCTGGGAGAGCCTGATCTGCCCGAATAGATGGAGGTGCCGCTATGGCTTACCCATTTGAAAAGATGACGACCCGCAAATTGAGAAGCAAACTCCAGGATAGACGCAAATGGGATCGTCCTAATTGTGACGACTTTGACCGTTCAGAAGCAAACCCATTGAACGTCAACTCCCGCAGCTCCGATCCCACCCATTGTAAGACCAACGAGAGTCCAACCAGCCGTTGATCATCACCATCAATCAATAAATTCAAATTTCCCGGAAGCCACCCGTCCGCTTGTATGGATACGCACCGTGTTAGAGTCGTCAGGGGGAAATATAATGCGCCAGGTGGTGAAAGGCGCATCTTTCGGAAATCAACCCTTAAAGGAGAATCGTATGAAACCCAATTTGACCACCCTTGGCAAAGTGTTCGACCGCGTGGATGCCATGTCGGTAAACTGTTTCGATCAGAATATCGCCGTGCCGGACATATCGTTTGATAACCTGGACATCGTTCGCATTGCAGGTGAACCCCATTCGCTAAGAACCGTGGCACAACGATCCATATCCAATCGCTTGGGGATCCCTTACCCGTATTTAACCAGATGTCCTTCCGATGTGCAGGCGATGAATTTGAACCACTGGATCAAGCATGAGAAAAACGACCAGCTGCTGTTCCGTTTCGATGGTCAGGAGGTGCGGGCAGTCTTTACCACCAAGTATATTCCCGTGGACAATTTCGAAGTGATGGAGCGATTGGACTCGCTGGGATACAAACCCGAGACCCCGGTTCAATGTCATCTCGATACGGAGTTCATGTCATTGAGCATACCCGATGGTGCCAAGGCGTTTGACATCAACGGAGACAAATTCAAACCGGGCATATCGATATCAAATTCTGAGGTGGGACTGGCATCATTATCGATTGCGGCATTTGTGTTGAGACTGGTCTGCACCAATGGTCTGGTGGCAAAATCGGATGTCTCTGCCTCCTATCGGCATGTGAGCACCAAGATTCTAAGCGAGTTTCCCATCGTGATGGATAAGGTGTCGCTGGAGCTGGGTGCACAGCGGGAACAGTTCCGGCTGTCGTTGGAATCGCGAGTGGAAAATCCCGAATCGACCCTGGCCAGTTTCAATCGTCAGTTTGCGTTAAATGGTGGTGAGAAGGAAGCTGTGGAGTGGGCATGGCCGCAGGAAGCAGGAGAGACCATGTTCCATGTGGTCAATACGTATACCAGGGCGGCACAGATGGAGGGATTGGCGGCGGAATCGAGTTTCCGGCTGTCGAGAGTTGGCGGGAATATATTGGGGATGTTAAACTGAGAAGGGATTGAAGGGATATGGCCCGGTATGCTTGGAAGGGATGCTGGGCCACATTCTTTGAATATATTTAAAATTTCCGAGATTGATGAATAATTGAGCGCTGCCGTCAAAAAGAGAAAATGACAAGCTGTGGTCCCACCAGCTCTCCCCTGGCTATAATCAAATATATCCCGGAATGATTGTTTCTGGTCTAACAGTTCAGGATTGCTGCGCTAATGTGCCCCGGTTGAAAATTTCATAAGCGATTCCAAGCGTCGATTTCAAATGGTTTTTTTTATCATCCAAAGTGCTTTTACTCGTCTCCCATAAGACGATACCGGAAAAAAGAGACCCGAAGATATCGGCCAGTGCGACGGGATTCTTCTTGATAAACAGGCCAGCGTCGATGCCCTCCTCGAAGATTTTGGCAATGACCGTATTTGAGTAACGCACCAAATTTTTTATTTCATCGAGCAAATCCTCTGAGAGATTTTTCAGCGTCTGGCTGGACTGCAGGTGATACATGTTTATGGTAACCAAAGGGTCATAATTATATACATCGAACAGGACATCTTTCAGCGCGTCAAGTTTTTGCATCGTACTCAAATCGCTTTGATTCATAACATGGGAGATGCGCATATTCATATAATAAAGGATTCTCAAGGAAAGCGCGGCGTAAAGCTCTTCCTTGTTCTTGAAATAGATGAACAACGTGCTGTAACCCAGTTCGGCCTCTTTGGCGACATCTTCTATCGTCGCTTTGTTGAAACTTTTTTCACGAAAGACCTTTCTGGCAGCCACGAGGATCTGTTGTCGCCGTTGTTCCTTTTCTCTTTGCCTGCGATCTTGGATGCCCATTATTCATAATCCGGAGTTTGAAGAAATTGAATTATGGCAATCTATAAAAACACATCAAGCTTTGCAGGAGAGCTTGACCGAGTTCTTTGCCGAAACAGGATTCAACACTAAAAGAATAGAAGCCATCTTAAAAAAACCGAAGCAACATTTTTTCACAACCAAGCTGCACCATATTGAAGAAGTTTTCAGCATGGTATTAATAACGAACTACCAACCGTATGAAGTTCTGAAAATAAAAAAACAGTAAGTTGTGATTGCGGTCGAGCGCCATGGCCCCGTGCGGGCCGTTCCTGTTGAGAACGAACCGACACATTGAAGCCGATCATTAACCGTTTAGTCGATAGTAACGCCCATCTAATGAGCAATGAACATAGATCGTATCTTCATATTGGTCGACAGTTTTCAGCCCATTCGCATGTGACTCATTCCAAAGGCGAGTATAGCCGGGGCCGAGTGCATTGTAATACGGCTGAGTCGTTTCCATCTCTTTTTGAACGACCGCGTATCGATGTGTTTCACTGCTTTGGCAAAAGCCATCTGTTTCGATATCTCAATGAATTTGGTTTTCGCAGGGAGCATCGAATTTCTGTAAAAACGCTCACAACTGCTGAAAAAGAAAAAAGGGTAATGAAACCAATTTCGATCATAGATATGCTGTTTCTTTTAATTATGCGATGTTCTGGTTCTCATCTGCGAAGAACTAAAAAATGGGGCATCCAGGACGTCGAGTTTATTAAACCTTAGGTTGGTAGATAGGCCAGTATATTCTTAACTTTACTCCTCAAATTGTCAAGTACCATAATTTTAAACAGCACTTATGAAACTTCGTAATAAAAAAATGGACTATTAAAGCCTTGACATGAAAGTGCTGAGGATTAAAAATATTGGTATAAGTTTCAAGATATTAATGAAAAACCGTGAGCGGCGATGCGCTCATTGATGAACAACTTTCTTTCATAGTAAATTACTATGGATACCGAATTTGACCGCATTCTGAATGCAAAGGCACATGGATACTCCTAACCAAATATACAACAGCCGCATCTTTCAAAGCTATTTGGATTATTTGAGCCTTTCTCAACCTGATTTAAAAATCCAAGACATTCTTGATTATGCTGGTATAACTCGTGAGGAGGTGGCCGATTCAGCCCACTGGTTTACCCAGGAACAGGCTGATCGATTCTATCAAATTGTTGTTGAAAAGACTGGGGTTTCAGACATTGCTCGCAAGGCTGGTCATCTCGGTGCCTCGTCTAAAGGATTGGCGGTGACTCAGCAGTATGTGACCGGCTTGATGAACACCAAAACCGCTTTGCTATCCATGTCGAAGATTATTTCATTTTTCACAAAGGGTGCCACGGTCGAGGCGAAGCGATTAGCACAGGCTAAAGTTGAAATCATATCTACTCCCAACCCTGATGTAGAAGAAAAGCCCTACCAATGTGAGAATCGACTAGGGTACTTTGAAGCCGTACCGAAATTGTTTACGAATGTTTTTGGTAAGGTCGAACATCCATATTGCTTTCACAGGGGTGACGGGGCCTGCCATTACATTATCTCATGGACTGACCCACCTTCGCTGAGGTTGAAACTATGGCGCAATTATTCGGTAATTGGCTCTACTTTGCTGGCAGGAGTCCTGTTTTTGTTTTTGCCGATAAAGTCCATGATGTTTCCACTGGGATTCTTATTATTCATTAATATGGTAATATCGATAGCATATGCGCAAATTAAAAATAGAGAACTTGAAAAAATTATCGAACAAAGTCATTCGACGGCTGAAGAGCGGATCGAAGCAGCAAACACCAACTACAACAATTCTTTGCTGGTCCAGGAGATTGGCCAAGCGACCGCTGCCATCCTCAATGTCGACGACTTGATGAGCAAACTTGCCACGCTTATGCATCAGCGTTTGAGTTTTGATCGGGGGCTTATCATGCTGGCCGACGGCACCGGGACCTGTTTGGTTTATTCTGCAGGTTACGGGTATTCGGAGCAGGAGAGAGACTATCTGCAACAAACAGTGTTTCATTTAGACAGGCCTGATTCCAAAGGTTTTTTCGTGAGGTCGTTTTTGGATCGGCAACACCTGATCATTACCAACGCAACTGAAATGGCTGAAGCGTTGTCAGAAAAAAGCAAAAAGCTACTGGAATCGTTCAAGGTAAGGTCGCTCATGTGCATCCCGATCATATACAAAGATGAGCCCCTTGGTGTTTTGACGGTGGATAACATAAACTCTATTAGACCCCTTAAGAAAAGCGATATCAATTTACTTGAGGGAATTGCATCGCATATTGCCATTGGTATCAACAACGCGCGGTCCTTTCAAAAGGTCAAGGAAAGCGAAAGCAGGTATCGCCAAACGCTCGAGAGTATTGACGAGGGATACTTTGAGATCGACTTGAAACAAAGGCTTTTATTTGCCAATAAAGCACTCGGTGAGCTCGTCGGCCAATCTCTGGATTATTTGCCGTCGTTTCCTTTCGCGAGTTTTTTCAGCCCGGATTCGATCAAACAATTACATCGTTTGTTCGAACAGGTCGTGGATAATAGAAGCCCGGTGCGATTTGCCCAGCTGGAATTGTTGACAAGTAAAGGAGAAAATCGACCAGTGGATCTATCGGTTTCTTTGATCCTGGATCAAGATGGCTGTTCGGTGGGATTTCGAGGCTTTTTACGCGATGCAAGGGACAGGCTCCAATTGGAAGTGGATCGAATGGACTTGGAAAAGAAGTTAAAACAGGCTCAGAAAATGGAGTCCATCGGCACCCTGGCCGGCGGCATTGCCCACAATTTCAACAATTGGCTGACAGGCATATTGGGCAACGCAAGCCTGATCAAAATGGATGTCCAAAAACATGACAAGGTCTTGGAACGGGTCAATCGAATCGAGCACATCATTGAAAATGCAGCTAAGATGAACCGACAGCTGCTTAGTTATGCCCGGGGCGGTAATTATGAAGTCAAACCAATCGATTTAAATGAGGTGATCCGTGAAGTTTCATACACTTTCGCGGAGGCTAAGAAAGATGTCATCGTCAAGTTGGCTCTCGATGAAGAACTGCACACCATCAAAGCAGACAGAGGTCAGATCGAACAGGTATTGTGGAACCTTTATGCCAATGCGACTGATGCAATGCCGGGCGGTGGGAGCTTCACAATAGGTACGGCTAATGTTTCATCCGAAAAGATAGACGCTCGGTTCCAAGGCGTCCCACCGGGGGATTACGTGGAGCTTAGTTGTGTAGATACCGGCACTGGAATTTCGATAGAACACATGGATAGCATTTTCGAACCTTTTTTTACGACCAAGAATGGAAAAGGCACCGGTCTTGGGTTGGCTTCGTGCTATGGCATCGTAAAGGCCCACAATGGGTATATCGATTTTGCCTCTAAAGAGGATGAAGGCAGTACCTTTCTCATCTATTTGCCCGCAGTTGAAGGAGCCCCGGAGATGAAAAATGAAGCCGCCTCCACTGTCCAAAGAGGAACCGGTACTGTATTGATCGTCGATGACGAGGAGATGGTGGTTGAATCGAGCGCGGCAATTCTAAACAAACTGGGGTACGTTGCTTTTGGCGCAACCAGCGGTCAAGAGGTATTGGAAAAGTATTCCAAGACACTGGATGCGATAGACGTTGTGATCATCGACATGATTATGCCTGGTATGAGTGGTGGAGAGCTCTACTCCCAGTTAAAAGAACTTAAACCAGACATAAAGGTCCTGGTGTGCAGTGGATATAGTATGAACCAGAGTATCCAGAGCTTTTTAGATCAGGGCTGCCAAGGATTTTTGCAAAAGCCTTTCAGTATAGGAGCGCTTTCGGCAGCCATGAAGAATTTGTTGGTCGGTGCGGCTTGATGTAAAAGGCCTTTTGGGGGAAGATTGCAAAAATTCAAATTTAAGAGCTACTCATAATATTGCCAAGAATACCATAAATGACTCAAAGAGCTTGGTTCGCATTGTTCTATCAATGTTGGTCAGACACAGGGGGCCTATTACACTCGCGTAATTACGAGGAATATTTCATACAGACGGATCATGGGACCGCCCTTGTACTCGGTGCCATTGTTGGTAAGGACAGCTCTTCTTTTGCAGGACCGCAATTGCGCCAACACAGCGGGTCGGAAGCCAGATAGTCGCCCGTCATCTGATAAGCCGCTCCCCGGCAGCCGTAACATGAGTCAGCTTGATCGCACTCATGACAAGGGCCTTTGATTGTATTGCGATAATCTTTTAAATCCTTCAGGACTTTACTTTGGGAGAGAATATCGGCCAGTGTTGCTTTCCGGATGTCGCCAATGGAAAGGGTGATTCCAACGCATGGTTGAACTACCCCATTGGAAGTAACCAGACATGAGAACTGGTGACGCATGCACTTGTTTCCCAGCAATGGCGGTTGTATATCCCACGTACGACCGAAAAACCGTTTGTCGATATCCGCTATGTGTTTAAAAAAAAGTTCCAGTTCGCAGGAGGGCACATAGAGCCACTCATTGAGGCGGGCATTGGCCTGGGGCGTGATCATTTCGAAATAGGGCACGATGTGCTGCTCACGGAGCCACTGCCACATGCGCGGTAGCTCCTCGATGTTCTGGCGGCAAATGATCGAACTGACGGCCAGGAAACGGTCCCGGAAAGGGTAGCCGGCTGATTTGAGGTTGCTCAACGCACTTTGGATGATCTGGTAAGCGTCCGGATGGCCGGAGAGCCGATTCTGTTTTTCTCGGTCGAAAGAGTTCATCTTCAAAACGACGCGGACACCCAGTGCGTGCAGCGTTTCGGCAAACGCACGCGTCACCCCACTGCCATTGGTGAACATCTCCACCTCAAGACCCAGATGACGGATAAACTTAATCAGTTCGGTGGTGTGGGGGTAGATTGAGGGCTCCCCGCCCAAAACGATGATCTTGGTTGCTCCAAGCGCTCTGGCCTGGAGAATCACATCCTTGATTTCGTCGGGCGTCATTTCATCTTTAAGCTGGTCATCGCGTGGGACATAGCAGTATGGGCATTTGAAGTTGCAGCGCAGACTGAATTCTATCTCCATGGAGAGCAGCCGTCCCTGGCTGACGGCTTTCTCGATTTCATCATCAGGAAATTCAAAATTGGTTTCGTATAGCGGTTTGCGCTGCATAGTTTGTTGAATCCTGTATAGTCAGTCGGTTAAAGGATGACCGAGAACAATAGAAAGTTAATCGGGCAGTGTCAAGGCCATTTCTTTATTGTCCATGCAGTGCGAGCGAGTTGTCACTCGGGTGTCAGGCATAGAAGTACGCTCAATAAAAATGAAGGGCGATTTTGTAAGAGGTGGATGTGACATATTCCAGAAGCGAGACATAGTTGAATCAAACAGCGTATCAGGCACTATTTCCTCCATGAAACCAATACCTGTTACAAGATAGGACAAGGCTGTGGTTTAGGCCGCACTGTCCTCTTAGCTGATTAATGACTTCGAATAGGTTTTGTGATTGGTTGCTAAAATAGCATGGCGATGTGACAGACCCGGCCACTTTGGTGGGTGTTTTTCTTGGGATAAGCGATATTGTGGCTCAATAGCTTGACAGGTTGGCGATGAAATATTTAGATATTATAAATATTCAAATTGTTATCGGGAGAAACAATGAACAAACTAGAGTTGATCGAATCTCTGAAAGATGCCAAAAATCTAACAAAGTCTGAAGCCATCAAGTGCGTCGAGATATTTTTTGGTGAAATGGCAACTGCCCTTGAAAAGGGTGATCGTGTTGAAATCCGAGGACTGTACAGCATATTCGTCAAGGAGTATGCGCCGTATATGGCACGCAATCCAAAGACTGGTGAGCCCGTTCAGGTCGAATCGAAAAAGCTGCCGTTTTTCAAGGCCGGCACAGAGCTGAAAAGAAGGGTGGATCGATAAAACACAGTTCCCAAAAAAATTAAAAGATCGCAGGGCCGACGGTCTCCGGTTAACGAATTGACCCCATAGCTTACTTGCCCTTAAGGCTGTCCAGCCGATGGAGGCCACCACAAAAATTCTGCCACCTATTTCATAAAAAACCGCAGATCCTTCATATGAGAAACCTGCATGAAGGAGACCTAAAATGGTTTTAAGTAAACTTTGCACGCTTTTGGGTTTTTAACAAAAATCTTCTTTGTGAGGTGCAGACTATATTCAGACAAGGGTTTTAAGGTAAAAGCAACAATATGCATGGATTAATCGTTGTTTGAAGGTAACAGTTTTTCATCTACTTCGATATGTTACCAGAAATATTTACCAATAAATCACAGCCATAATCACTAAAGGAAAATTCTATTGGTTATTACAGAATTAAAAAGTAGGGCTTTGTTGGCAGCCCAAATGCATTCAAAACGATTGAATACAGTAAAAAACAATAAGGCATCGAAAAGGCCGGAAAGAAGTGTTCGACTGCCGCTTGCCAATTCAAGCCAGATTTTCATAACCTCCACAACAATTGTAAGATTACTCGAGTAGTTGATGAAATTTCTCAATGACGATCTTACTTGCCAAAATACTGTCATGATCTTCATCAAACGGAAACACATGAACCGAATCTCTTTGCGCACGATGGTCTATTTCACTTGCAATTTCAATCGTTCCGTCGTTGTTGGCCATCATCATACTGAAATTGCCTCGAATCCCGAACATCAGATAAAACTGCACATGATCCGGCAAAGATTTGTTGTAGAGATACGATATGAACTCGCTGTCAGGTGACAAATCATACCAGCTGGGCATCACGACTGGCGCATTCTTCACCCCTATCTGAGCCGTTTTGACTCCTCCCCAAGGCGTGGATAAAGTGATTAATTTTTTAATATATGGTTGTGAATCCTCAACGGCATTTTTCAGAATAAACGCCCGAGATACCAGGCCGCCCGTGCTGTGGCCAGCGATCACCAATTTATCAAAACCAAGATTGTCATGAAGCGACTTGACCATGTTGTTCAGTGCTCCGGCAATGGCATCGATCCGAACACCGGAAGGGTAATAATAAAACCAAGCTTGATAGCGGGACCGATCCATTTTTTCTACGATTGGTTTAAAACCGATCGGCGTACCATTAGTACCGTGAACGAACAATATAGGTGTTTTTAAGGGGCTATACGGCTCTATAAAATAAATCCCTACGCCGACTTGTCTTAGGAACGATAGCGGCTTCCAGCACCCCATGTAACCATTCTCTTGAGCAAAAATTGGATCATTGAGACTGGTTACAACACCGACCTTGAGCCAGGATTTTCCCGAAAGGGTGCTGATGTCAACAAAGGTCGGCAGATCAGGACGGTAGCCCGTTGTGCGCTTTAGGTAAATATTGTTTGCCTTAACTCCCTTGCCGTCCCTTACCATTTGTTTGGCATCGATATGAATTGGCTGGGATGCATTGGCATAACCGTATCGTTCTCCTTCATTATATGTAAAATCACAATTCAAATCACCAAAAGCTGCTATATAGTAAACTCCTTCTGGAACAAGGAACGAATAGTGGCCGGCAGGGTCTGGTAGCGAATAGTCGAAAACTTGGATCAGATCCTTTTCAACCCTGTACAGGACGGTAACAACCGGTATATCGTCTGATGCGTCGTTGAATATCTTTCCGTTCAGACCAAATGTGGCTTTCATTTCAAATAGCTGTCCTTTAAGTTCGAAAAACGCACAGTCGGTCAACAAATAGAAAACCATGACGGCAAAAACCGAAAGCCCAACCCCCCGTATCGAACGCTTTAAAAGCATTGAGATCTCCTTCCGGCTATAGTCTTTTGTATTTCCCTATTCAACTTCTATCAAATGTAGGTCTATCGATTGTCAGGTCAGGTAAACCAATAAATCATCGGAACCGCAGCTTGTGATCCAGCTGTTTCATAAATCGGTCGTAGGTGATGAATGTTTGGAACGCAATGCTCCAGGGAAATGTAAAAGAATAAATCTTGGCGTTATTTAGCAACACCTATCATCGGATTGATTTGTAAATGCTTACTGTTAACTGATGCGGATGTTATAAAACCTCTTAAAATCAAGCTTATGGGAAAATTGAACAACAGAAATAGTTTTTTACCGGCCTGTTAGAGCCTGGAAAATCGTTGGATGTCAGTTAGCAAAGCCGAAATGATCGCTTCAGGTCCTCTTAACAAGAAGGTGAAAAGGGTATTAACGATTTCAGAGCTCCCGATTTTAGCAGATAAGTTCGGTTCATAATTTAAAACAATCGGCAAGTTTTGTTGCCAAGCATACTTCTATTCCCGTTTTCCCCATGGAGGAGGCATGGCAAAAGAGCGATTCCGAAATCTCCATAAAGCCGAAGAACACCAATGGATCAAATTGTCTACATTGTTGTTTGAGAATTTTAATCGCATCAACATATGACGCAGCAGGTTTGTAAGGTCTCTTGGAGATTAGTGCATCAAACACGTCCGCTACTGCAAAAATTCGGGCAACGATGGGTATTTGTTCCCCGACTAATCCGAGAGGATAGCCACTTCCGTCATATCTTTCATGATGGTATTGGATTACATCCTTAGAATCCCTTAGCCATGGGATGTCATTGACAATTTTAACCCCCTGTTCCACATGGGTTTTTATAATCGCAAACTCTTCGATTGAAAGCTTTGTGGGTTTTAGTAGAATATGGTCACGAATGCCAATTTTTCCTATATCGTGAAGAAATGCCCCCTTGACAAGGGACTGTAAAGATTGTGCTGACAGATTCAAATGTTCGGCCAGGCATAGGCTAAAATAGGTGACTCGATAATTGTGTTCATCGGTATCACTGTCCCGTTCGGCAATGGCATTTCCAAGAACCTTAATAGTGTAAAGATGGCTTTCCAACAGTTCACGGCTGCTTCGCTGAAGTTTGCGGTATGAAGCATGAATCAGCGGGTATAAGATCAGTGCCATAGTAGATATTGTGCCGATTGCGTGGAGCACAGCAAAAATCAGTGCTCTTTTAAATTGACGCACTATTTTGGGGCCAATTATAACCGTCATCCCAACAGATCCGAGGTGTTTTTGATCACCGTAGACGGGACTGAGTATCTGGTAGTAAATTTCGTCATGAATTTTATAAAAAGAGTGTGTATCTTGATCGCTAACGGAAGACGGTTTCAGGCCAGTCTTCTTGTTTTTAATTAATTCAATTGCCTCCGGACCGCTGTCATAGTGGAAAATACCATGGTGGTCGGTATCGTAAATATCCAACCCTATAATACGAAAATCTGTTAGCCTGCGTTTGGATTGCTTGATAAAACTATCAAATATTTGAATATCCATCGTGTTGAAAGGCACAAACTGACCGTCAGTGATGTTTTGGCTTGCTTTTTCCAATTGAAGGAACAATTCTTTTTTTACCTGATGAGATTGATATACATAGATTGCCGTCCCCCAACCCACGGACAGTAAGATTCCACTGACCATCATCCGCAAAAAAAAGTTTGAAATCAAATTGTGCCAGCAATTGTTGATTGCAGTCACCTTCAGATATTTGATTTTGCTTAGCGTATCGAACATGTTCAGTGCACCATTTTTATTCGAGATATATCAATCCCATACCGAATCGAATGACGTTCTTCTCAACTATCCTGCGTCGCCATTTGACTTCCGCCAGGCAGATGGAGCGAGGTTGCTTCGCCTCGGGTACCGATGACGGCGTGCACCCGTATTTTTCTACCCGCACAAGAAGTATAGTCCCAGCCTCGAATGCACAGGAGGTTTCAATACAGCACCCTTGATTTGAAAAGTTGCACATGACGCCATCGACTGGGTCAACGACTCCGCAGCTCGAATGTGCAAAACATTTGATGGTCACCTCAGCAGAAATACGAAGAGAGGAGCGCTCAACAATTATTTCCTCCTTTTTATCTCTTCTGATTTCACCGTGGTGTTTGTCGGTATCATCCGGCGGTCTATTCCCCTTCATCATGCCCCTTTCCCGTCTAAGGATAAAGAAAGACAAAATCCAAGGTTTTGGAATAAATTTCAAATTCAATGTACAAAAGAGTGCTCCGTTCACTGTTGTTCTTAATAGGAATGTGGCTTGTTCGGATCCAATTGTAATGAAGGAACTCCTGGGTTTGCCATCGCCAGCGGAACACAGCGGTGATCTGAAGGCATACGTTACAGGTTGATCACAGAATTATAACTGTCTCCATAATGTGTCCGAGCGTCGTCATCCGCATCGGGGTCGTTTTTCCAAATGGATTGCCCCAAGAAATATCGAAAGTGATAGGATCGACCTGTCTTGAGTTCCACCGTGGCGCTGAATGATCCGTCCTTTAAACGTTTCATAGGGGTGGCCGTGGTTGACCAGTTGTTGAACGCTCCCACCACATGAGCTCGTGTGACTGAATCTGCCTGCTGCTCTGTGATTTTAAAAGTGACTTTGCAAACAGGTTTTGTCTTCAAATACCTTTTCTGAATACTCATTGTTTACCCCCCCCTTTTTTTGTTGATGCATGCTGCAACGTTGGTTTATCTGACGATGGAAAATCCCATCCTGAAGGCGTTTTGGCGTTCGTTATAATGAAGAAGTGTCTCGGCGTACCCGTTAAAGTATTGCGCGTGTAGATACAGATTCAGGCTCTTGCTCAGCAACTTCGTCATGGGATAAGTGAGGTCCAGCTGCACGCTGGTGCCCTCCTTGGCCCACCACAGATGAGAGCTCAGTGCTAGGCTCTCTGAGTCAAAGATGCCTACCTCGAGGTCGACATATCCCCTGTAATCCATCAAGTCTTCGTTCGTGCTGTCGGAATTGTTGACATAGGTGAATAGTTGGGGGGCGATTTTTAGATAGATATTATTCACCACATGAATACCCACAATGGGTCTTAAGTATAAACGGTTGGTGCTGCGGGATTCTTCACCACCTTTGCCGTTGGATTCGTGCTCGAACCCAGCCTGGACGCCGAAGGCGGTGATGCGTTCCATATTTATGTCGATCTTTGTTATCTCGTAGAAGAGTTCCGGCATATAACTCGTATCGTCAAATGGTTTGGAGTCGTCGGCCAGATCCCAGATCGAGCGTTGGGTATATGCCATGTGGAACCCCGTCAACCAAGGCGCTTTTTCTGTCAGATATCCCCTGGGATTGAACAGTCGGTATTTGAAACTGAACTGGAACTTGCTCTGATCCAGGCCGGGATCCACTCCCAGCAGGAAATACATGGGCTTGTGAACGGAGAAGGCCTCTATAAAAGATTGGGCCAGTGTCTCCCCATAATCGAGTGGGACCTGTTGTCCACGCCACGCTTGCGACAGCGCTTTGGATACCTCGAAGGAGATGGGGTCAGCCCCGATTTTTTCCAGTTTGATTTGCACCACATTTTGAGCATAAACAGGAACGGTGAGGGTATATTGCCTTTTCAAGAATCCATCGGACGGAATTGACACTCGGGACATCGTCGCCTGTCCGACCAAGTCGGCGTGTGTTGTGACGCTGGTTCGTCCCAGGTCGATCCGGCAAGGGAGTGAGAGCGGCAGTTCACGGGTTATTGATGTATCGGAGGGATTGTGCAAATAAAGATCCAGAATGACCGTATCACCCCCGTGGACCTCTCCGTGTGGCGCTTTTATGACTGTTACGAGGTCTGCCGCCATGACGGAAGTGATGAGCATCAGCGCCATCAAGTGAATAGTGACGTGTTCTATGAATTTGAGCACCGTCGTTTCCTTCTGCTAAAGACTCACGTAGCGTATTGGCCCTTGCGTTTCTATGTTTGTGAAAGCACCTTCTGTTGGCGCTTGTTTGCCCCATCGTTCCAATTGAAAGCCCTGCGTAGCGGTACAAATTGTCATGAGCAATAAAGGCGAAATGGGTGTTCGATGCGGCCAGCGATTTTGGAGGCGACGTCGATCTCGGTGGCTTCGATGTGTCCGTTGCCGCTGACCAGACTATAGCCCCGTTCTACTCCGCAGCTCTGCCAGACCCATACCGCCGCAATGCTAAGAATCAGCCCTGGCACGGTCCAGGCCAACCACCTCTTCTTCTCTTTGCCCATTTTTGCAACCCCTTATTCGCTGCCTCCCCCCAGTACGGCGTAAAGCCGCACCTGATTAACCAAATCGGCCAGACGGATGGTGATCAGCCCCTGCTGAGCGGCGTGGAGAGAGCGTTGCACATCCAGCACGTTCAGGTAGATATCAATCCCCTTTTTATACCGAGCTCTGGAGATCCGGTAAGAAACCTCGGTGGAGGCTACCAGGGATTTTTGCGCATCCATCTGATCCACTATGATGTTTCTTCGCGCCAGGGTGTCGGCCACCTCTCGAAATGCTGCTTGAATAGCCCTTTCATACTGAGCTACGGCGATTTCACGCTCGACCCTAGTGACCCGTAGCGCCACCCATGCGCGCGGATCGAAAATCGGTAATGCGATGTGTGGCGAGAACATCCAAGCGCCTGAACCGGACTCGAACAGACCACTAAGTTCAGAGCTGGCAGTACCGACAGATGTGGTTAGGGAGATACGAGGGAACAAGGCTGCCCGAGCCGCACCGATATTGGCATTAGCCGCTTTGAGTAAGTTTTCGGCCTGGAGAATATCTGGATGATTGAGGAGCACTGCGGACGATGTGCTAGGAGAAAGCTTGTGCACCGGTGTGAGGTCGCTCAATGACTGTGGTAAAAGTTCGGTCGGCACGGACGTTCCAACGAGCATGTTGAGAGCATTAACGTCTCGGGCCACTACCTCGGTAAGCCGGGCAACAGTCACTCGGGCTGCATCGACCTGCGTTTGTACTTGGCGCAAATCGAGTTCGGGCGCAACGCCAACCTCATATCGGAGACGGATTAGATCGCGGGCCTCCTGCTGGGATGTGAGTGTTTCGCGGGCCAGCTCAAGGTTTTCACGATCCGCGGCCAAGGTCAGATAGGCCTTAGCCGTTTCTGACACCAGCAGTATCTTTGCCGAAAGCCGGGCCTGTTGGGTAGCGAAAAACTCCTCAAGTGCACTTTGGCTCAGGCTGCGGATGCGGCCGAAAAAGTCTATCTCCCAATTGCTTGCGCCCAGTTCGGCCCGGTACTCTTCTGTTGTCATTCGGCTGCCGGTGCTGGACAGATCGGCAGGCACACGCTCCTTGTAAGCTTTGCCGGTGGTACCTATTGTTGGCAGCAGCTCGGCGCGCTGAATACGGTAGTAGGCTCGCGCCCGTTCGACATTCAGGGACGCTACGCGTAAATCGCGATTATTCTCTATCGCTATGGCGATGGTCTGCTGGAGACGCTTTTCGGTATAAAATTGACTCCAATTCAATTCGGATACACGGGAAGCCTCATCCGCGGTTCCTTGGGTATCTACCGACCATGCTTCGGGCACCGGCGCTTCAGGTCGTACATATTCAGGAGCCAGCGTACAGCCGGATAACCAAATTATGCTGAATACCAAAAATGAAAGCGTTCGACACGTCATACTACTGCTCCTTCTAAGAGATCGTCGTTACAGAATCGTTTGGTTGATCCGTGTTCACTTTTCTTTTTGCGAACAACTGCACCACAGCTACATAGAAGAGCGGGATGAAAAATATGGCTAAAAAGGTCGCAGTGATCATGCCGCCGAGCACACTGGTGCCGATGGCGGACTGGGCACCCGCACCGGCCCCGGAGGCAATGGCCAAGGGAAGGACGCCGAAGCCAAAGGCTAAAGAGGTCATGACGATCGGCCGCAATCGTAATTTAGCTCCTTCCAGGGTGGCCTCGATCAACCCCATTCCTTCTTGAACCCGAACCATGGCGAATTGAACAATCAGTATAGCGTTCTTGGTGGTCAGACCGAGCACTGTTAGGAGCCCTATTTGAAAGTAGACGTCATTGGGGAACCCGCGCAGCGAAGAGGCGATGATGCCGCCGATCACACCTAGCGGCAGAGCAAGCATGATCGAAATGGGAATGGTCCAGCTTTCGTATAAGGCTGCTAGACACAGGAAAATGACAATCATGGAAAAAGCATACAATAGGCCGGTCTGGGATTTGGCCATGTGCTCCTGAAAAGAGATGCCGCTCCAGTCGAAACCGATGCCAGCCGGCAACTTGGCAACGATTTCTACCATTGCCTCCATAGCTTCGCCGGAGCTTCGGCCATGGGGTGCTTCGCCCAGAATGTTCATGGACGGAAAGGCGTTGAATCGTTCGAGTTGGGGAGACCCATAGTCCCAGTATCCGGAGGCGAAGGCGGAAAATGGTGTCATTGTCCCAGTGGTGTTACGTACATAGATTCTATTTATATCTTTGGGCAGCATCCGGTAGGGCGCATCTGCTTGAACATACACCCTCTTGACTCGGCCGCCCTGAATAAAATCATTGACATAGGCACTGCCGAAGGCTGCCGAGATCGTGTCATGGATTTCACTGATGGGGACGCCCATCGCCCCAGCTTTTTCCCAATCAACGTCTAATTTATATTCCGGAACATCTTCCATGCCGTTGGGACGCACGCGGGTTAGGCGTTTATCCTGGGCAGCTATGCCCAGTAACTGGTTGCGCGCTTCCATTAATTTGGCATGACCGATGCCGCCACGGTCCTGTAGTTGGAAATCAAAACCGGTCGAGTGTCCCAATTCAGTGATGGCCGGCGGGGCAAAAGCAAACACTCGGGCGTTTCGAATTTGAGCGAAGCGCTGCATAGCGCGGCGGGCAAGGGTGGTCACTTTCAAATCCGGCCGTTGGCGCAGTTCCCAATCCTTGAGCCGGACAAAGCCCAGTCCCATACTCTGTCCAGAACCAGCGAAGCTTCGTCCGGACAGGGTCAAGATTGAGCTGACCGTTTCCCGTTCATCTTCAAGAAAATAGTTGCGGACCTCCTCCATAATCGCGCTGGTTTGCTCCAGGGTGGATCCGGCCGGCAGTTGGGCTTGGATGAACATGATACCTTGGTCTTCGTCAGGAAGATAGGCGGTAGGCATACGCTGAAATAGCAACCCAAGCCCAACTACGATCATCAAAAAAATAACCAGGTAACGCCCTTTTCGACCGAGCATATTTCTGACGATGCTAATGTATCGATCCCTCGCCCAGCCGAAAATATGGTTGAACCGGTAATGGAAATATTTCAAGAGATAGAGGCGACGAGACAGCAGGGTTTGGTGCTCGGAAGGCAGCTTGAGCAACGAGGCGCACAGCACAGGCGTCAGTATTAATGCAACTACGACTGACAGCAGCATGGCCGATATAATGGTGATGGAAAACTGACGGTATATTACACCGGTGGAACCGCCGAAAAAGGCCATGGGACCGAACACTGCGGAGAGTACCAAACCGATGCCTACGAGGGCGCTCGTGATCTCTTCCATGGATTTGCGCGTTGCCTCCTTCGGAGGAAGCCCTTCTTCATGCATAACCCGTTCAACATTTTCCACAACGACGATGGCATCATCCACCAGCAGGCCGATAGCCAGCACCATGGCAAACATGGTCAGCATATTAATCGAGTATCCGAAAAATCCCAGTACAGCAAATGTCCCCAGTATCACCACCGGCACGGCGAGGGTGGGAATTAGGGTAGCCCGAAAATTCCCCAGAAACAGAAACATGACCAGAAAGACCAACACGATTGCCTCAAACAGGGTCTTAACCACTTCGTCAATAGCCACCTTGACGAATGGTGTGGTATCATAAGGGTAAACCACTTTCATTCCGGCCGGAAAGTAGTTAGATAGCTCGTCCATTTTAGCCCGTACCGCGTCTGCCGTATCCAAGGCATTTGCGCCGGGAGTCTGGCGGACGGCCAGCACAGCACAGGGCATGCCGTTGTAAAGAGAATCGGTTTCATAGCGCTCGGTGCCCAATTCTGTGCGGGCCACGTCGCCTACGCGGACGATTGCACCATCCTGAGCGGTCCGCAAGGGGATGGCTGCGAATTCCTCAGGGGTCTTCAGGAGGTTTTGGACAATGATGGAAGTGTTCAGACGTTGGCCTTCCACCGCCGGAACACCGCCAAATTGGCCAGCAGAGATTTCAACGTTGTAAGCACGAATTCCGGCAATCACATCCTCCACGGTCAGTTGGTAATCCATCAATTTGTCGGGGTTCAGCCATACACGCATAGAATATTGGGAGCCGAAGCTGGTTACTTCACCAACACCTGGAACGCGTGCTAAAACCTTTTCGATATTGGATTGGGCGTAGTCTGCCAGATCATAGTTTTTCATGCTGCCGTCTTCCGATATCAAACCAACTAAAATCAGATAGTTCCGAGTAGATTTACTAACTTTGACGCCTTGGCGTTGCACTACGTTCGGCAGACTTGACATGGCGAGTTGCAGTTTGTTTTGCACCTGGGACCAAGCCAAATCAGGATCGGTTCCCGGCGCGAAGGTCAGTTCGATCCGGCCGGCGCCGGATGAGTCGCTGGTTGCGTTCATGTATAATAGTTTGTCAAATCCGGTCATTTTTTGTTCGATGATTTGGACCACGCTGTTCTCAACCGTTTCGGCCGAAGCACCAGGATAAAATGCGTCGATGGCGATGGCCGGCGGCGCGATTGGCGGATATTGTGAAATGGGGAGATTATATATGGCCAAACCGCCAGCCAGCATCATAATAATGGCGATCACCCAGGCAAAGACCGGACGGTCTAGAAAAAATTTAGATAGCATAATGGTCTCCGTGAATCTCGGTTAGTTGGTCGATTCAACCGGTTTTGGTTTGGCGGTGGGGTTTGTTTCGGTGGTATCGGGTTTCCTATTCACCTCAGCGATTCTGACAGCGGTTCCGGGTTTCACATTCAAGCGGCCCTCGGTAATAACGCGATCTCCCGCGGACAGCCCCTCGATGATCAGCCAATCGTTGCCGATAGCGCGGTCAATGGAAAGCTGACGCTCTTGGACCACACTTTTCTCATCCACGATCCAGGCGATGGCCTCTCCCTTTGGATTGCGGGTCACTCCATCATGGGGTACCAATATGGCCCTTTCGGCCGTACCTTCTTTAATTATGGCCCGTACGAACATGCTGGGCAGGAGCAGGTTCTCGGGGTTGGGTACCACGATGCGCAGAATATATGATCCGGTGGCAGGATCCACGGAGGTCATGTCTCGAAACTGGAGTATGCCATGCAGAGGATATGGCGTCCCATCCTCCATGCGGATCGTCACCGTATGGCCATCTGCATTATCGTTGCGGAGTTTACCCGATGCCAGTTTGCGCCGCAGGTCGAGCAAATCGGAGGTTGATTGGGTCACATCAACATAAATAGGGTCGAGCTGCTGAATGGTCGATAGAGCGATAGCCTGATAGGCGGTTACCAAAGCGCCGTCGGTCACATTGGATCGACTGATTCTCCCAGAGATCGGTGCCGTCACCTGAGTGTAATTCAGGTTTATGCGGGCCTTTTCCGCTTCTGCCTGCCAATAGTCAATTTGGGCTTTTGCCTTTTCCATGGCAGCGGCTGCATCGTCATAGTCCTGATGGCTGACGGCGTTTTGAGCAAGCAGGGCCCTATAACGCTCGGCGCGCGACCGGATGGCCGGGATATTGGCTTTGGCCATGGACAGGGAGGCCTCGGCAGAATTCAAAGCCGCCTGGAAAGGTGCCGGATTGATCTGGTAAAGTAGTTGACCAGCCTTGACATTAGCTCCCTCCTTGAACAGCCGCTTCTGGATTATACCGTTGACCTGAGGCCGGATTTGTGCCACGCCATAAGCACTTGTTCGCCCCGAGAGCTCGGTGGTCAGCTCGACCGGTATGGACCGGAGGGTCACCGTTTTGACCTCCGGAACAGTTCCGGGTCCAGTTTTCTGATTGCGATGACCGTCGCAACCAACCATCCACATCATAGCTGCCAAAAGCAGTATAAAGGCCACGCATCGAACCGGTTCATGTTGGTGCCTGCTCAATCCCATTTGAACTCTCCTTATAATAGAATCATCTAAATCGTCTAATCGTCGCCGTGCTTTTCATACCGTCTTGTGGCCGGTATTTTGCCAGAGTGAGTGGTTTACCCACCCGAAATGACTTAAATCTTCGGCCAACTGCAACCCGACTTGGGAATAAGCCCTATAACTTGTTGGCTTTCTCCAGCAAAGCAATAGGCTGATATCTGAATCCAGATCTGAACGGATCCACAACACTATCTCAGTCAGATTTTCGGGTTTGCAACCATCGGCGAGTTCCTGCACTTGCTGTATCGCATTCTTTTTGCTTGCCTTGCTAAAGGCACGCAGGTGGATAATTTCAATCCATTGCATTGCTACCTCTTCTAACAGGGGGCTTTCACTCGAATGTACGCTTAATGTGTTAGAGCCCGGTGAATGTTAATAGAAATGATTATTTACAGCACAATTGGTGCCAACATATGATTATCTATAAATACAGTAGGTTAATATTTAGGCAGCCCGGATGGGTGTCAAATATGATCGTTTTTATGTCATATTTGATTTTTTATAGATTATGTGTCAAATATAGCCGTTTCACTTTTTAAGGAGTCATGCGCCTATGGATCAAAATATATTTTTCTGGGAAGCCACCTTGAGGATATGCAGTAGCTTGAATTTGCGGCGGGCTTTATCCCGGACACTTAAATATTTCAACAGCGTCCTTCCGGCCGATGGCCTGCATATCGGTTTGTATGATCCTGATTTGAATTTAATGCGTAATCTGGTCCATATTGCACCGGATAACTGGCCCAAGGTACCTGCAGTCATCACTGTGCCGGACGGTGCCATCGATCAACTGATGAACGATTGGCGTTCCGAAGCCAAGTTCGGGGTGGTCAACGATATAGGGGAGATTGCCCCCGAAGTGAAGAATCTAGTGCAGATGATCTGGCCTGCCGATGTCTCCATTCTCCATACGGATCTGGAGCTTGAAAAACAACGCATTGGAAAGCTGGTCATAGCTGCCGAAGGGCGTCATCGCTACCATGAGGCGCATGCCCAATTGATGAGCCAGCTCAACGAACCCTTCTCCATCGCTCTGGCCAATGCGCTACAGCATCAGGAGGCGCTGCGCCTGAAGGAGATGCTCGAAGACGACAACCGCTACCTGAATGAAGAGCTGCGTCACATTTCGGGTGATACCATCATCGGGGCAGACTTCGGCCTCAAGGGGGTGATGGAAATGATTCGCCAGGTGGCGCCCTTAGAGAGCCCGGTGCTCCTGCTGGGGGAAACAGGCACAGGCAAGGAACTGTTGGCCAATGCCTTACACTCTGCGTCTCCACGCAGGGAGGGAGCTTTTGTGAAGGTCAACTGCGGCGGCTTGACAAAGAGCCTGCTCGACAGTGAGCTGTTCGGTCACGAGAAAGGCGCCTTCACCGGGGCCATTTCGCAAAAGAGGGGCCGTTTCGAGAGGGCCCACGGAGGAACCATCTTCCTAGACGAGATCGGCGAACTGCCCCACGAGGCCCAGGTCAAACTACTGCGGGTTTTACAGTACAAGGAAATCGAGCGCGTGGGCGGTACGTCGACGATTCCAGTCGATGTGCGTATTATCAGCGCCACTCACCGCAATCTAGAAGAGATGGTCGGCCGTGGTATGTTTCGACAGGATCTATGGTTTCGACTCAATGTCTTTCCCATTATGATTCCACCGCTGCGCCAGCGTCCTCAGGATATGTCGCCCCTGTTGGATCATCTCATCCATAGAAAATGCAGAGAGATGAAAATCGCCAAGGAGGTTTATGTACCGGCTGGTACTTTGGAGAAGATGAAGAATTATCACTGGCCAGGAAATGTGCGTGAACTGCAGAACCTGGTAGAACGGTCTTTGATAAGGGCTCAGTCCTACTCGTCAAAGGAGTTATGTCTGGATCTGACCCCAGTTGGTTCAATTTCTTCAGTCTCCAATCAAAAGAATCTTGAAAATGAGGAAATTCTGCCGTTCGACGATGCCGTTACCAAAATTATTCTGAAAGCGCTTGAAAAAAGCAATGGTAAAATCATCGGAACTGGCGGTGCGGCCGAATTGCTGCAGCTTCACCCTAGTACCTTGAGGGGTAAAATGCGCAAGCTAAATATATAGCCTGATTTCAAAAAAGGACGGTCGTCAACATCGGAGCGCCTCTTGAAACAGTGCCGACTTTTTCCTGATAGCACAGAGTGTGTAAAAAAATAGCTTACGAATAAAGATTGAACCTGCCAATCTTAAAGTAAACCCTATCCTAATTTAGAGAGAATACCGGCACAAAAAGTGTCAAGTTTTTTTGCTATTTGATAAGACTGAAAACCATCTTATATGTTGGAAAAAACCACAGTGCCTATAAAAACCCCTCATGTTATTGGCACATCATTTGCGTCCAAAAACAAAATACCGAGAAGCATAAGACGGCTAAATCAAAATTAGAGATTTTTCATTCACAATCGATGGCGATGGGTGGTTATCAAATAGTTGTGCGAACTAACCGATAGTTTTTAAAGGTCAAAGTAAAATCATGAATGCCATAAAAAATAATCTCCGAATTTTAATAGTCTCTCCGGAAATGACACGTGTACCCTGTGGTATGGGCCCCGGTTCTCAGACAATTTCCGCTCGTGCCGGCGGTCTCGGTGACATCTGTTCCACCCAAATCCATGCGCTCTGGGAGCACGGAGCCAACGTACACTTAGCAATCCCCAACTATCGGAATGTGTTCAAGGCAACCAACCCTTGCGTTTCGGGGATTGACATTCATAGCCGTCTAAGTGAATTTCCCGAAAACCGAATCCATTTGGCTCAGGATAGGTCTTTTTACTATCACCCAAAGTTGTTTGTGACGGCTGATCAGGAAAATGTCAGGATTGCCCTGTCTTTTCAACGCGAAGTGATCAACCTTATCATTCCCGAAGTGCAACCGGACCTGATCCATTGCTATGGCTGGATGACGGGTCTTATCCCTGCAATGGCTCGACAATACGGAATTCCATGCCTTTTTACTATGTATCGTTTAAATTCTCCAAAACTGCTGTTATCCACCATCGAGGATCGCGGCATTGATCCTGCCGTATTCTGGAACCATTGTTTCTATTGCCGGATGCCAATGAATTATCAGGAAACCAGGAACAGCAATCCAGTCGATCTTTTAACGAGTGGTCTGTTTTCTGCTAAAGTGGCCAACGTGTTCAGCCATAGCTATCTCAATACGTTGATCGATGACAGCAACAATCATGCAGACGTTTGGCTCAAGGCCGTTTTGAAAGACAAATTGCAATCAGGTAACCTTTGCATCATGCCCCCAATACCGGATCCGTCTTTTAATCCAAATATTGACCGTGCTTTGATAAGGCGCTATGGTCCAAACAATCATTTTACTGAAAAGCTTTTCAATAAACTACACCTCCAGGCTCTCCTTAATTTGCGAATAGATTCAGCGGCACCTTTATGTTTTTGGCCTACCCGATTGGATAGCTCGCGTCTCGGGTGCCGACTCATGGTAGAAGTCTTACCGGAGGTTCTGGAACGATATCGTGAACAGCGCCTACAATTGGTTTTTGTTGCAGATGGAGACTATCAAGAACACGTACGAACGACGATAGATTATCTTCACGCTTCGGATCGTGCAGCTGTGTGCGATTTCGATTCTCAACTTTACCGGCTTGCATATGCTGGGGCAGAGTTTGTCCTTATGCCGATGCAATTGGATCCATGCGCACTTCCCTGTAAAATCGGTCAACGTTATGGTACTCTCTCAATAGCCCATGACACTTGTGCAATTCACGACTGTGTTGAGGATCTGGATATGGCTGGCCAGACTGGCACAGGATTTCTTTTTAAACATTTAAACCGTGAGGGTCTAATTTGGGCTGTAGACCAAGCCATGGCCTTTTACAATCAGTCACGCGAGTTCCGATCTGAGCAAGTGCAGAGAATTATGATGAAAGCCCACATGCAAATTGATCCGGAACAGGCAGCACAGCAGATGATGGACCTGTACACAATCACTGTTAACCATTTTCAAACGGATTCGAAAGCAGACCCCAAGCGGGAACAATTAGACCCAATTGCGGCCTGAAGGGCAGCTCCGTTTTTCCTATTGACGACCACCTGGGCCTCAAATCAGACTTGGGTCAGGGTGATGCTTTTGCGGAAGCGGAGCAAGGCGATGATAAAAAAGATAGACCCAATGGCGATGATGGCGATCAGGTTCGCCCATACTGCTTCCAGACCGGCTCCCCGATAGAGAATTGCCTGAGCAAAGGCCACAAAGTGGGTGGTGGGAGCGAACTGCATCACCATCTGCACGATTTGGGGCATGCTCTCCCGTGGAGTGAT
>Ga0068714_10002329_pt1 | contig 24866 bp, 19 predicted proteins | sample MTBNYHSulfiMetaG_FD_62988 | JGI IMG/M metagenome (GOLD analysis project Ga0068714, IMG submission 62988) | Enrichment culture microbial communities from rom New York Harbor, USA that are MTBE-degrading - MTBE-NYH (New York Harbor Sulfidogenic)... | ecosystem: Environmental > Aquatic > Marine >... | reverse complement strand
GTCCCCTGACCGGTTCGCGCTGCGATTCGACACACCTCAGCGGGCGATCGCTCCGGGACAACTCGCCGTGCTGTACGATGGGGATCGGCTGCTCGGTGGGGGGACGATCGCCCGGGAGCCCGCTGGCGCGTAGCCCGCGGTATACTGGGCGGCCGGAGGGGTGGGTGAGCGGACGAAACCACCGGTCTTGAAAACCGGCAGGCCTCACGGCCTCGCGGGTTCGAATCCCGCCCCCTCCGCAGCACGTTCGAGGGGCGAACGCGGACGAATTCCCGCACGCGGGAACTCGCGTCAACGACGTGCGAATTGACCTCCGGTACGGTGACGTGCGGTTGTTCCCTCAACGCAGCGTTGTTAGAATGGCACGACGGAGAGGTAGTCAAGAGGTCCAAGACAACGGTTTGCTAAACCGTCGAGGGGTTCACGCTCCTCCGCGGGTTCGAATCCCGCCCTCTCCGCAGCGATCGCGCTCGCTTCGCGAGCGCGGGCAAGTTCGCGCTGCGCGCGAACTCGCAGCAGTTGTCGCGATGGACAAGCCCGCAGGGCTTGACCATCATACTTGCGCCCGTAGCTCAGTGGATCAGAGCATTGGCCTCCGGCGCCAAAGGTCACAGGTTCGAATCCTGTCGGGCGTACAGAAGGGGGAAGGTGCGTATTCTCTTGCCTTCCCCCTTCTGTATGTCCCAGGTTCAACCTGCCTGTCTGCAGCAGTCAAGCCAGCAGACTGACCAGCTGCCCGAAGCTTCCCCACCATCGGGCAGCCGGGTTCAGAATCCTGTCGGGCGTACAGAAGGGGAGGGTGCGCTGTTGTGCCCTCCCCTTCTGTGCTTCCGGACGCTTCGATCTTGCCGAGTTTGCCCCTCCCTCCACAGGCAAACTCGACGGAACTGGCTGCGAAGCAGGCAGTCCCACAGGTTCACGAATCCTGTCGGGCGTACCAGTGGGATGCGTCTGACCTCACGGGCTGCGTCATCTCGAAGTGGCTGGGCTATCCACTTGTTCGATGCCGATCCGGCTGTCACCTGCCATGGATGCACCAGTGGCTCTAGATATCCGTTCCATACTGTACTCTGGCGGTTCGAACCCTGTCGAGTCGTTTGAGGATGACCTTATCATGTCCGTCCGCATACCGCCCAGCACCGAATGCACGGGCAGGGTCAAGGCGGCCTAGACTAACTCCAGAACTGAACCGACTACGTGGGGCAGCCACGGGCTCCAGTGATATGCAGATCGTCTCCAACGGCCAGCAGGTCGGCGATGACCGTGGCTTTGGCACGTTTTCATCAGAATGCCTGTTTGAACTCTCACCGATGCGTCAGCCCACACCGTCCGCGATCGAGAGCAAGGATCAGGTGAAGAGCTACAAGGCCGCCTTCTCGACCACAGCGAGCAGGACGCCAATCGCGGCCGAGAGGAGACCGATCACCGCCCAGCGGGGAAGGCGCAACAGCTCAGGGAGGGTGACATCCCGGAATGCGCCTTTCTGGAGGAGTCCATCCTTGGCCCTGGGATAGACGACGGCAAACAGCCACGAGCCTAGAAGAATGCCTGGAAGTCCGCCGACAAGCGCGTCCAGCCGGCCGCTTCCGATTGCCCCCGCGATGGTTCCCGGGCAGTAGCCGAGCAGGCCGAACCCAACGCCGAAGATTAGTCCTCCCACAGCGTTCTTGCCCCACGATCCGCTGCTCGGCGACAGCTTCACTCGGCCCCGGCTCTGCAAGGCATGGATCCCGACAGCCCCCACCACAACCGCAGATAGCATGATCTTGAGCACCGTGAAATCGGTCAACAAGAGCTGGCCGAGAATCACGTCGTAGTCTGTCGCCCCCCCTTTGTGAAGGAGAAAGCCGAACAGGATGCCAAAAAAGAGCCCCCACGTCAGCTCAGATGCTTTGGGTCTCATTCTTCCTCCTCACGTCAGAACCCTGAACAGCAGCTGAGCCATGACGATCCCGCCGACAAAGAATCCGATGGCCGACACCCAGCTCGCCACGGAGAGCTGCATCGCCCCACTGATTCCATGTCCACTCGTGCATCCCCCCGCCCATCGCGCGCCAAACCCGAGAAGGATCCCGCCCAGGAACGCCACCACCACTCTCAGCCCGATGCCCGATCCGAAGGCCGACGCCCACTGAACGGGGATCCAGCGGCCTCGAGCGTCGCCGGAAAGAAGGGCCGAGGCCGCCGCGCCGATCACGATTCCCAGCACAAGCATCATCTGCCAGTCCACGCCCGGCTTGACGTTCCCATAATAAGGTCGCTTGAGGGCCTGCTCCCCGCGCAGGAGACGCTCAAGCATCCCCGCCGCGCGGGAGAACGTGGTCGAACAGCCGATCGGCTTGGCGGAGACGAGCCATGTAAACCAGCTCAAGATGCCAATGCCCGCGCCCACGACGTAGGGCGACCAGCGTAACTGCATCAACCCTTGCATCATCTCTCCCTCCGATCGACGTTCCCAACCTGCTGTATCGCCACTTGCGCGTAGTACCTAGATCCGTGAGGGTTCTCGCAGACGGTACACTGCTTTGCATACCCGGCCGCGCTGTAGCCGGTCATCCCGCCGGCCACGTTGTGCACGTCGCGAAAGCCATGCTGGCGAAGAAGACTCGCCGCAAGACCGGAGCGGTTTCCCGAGCTGCAGACGAGGTAGATCGGCTTGTGCTGATCGAGTTCAGCGTGGCGCGTCCGCAGATCTGGAGCCGGGATGTTGACAGCCCCATGAATGTGGCTGTCAGCAAACTCGAGGGGGGTGCGCACGTCCACGAGCACCATCCGTTCGTTGCCCGTCACGCGATCGTGGAGGTCTTCTGCCGAGACGAGGTGCAAGTGCTCCACCTCAAACCCGCTCGTCGCCCACGCCGCCATGCCTCCGGCCAGATAGCCCACACGTCCATCCAGACCGACCCTGCGCGCCCAGAGGGTCGCCTCTTCGGCCGCCTCGTGATGATCAGCCACCCATAGCAGGTCCGCCTCCGGCGCCGTCACCCATCCGGCAAATGTGGGGAAGTTTCCAGCCAGGTCGAGGTGGAGAGCGTCAGGTATGTGAAGGCCGGCGAATGCCGGGTACCCACGGACGTCCACGAGCACGCTCTGCGCTTGATGGCGCTGCGCCCGAAACTCTACGGGAGAAAGCTCCATCAACGGATCGAGATCCTCAAGAAGTCGAGGGCCCTGCCGATTGATCTCGCTGCACCGTCCAAAGTGATCCGGTGCAGGCGGCATGTCGTGGGTCAAAGAGCGGACGAACGCGTCCTCTTCGCGAATCTGAAGAGCCGCGTTGTATCGTCGCTCGTAGCCAATGGTACTCCGCCATTTCGCGCCCACCGATCGACCACACAACGACCCCGCCCCGTGCGCGGGGTAGACCTCACAGTGATCCGGAAGCTGCATCAGTCCCTCGTGCAGGCTGCGGTAGAGTTTCCGGGCCAACCCGGTCGCCTGGCCGGGGAAGAGATCGGGCCGCCCGACATCGCCAACAAACAGGACGTCGCCGGTGAACACGCCGACCGGGCTTTCCCCGCGGCCCATGTCCGTCACGACGTAACAGACGTGCTCCGGTGTGTGCCCCGGCGTCTCCAGGACGTCGAGGCGCATGTCCTCGATCTCTATGGCCTCTCCCGCACCGATACCTACGTGCTCAAACGAGCACTCGGCGCTGCGGGGCACGTAGATCGTGGCACCCGAGGCCTCGGCCAGGTCAAGATGTCCCGAGACGAAGTCCGCATGCAGGTGAGTCTCCAGGATATGCGTGATCCGCACGCCCAGTTCGCGAGCCTGCGCGAGGTAGGCGTCGACGTCTCGCTGCGGATCGACCACCGCGCAGGACTTCTTGCCCACCAGTAGGTACGAACTGTGGGCGATCTTCGGCGTGAAGACGTGCTTGAGCAGCATGGGTTCTCCTTCTCTCCCTTTGGACTCCGTCGTGTGAGTTCGTTGGCGAGTCTATCCGATGACGGGGGCTCAGCTCTTGCAGGTCGTCCGCGCCTCCCACTCGCCTTCAACGTTGCCGAATGAGCGAACGGTGACCATGCCCCCATCTTAGGTCCGGCGAAACGGCTACTTAACGAGCTCCTGACCGCACCCTCATCTGATTGGACTCCTCAGCTTTCTAGCGGGGTTCGAGAGCTGTCCAGTAGGACGTCGAGAGCCTGCTGAGTCTCACCGGCCCCACGGGCGAAACTCGTTAGCTGTAGCTGTCCAAAGGACAGCCGGCGAGGGTGCAACCAACGTTCCCCGTTCTGCTCCCGCGCGCCTCGTAGCTTCGAGGTCGCGGCCGCCGATAGCTGCTTTGGAATGCTCGCGCCCCGCTGCATCGCTCACCAACTGCACCTGCGCTCTCCGGCATCCGGATTCACCATGTGGAGGAGGGCTTCGCCAGCGTAGACCCCAAAATGCGAGACGCCCCTGCGCTTCCGAGGGACGTCTCGCGATCCATGATCTCCAACGCGTAGAGCCGGACTGCGCGTGCCCGAACTAGCTTCGGTTCTCCTCCCGGTCAAGGTACTGAAGGATCGCGTCCACCACCAGGTAGTTCACGGAACGATCCCTCTTCTGTCCGAGCTTCATGAGCCGCTCCACCGGCTTCTCTTCCATTTTCCGTTGGGGGATGTAGATGGAGAGCTTATCCATGATTTCCTTCCCAGCCATCGTTCTCACCTCCCGAAGTAGTGGTTTCAGATTACTCGTATCAGCACCTCCAATGCAAGGGGTCAAGCTCTGCAACCATGCCGCTCCGCACACCGATCCCCCCTCCGTCACAGGTCGAGAGATGGGGTGACACCGCCTGGCGAGAGTGGTGTATAGTGGTCAAGTCTGCATGGAGGTGAGTGCTGTGAGAGGAAGATGGGCTTGGATTGTGGTCGTGGTGTTCTCGGTGTTGCTTGTGGGGTCGTTGGTCGGGGTTTCCGCCAGTTCCGCGCGGATCCGTCTCGGACAGCAAGTGCAGTTCCGCGTTGAGGATTCCACCACATGGTTCTGGGGCTGTTGGGGGTGTTGCGGGTGTTGCACCTGCCCGGAGACGACGATCCTCGGATGGCGAGTCGTGACGACCTCCGAGCATGTGGTCTACTCCGTCGTTCATGACGCCCCGGTGCCGTCGTCGGCCTGGCAAGGGACTTGGGCCCAGGTGGACGCTGCCGGCGCGGCGGCGCCTGCCGGCGAGTACAAGCTCTACGTCGACACGTCAGTCGGCACGCTTGCGCGATGCTTCACCCTTTACGACCCCTGCGCATGCGCATGGTGCTCACCGTGCACAACGTGCGTTTGTGCCGAGCTCGCGTGCATCACCAACTGCGGCTGCAAGACGTCCCTCGTGTTCGTCGAGCCCTGCGGGACCGGGTGCTTCGTCTTCCCGTTCTTCTTCTGGGGATGCTGCGGCTGTCCCTAGGGCAAGCCGCGCCGTAGCCGTGTCGGCTCTGCGCTGCGTGAGGCGGCCGGAGTAGCCGTCCAAGGAGGTTGTTGTGAACAGAATCGGTAGGGTTCTGCTGCTCGCGATAGGGGTTCTGTGCGCTGCGCTCGTTCCCGCGTTGGCACAGACACAGACTGAAACACCCGTCCTCCCGGATCTTCTTGCCATCGCCCAGACCGCCGCCGAGGCGGCAGCTGACGCCGCGGCGGAGGCTCAGGCCATCGCCACGCAGGCGGCGGACCTGGCGGGGGAATGGACCGTCGACACCCTTCTCTCCACCGCGGACTCCGCCCGTGCCAGCGCAAGCGACGTCGCGGACGCGATCGCCACGGCCGAAGCCGAGGTCGAGACGACCGCGTCCAGTTATGCCTCATCCTGTGCGTCCGCGTCAGCTGCGGCGCAAGCCGCGGTCGACGACATCGCCGCGGCCGCCGCCACCGCCCAGGCCCAAGCCTCGGCGTTCGCACAAGCCTGCGCCGCGGCCCAAGCGCAGGCGGCCGCGAGCGCCCAAGCGTGCACCACGGCTGTATCCCGTGCGGAAGCGACCGCAAGTGCATTCGCTTCGGCCTGCGCTGCCGTCGCCGCCGACGCGGATGCCTCCGCTTCCGCCTGCGCCACGGCGAAGGCGGAAGCCGCAGCGGTCATCTACGCTGTTCAGTTGGCCATCTCCGAAGCCCAGGCCGAGGCAACGGCTAGCGTCGCCGTGTGCGCTGCGGCCATGGCGGAAGTCGAAGCGTACGCATCATCCGTCGCGGAAGCGCTGTCCGAGGCGGTCGCCCTCGCCAGCGCCAGGGCGCGGGCGGCAGCTGCCGCGAGCGCGAGCGCCGACGCCGAGGTCGAGGCGTCTGAGGAAGTCGCAGCCAGTGCCGCCGCACGCGCCGTCGCCGTGGCCCAGGCTGCCTCTCGCGCGTACGCGCATGCCCAAGCGACAGCCTCCGCCTACTCCGAGGCTCAGGACATCGCGGCACTCGTCAGCCAAAGCATCCAGACAAGCGTCCCATGCGGCACCGTCGTCACCGAGGTGAGCGGCGTCGTACAAGCCATCGCAACCGCCGTCGCGCAGGCGGACGCGGCCGCGGAAGCCGCAGCGCTCGCTGCATCTCTCGCGAACGCCTCCGCATCGGCGGAGGCTGAGGCCGCGGCCGCGGCGTACGCGCGCGCCGAGGCACAGGCAGAGGCCGCCGCCGTCGCCCACGCCCAGGCCAGCGCGTACGCAGCCGCTGTCGGGCAAGCGTACGCCAAGGCGCAGGCCGAGGCGTCCGCCGCTGCCGCGGCGATCGCCCAGGCCGGCGCTCAGGCGGAAGCCCAAGCGAAGGCCATCGCGACCGCGGCCGCCAAGGCGACCGCGGCAGCAGCCGCAGCGGCAAGGGCGATTGCCGGTGCAGAAAGCACCGCCGAAGCGGAGGCGTCCGCGGCCGCCGCGGCCTGCGCCACCGCCGCAGCGGAAGCACGTGCGATGGCAAGCGCCATCGCGGAGGCTTCCGCCGCCGCGTCCGCGCACGCCAGCGCGATCGCCCAGTCGTGCGCATCGGCCAGCGCGGCCGCAGATGCCATGGCCAAGGCCATCGCATCCGCCCAGGCGACGGCGTCCGCCAGCGCCGCGGGAGCCGCGGATGCCTGTGCGACAGCAACCGCGCAGGCCCTGGCCTGGGCAAGCGCTTATGCCAGCGCCAGCGCGCAAGCCACCGCCAGCGCATCCGCCGCCGCCACGGCCTACGCGCGAGCTCAGAGCGCCGCCGGTTCGGCTTCGCAAACCATGTCGACCGCCGTTGCGCAGGCCCAAGCGTCCGCCCAAGCAGCAGCGAGTGCGGCTGCGCGCGCCCAAACTGCCGCTGAGGCCTGTGCCGCCGCCGTGGGTGCGGCCTCTGCCTCGGCGGAGGCGGACGCCACCGCCGCGGGCACCGGACAGGCCTACGCGCAGGCATTCGCTGCCGCGATTGCCACCGGATCCGCAGACGCATTCGCCCACGCGAGCGCTGCCGTCACCGCGGCCAGCGAAGCCCAGGCGGCCGCTCAGGCATGCGCGGCGGCCTATGCGGCCGCCCAAGCAGCGGCAGCATCTGGAGCGTCTGCTGTCGGGATCGCGGTAGCTGAAGCTGAAGCTGCAGCGCGAGCCTGCGCCGTCGCCCAGGCGGGCGCCGAGGCGCAAGCCCGCGCGAGCGCCCTCGCGACTGCGGAAGCGAGCACCGAGGCGCAGGCAGCCGCCCTGGCCGCTGCGCAAGCGTCAGCTGAAGCCGCCGCCGAAGTCTCGGTCGGGGTCGTCGCCATGGCGGAGGCTCTCGCCAACGCGGAGGCCGCCGCGCATGCCGCCGCGATCGCGCAAGCGTCCGCGGAGGCCGAGGCTGCCGCCGGCGTGGAGGCCATCGCGTCGGCGCAAGCTCAAGCCTGGGCCGCCGCGCACGCCGCCGCGATGGCCCAAGCCGCGGCCGAGGCTCACGTCGCAGTCGGGGTCGAAGCCGCCGCAGCCGCATTCGCGGAGGCCGCCGCGTCGGCGTATGCCGCCGCGGCCGCCCAAGCGATGGCACAGGCTCAAGCATTTGCCTCCGCGACAGCGCTCGCGGAGGCGTCTACGAACGCGTACGCGTCCGCACAGGCCTGTGCGCTCGCGTCGGCCTCAGCTCAAGCCTACGCCTCCGCCGCTGCAGAGGCCACAGCGCGCGCCGTCGTCGCCGCCCAAGCCACCGCCGAGGCGCTCGCGCAGGCAATGACGATGGCGAACGCCGCGGCGGAAGCGGCCGCGACAGCGCGGACTTCCGTCTCGGTCGTTCCGGACATCCAGACCTCCGTCGAGGCGGTCATCGATCCCGAGTGTCTCATCCCGGTATGCACCCAGACAGAAGCGGTGCGCTGCCCGGAGTGCCCCGAGTGCCCACCCTGCGATTCTTGCTGCGGGGAGACCCCCGGGACATCCACCGAATGTGAGGAGACGAGCATCGCCAAGTGGGAGTTCGGCCAAGCCCAGGCGGGCGCACGAGTGAGCTCGATGCAGTCGATTCCGACATCGATCGCTTCGATCCTCCGCGAGGCCAACTTGGTCGAGTGCTACGTCATCGAAACCACATTCCCCACGTCCGCGACGTTCACGCTCGACTTGGCTGCAAGTCGGGGGACCCTCAGCGGCACCTTCCCGACGAGCGGCCTGTACACGATGCGCTACTTATGCATCGACCAACAGCAGTGCCCGGCCGTTGAGCTGATCGTGCTGATCAGCGTCACCGGCGGCCGTCAGGAAGCCGAGCGGGGTTGCATGACGATCCGCGCCGCTCACGAGACACCCGGTTTCCTCTTCCTCCCCGGGACCATCACCGACATCGCGGTGCCGATCGTCGTCAACAACACCGACACGCATACAACCGCCTTTCAGCTCTGCGGCGATCTGGGGTATCAGTACCAGCTCCGCGCGAGAAACCAGGTCACGATCAACGACGAGCCGGTCCCGTTCGATCGGTGGGAAAAGTACGATGGCGAGGAGGACACCTGGGAGGTGATCTCCACGGAGCTCGTCCTGGGCGTCGCGTTGGAGTCGGGCGCGGCCGTCCGGGCGGTCTACCAGTCGGAAGGTTTCCGGATCACCGTCGAGCCCACGACGCCGTGCCTGAGCGTGAGCGCCGTTCATCAATACACCTCGATCGGTACGACCACAGCCTACACCCAACCTCGAACAACGAACGACCCGATCGCGGTCACGATCCTCGTGAACCGAAACGAAGAACAGACCACGGCGTTCGAGCTGTGCGCGCGAGCAGGGACGCAGTACCTCCTCCAGCCGCAGCTCGAAGCGTGGACCTCCACCCAGCGTCGCCTTGCGTTCTCTCACTGGGAGCGCTACGACGCCGAAGAAGAAACGTGGATCCCATTCTCGGAGGCGCAACTCCTGCTGGTGACCATCCAGCAGGGAGGTCAGCTCCGAGCCGTTTACCAGGAATCGACGGCCATGGGCTAGCCAAGGTTCAATCGGACATCGATCGCGGGGCGGCGGCGAAGGCCATCGCCCCGCGTCTTCTTGACGGTCCCCCGTCCACTCGGTAGCCTAGAGGCCAACTGGTGAGCGAAGGTGGCGGAACTGGCAGACGCGCTAGCCTTAGGAGCTAGTGCCCTCGGGCGTGCGGGTTCGAGTCCCGCCCTTCGCAGTTGAACACGGAATCCGCGTTTCGTATAATGCGCCGACCGTGCGGGAATAGCTCAGCGGAAGAGCACTGCCTTGCCAAGGCAGGGGTCGCGGGTTCAAATCCCGTTTCCCGCTCCAGGTCGCCGGGGCATTGAAGACACGCCGGGATGGCGGAATCGGCAGACGCAGGGGACTTAAAATCCCTTGGGGCAGGCCCCGTGCGGGTTCGACTCCCGCTCCCGGCAGAAGCGAAGAGATACCGCGGGGTGGAGCAATCTGGAAGCTCGTCGGGCTCATAACCCGGAGGTTGTCGGTTCGAATCCGGCCCCCGCAACCAGCAGGGCGGCGTAGCTCAACTGGTTAGAGCGCACGGCTCATATCCGTGAGGTTCGGGGTTCGAGTCCCTGCGCCGCTAGTTGAGTTCCGTAGCTGGGGGGCGTAGCTCTAATCGGGAGAGCGCTGCGTTCGCATCGCAGAGGTTGGCGGTTCGAATCCGCTCGCCTCCACCACGCAGATGGGATCGGGCTTCAATGCCGGCGCATCTCAGCTCTGGTCAGGACCCTCTAGAACGTTACCCGGAACGACAGCTTCCATTGCGTGAAGCCGGTGGTATCGACGGTGATCTGGGTGGACATCGAGACCGACGCACCGAGCGCGAGGGTGATCCCCATCGTGCTCTGCGCCCAGTCGAAGAGCAATCCCGTCGATGTGCTGAAGAACGTATCCACGGAGAACGAGAACCCGCAACCGATCGGAGGCACGTCCACAACGAGGGACACGATCTCCCACAGGTCCTGCGGGTAATAGAGGTGCCCGCCGGCGATCGCGTCCGCAAGCGGCTCGACGCGGAACCCGAACTCGGGTGTCGTGATGACGTAGTCAGCGGTATTCAGATTCGAGACGCTCGTCAACGTGGCCCCAGCCAGCGCAAGCCGGAACGCGATCCCGTAGACCTCCACCCCGGTGATCGTCCCGCCGCTGCCGAGCAGGTTCGTGTAGATGCTGAGGCATCCGTAGTCCGTCTCGAGGGACGGCGTGAAGGTGTAGCTCTTCGTCTGCAGCGAGTAGGTGAAGTCGAGCGTCATCGCGAGCGGCAGCCCGAACAGGCGAACGAACGAAAGCTCGATCTCCTGGCTCTTGAACCCCGTCTTCCCGAAGGTCGTCCGGCTCAGCAGCTCGATGCAGCAGAACGCGGTGGCGCTGAAGGTGAGTTCCTGTCCGGAGAAGCCCACCGGCAGCGGGTCGATGGTCGGGTCGGTGAGGAAGGTCTTCTTCGCCAGCGCCGTCGGGTCGCTCGTCGCCGCCGTGAATGTGATCCCGCTCAGGTCGGCTCCCATGAACGTCGCGCTCTCGAACGTGAACAACCCGCCGAAGACCTCCCCGTAGATGTCGAAGACATACCCGAAATTCGCCGGCTCGAGGAGGGTCGCACCGACCGCCGCGCCGTACAGGGTGACTGTCACGGGCGGAAGATGGACGCTAAGGATCCCTTGCGCATACACGAACGACCCGGTCTGGGGCTCGAAGAGGATCTGGCTGTCAAACCGCACCGCCCCGAGGGCGGCGGTCAGATCGAATTCCTGCCAGAGCCACCCGTCGAAGAGGAAGTCGGACACGCTCGCGATCTCGAGAAAACTCAAACTCAGGCCGACGTCAAGCGACGACTGGAACCCCGAGAACGGCTGCGGCTGCTGCGGCGACAGGCCGATCTCCGCCCACCAGCTCCCAGTGAAACCGTCTCGCCCCGCGGTGCTCACGGTGCCCACAGTGCAGAGCAGGATCGCCACAGAGACAAGCAGCAGATATCGTCCGTTCACCATCCACTCCCCCTCAACGCCAAGCGGGCCCACCTCATGCTCGATACAGGCCTCGCTGACGGAAGACGGTCGTATGTACGCATCGTCCCGACCGTACTCCGGCCGCGCCGCGCACCCCACACGGAACGACCGCGCGCCGAGGGAAATGGATCACCTATCGATCCATCGAACGTCCCGCGTTTCTCCGACACAAGGCGCCACGGGAAGCGATCGGTTGCCGGTGATTCCGATGGGCAGTAGACTTCGTGCCATGAGACGTTTCGTGATCGTCGCCCACACCGCCCCCGTGACGCCAGACTTCCCACTCGAAGACCTCCCGGGCGCGGCCGGACGCCTGGACGTGCTCTGCCGTGCTGTCGGCGCTTCGCTGTTCATCTCTCACGGAGTCCGCCGGGACGTCGAGACACGGCTCGTCCTGCGGGACTGCGTGCGCATCCGAATCGACGGCGCGACGGTGCGGCGTCTCAACCCCGACGAGCGGTCCACGGCGGCGCTCCTCCGACGCGCGCTCGCCGCGCTCGCCGCGGGGGAGGGGGAAATCGAAAGCACGCCAGGCCTTTTCGTCTCGCGAGGCACACTCGAACAGACGATCGACGAGCTGATCGACGCCGGAGCGTCCCCGATCGTCCTCGACGAGGGCGGCCTGTCCGTGGATTCGTTTCGTTTCCCTTCGGATCCGGCGTTCCTCCTATCCGACCACCTTGACTTCTCCGATCGGGAAGAGGCGCTGCTCAACCGGTTTCCCCACGTCTCGTTCGGCCCGACGCCCCTTCACACCAGCCAGGCGATCACGCTCGCTCACCACGTCATGGACTCGAGGAGCGACGGGCCGCCCCCGACCGCCGCGCAGGACGGCGACCTCGATGCGCGCCTCGTCCTCGCCCACAAGGTCTGGAGCGAGGCGAAGGCCCAGCTGATCAAGGGACTCCTCGAGGACTTCGGTCTCCCGGTGAACCTCGTGATGCACGCTCCTCCCTCGGTCTACCCGATGGCGATCGACGGGCTCGCCGAGGTGCGGATCATGGTTCGTCCACGCGACCTCAAACGGGTCCGTGAGATCATCGCGGACTACTTCGAGGCCCCCTGCGAGGCATAACCGATCGACGCCCCTCTCGACTAGAATCTGTACATGGCGGAAGACGCTGCGTTCGAACAGGCCCAGGCCGCGCGCCGCCGACGAATGGTCGAGCATGACCTTCGCCGGCGCGGGATTCGCGATCGTCGCGTGCTGGTCGCGATGGCCCGCGTCCCACGGCACCGTTTCGTCCCTCCTGACCTGGTGAGGGTGGCATACGATGATTGCCCGTTGCCGATCGGGGAGGGGCAGACCATCTCTCAGCCGTACATCGTCGCGCGAATGACTGAGGCGCTGCGGCTCCAACCGAACGCCAAGGTCCTCGAGATCGGCACCGGCTCTGGATACCAAACGGCTGTGCTCGCCGAGTGCGGCGCCCGCGTATGGACGGTTGAGCGATCCCCCTGCCTGGCGGAGGAAGCGCGCGTGCGGCTTGCGGCGCTCGGCTATGGCGCGATCACCTTCGCCATCGGCGACGGAACGCTCGGTCTCCCGAGCGTCGCGCCGTTCGACCGCATTCTCGCCACCGGCAGCCTGCCGGACGTCGCCAGCCCCCTCCTGCAGCAACTGAGGGACGAGGGGGTCTTCGTCGGACCCGTCGGCTCCCTCGACGACCAGGAACTCATCCGGATCGTGTATGATCGCGGCCGGGAGCTGCGTGACTGGCTCGGGGCATGTCGGTTCGTCCCGCTGATCGGCAGCCGCGGCTGGCGGGAGGGGCGCTGGGCGGGAGGATCCCACGCGTGACGTCGCCACCGGGAGGAGGGGACGGGATGGTTCGGCTGATCGATCTTCGAAGCGACACCGTCACGCGCCCGACGGACGGCATGCGACGGGCCATCGCCGGCGCGGAGGTCGGCGACGACGTGTTCGGCGAGGATCCGACCGTCCGGCGACTTGAAGAGTCCACCGCGGCGCTGCTCGGGAAGGAAGCCGGTCTGTTCGTCGCCAGCGGCACGATGGGCAACCTGGTGGCGCTGCTCGCCCACGCCGGGCGCGGCGACGAGATCATCCTCGGCGACCTCTCGCACACCTTCCTCTACGAAGTCGGGGGGTGCGCCGGGCTGGGAGGGATCCACCCGCACGTCCTGCCGACGCGCGCGGACGGAACGCTCGGTCCCGCCGCGGTGGAGGCGGCCATCCGCGACCCGTCAAACGTCCACTTCCCCCGCACCCGCGTCGTATGCCTGGAGAACACCCACAACCGCTGCGGCGGCATCGCCCTCTCACCCTCCTACTGCGACGACATCGCCCGGCTGGCGAGGAAGCACGGGCTGGCGGTCCACCTCGACGGCGCACGGCTGTTCCACGCTGCCATCGCACAGGGCGTCTCGCCGAGCGATCTCAGCCGGGGCGCTGATTCGGTGGCCATCTGCCTGTCGAAGGGGCTCGGCGCGCCGGTCGGGTCGGTCGTGTGCGGCGCCCGCGGCTTCATCGACCGAGCCCGCTGGATGCGCAAGGCGGTGGGCGGCGGCATGCGCCAGGCGGGGATCCTCGCCGCCGCGGGGCTCTACGCGCTCGAACACCACATCGAGCGGCTGTCCGAGGATCACGCGAACGCAGCGTATCTCGCCGCCGGGATTGACGCGCTCGACGGGCTGTCCTGTGAGCAAGCAGCCGGCGGTCCGTGGACCAACCTCGTCTACTTCGACATCGACGGCCCCGGGATCGGCCAACCCGACCTCACCGCCGCAGCGCTGGTCGAGCGCCTTCGGGCGCGAGGCGTCCTCGCCCTCCCCCTTGGCGCCGCCCGCCCTAGGATCCGGATGGTGACTCACCTCGACGTCGACCGCGCCGGCATCGCCGCAGCTCTCGACGCCCTCCGGTCCGCTCTGCGAGGGACGTAGGTCCGCACCGCGCACGAAACACGTCGTCCTGCGACGGCCTCGATGAGCTTCCGGCCTCGGGACGCCTCCCCTATTCTGACCGGTACCGGGTGGTGCGAGCGGCGGTTTCGTCACGAGACGCCTCTCGCGCCCGGCTCATCGGCCTTGACAAAAGGGGGAGCGATGAAGGGGCTAGCAACTGCGCTCTTGTGTATCGCGCTGTTTCACGTCGGAGCGACCGCGGCGGGCCTGGAGCTGTCGCTCGGCGCCGGCCCTTCGGCGCTGTCGCTGGATACCGTCAACGACGCGATCGAGCTCTACAACCGCTTAATCCTCGAACTCAACGACACCTTCGCCGTGCACCCGGATGTCACCGGGTCGGTCAACCCCGTCCCGCTGCTGCGGGCGGGGCTCCAACTCCACGCGGCGGAGAGGTACTACCTCACGGACTGGCTGGCTCTCTCGGGGCATATCGGCCATTCGCACGCGTCGACCGCCACGAGCGGCTTCTACGTCGGCGCCGAAGCGTCCGAGATCACCGTCGACCTCGCTTTTCAGGCGGTCAGCGGCGTGCTGGGGCTCGAGGCGACATTCCTTGACGTGGGGGTCCGATTGGCGGCATTCGGGGGCATCGGGTACTACTACGCGCTCCTCGACCGACGGACGGTGTTCGAGATCCCGGTCGAGTACCCCCAGGTCATCGCCGGCGTCCCCCCGGAGGGGGAGGGCCGCTACAGCGGTTCGACGATCGGCTTCGAAGCCGGTCTGTCCGTCACCTACCCCGTGGCGCGCTGGTTCATCCTCGGCACCCGGCTGACCTATCGTTCAGCGAGGATCCCGCAGCTCACGGACGCCGGGGGAACTCCGCTCGACCTCGACGGCGATGACACCGCTGAGCCGATCCGCATGAGCGGGCTCACGGTCCTGCTCGCAGTCTCGATCCATATCGATCTCTCCTCAGATGAGAGGAAGGAGTGAAACCATGAAAAGGGGGAAAGGCATCGCGTGCTTGTCTGTTCTGGGGCTCGTCATCGTATCGATCTCCGGCTGCCTGAATCTGCGCCCGGTTCAGCCGCAGGCGCTCTTCACCGCCTCGCTGGTCAAACACGTCGTTCCGTTCACAGCGAGCTTCGACGGCACGCTCTCCTACGCTCCGAGCGGGGAGATCGTGTCCTACCTATGGTCCTTCGGAGATGGCGGAGCCGAAGAGGGACCGATCGCAGACCATACCTACACGAGCAACGGCACGTACGTTGTTCGTCTTACGGTGATCGATGAGCGAGGGATCGCCAGTTCGCGGACGATCACCCTCCACGCCCTCAATCCACCGCCGACCGCGGGGTTCTCCTACACGCCCCAGACGCACATCGAGGGGGATGACTTCGTCTCCTGCGGTGAGGAGATCACCTTCCATGCAGCGGATTTGTGCAGCGACAACGGGGAGATCGTCGCCTACGAGTGGTATTTCGGCTACCGCGACGAGGACAACGAGCCGGTGACCGATTCCGGCCCGACGGTTACGCACAGCTTCCTCTACGCCGGATTCTACCGTGTTGCCCTCACCGTGACCGACAACGACGGCGACCAGACAACGCACATCGAGACCATCGAGGTTCGGGGCGGCCCGCCGTGCAGCGCGGACGTCTGCGGCGCAACACCGCGGACCCTCAGGAGCGTGGATCGAGCATGAAACGAGCACTAGTCCTGTTGATCCTTCTCGCACCCGTGTTCCTCTCGGGCTGTTTCCTCGACGACATCCTGGTGAAGGTCGTCAACAAGCCGCCGCGGGCGGTGATCGACGTCCGCCCGCGAGAGGGCTCCGCACCGCTTGACGTCCAGTTCGACGGGCGGTACTCCCACGACGATGACGGCGCGATCACGGAATACCGGTGGGATTTCGGCGACCCCGCGAGCGGCGGGACGCAAACCGGAGATCAGGGCTCCCATACGTATGCGCATCCCGGAACGTACCTCGTGAAGCTGACCGTCATCGACGACCGCGGGCTGATCGACTCGCAGCAGCTCGCGGTGGTCGTGACGAACGCGCCTCCGGTGGCCGTCGCGTCGATGAGCAATGAGAACCCACTGCCGGGGACCAAGGTCATCTTCAACGGCTCCGCGTCGTACGACGCGCAAGGGCCGATTGTGAGCTACGCGTGGGACTTCGGAGACGGGGCGACCGCGAGCAGCGCCGTCGCCGAACACACCTACGGGCTCGGCGGTTACTACGTGGCGACGCTGGTCGTAACCGATGAGGACGGGGCGACCGGGCGAGTCAACCTCGGAATTCACGTCTTGCCCGGCCAGAGCCGGTGCGATGACGATGATGACACCTGCGGCGGGCAGGACATGCCGTACGCGATCATCACCAGCAACTGGTCCTGCTCGGGGGCCCAGGTAGGCGAGTTGATCCGATTCGATGGCACGTATTCGCGTCCCGGAGTGGGACGGATTCTGAGCTACTACTGGGATTTCGGAGACGGAACGAACGCGTCAGGCGGGGTCGTCACCCACGCCTACGAAAGCCAGAACACGTACATCGTCACCTTGACCGTCGCCGATGAGGGCGGCGGCGTGGGGACCGCGCGAGGGGCTGTCCAGGTCGATTCCACCTGTTACTGAGGGGGCATCTTCCTCACAGCCCCAGATCCCCGGCGCGGTCCTGGTTGATCCGCTCGTTTCGCCCGCGGCGGGACACGGCACAGCGGAAACGAGGCCCGCGCGGGCCTCGCATCAGACGCCGCGAATCGCCCCCGGCTTGCCTTGCCGCGCATGACTGGCCGCACCGCGATCTGCAGCGCTCGAGACCGGCTCCTCAAGGACCTGACGCAGGTACTTGGCGGTGTGCGACCCCTCCACAGCGACGACCTCCTCCGGGGACCCGATCGCGATGACCGTACCGCCGCCGTCCCCCCCCTCCGGGCCGAGGTCGATGATCCAATCGGCCGTCTTCACGACATCGAGGTTGTGTTCGATCACGACGACCGTGTTCCCTGCATCGACGAGGCGATGGAGGACCTCGAGCAACCGTTGGACGTCGGCCGCGTGCAGCCCGGTCGTCGGCTCGTCGAGAATGTACAGCGTTCTGCCCGTCGATCGTTTCGCGAGCTCCTTGGCGAGCTTGATCCGCTGCGCCTCGCCGCCCGAGAGCTCGGTCGCCGGCTGCCCCAGCTCGATGTACGTGAGCCCGACATCGTAAAGCGTCTGCAGGCCGCGGCGAATCCGTGGGACGTTCTCGAAGAAGGAGAGAGCCTCTTCAACCGACATCGCCAGGACGTCCGCGATCGACTTCCCCTTGTAGCGAACCTGGAGCGTCTCGCGGTTGTACCGCGTTCCCTTGCACACTTCACACGGCACGTACACGTCCGGAAGGAAGTGCATCTCAATCTTCTCCTGGCCCTGTCCTTGGCAGGATTCGCAGCGCCCCCCCTTCACGTTGAAGCTGAAGCGCCCGCTGGCGTAGCCGCGCAGCTTCGCGTCAGGGGTGCGCGCGAACAACGCACGGATGTCGTCGAACACCTTGGTGTAGGTTGCGGGGTTCGACCGCGGGGTCCGGCCGATCGGCGATTGGTCGATCTCGATTACTTTGTCGATATGCTCGACCCCGAGGATCCGATCGTGAGCCCCCGCACGGCGTGCGCCCAGGTGGAGCTCGTGGGCCACGCCTCGGTAGAGGATCTCGTCGACCAGCGAGCTCTTGCCCGATCCGGAGACGCCGGTCACGCAGACGAACCGCCCCAGGGGGAACTCCACGTCGATCCCCCGCAGGTTGTGCACCGCCGCCCCGACGACCTTCAGCGACTTCCCGTTCCCCTTGCGCCGCCGCTTCGGAACCGGGATCCGAAGGCTGCCAGACAGGTACCGCCCGGTGATCGACTCCGGCGCGTTCGCAACCTCCGCCGGCGTCCCCGCAGCGACGACGCGCCCGCCGTGGACCCCGGCGCCGGGGCCGAGGTCGAGGATGAAGTCGCTCTCGCGCATCGTCTCCTCGTCGTGCTCGACGACGATTACCGTGTTCCCCAGATCGCGCAGCCGCTTCAGCGTCTCGAGCAGCCGCCGGTTGTCCCGCTGGTGTAGCCCGATCGACGGCTCATCCAAGACGTACAGGACTCCGGTCAACTGGCTCCCGATCTGGGTCGCGAGCCGGATCCGCTGCGCTTCGCCACCCGCAAGCGTCCCGGCCTGCCGATCGAGCGTCAGGTAGTCGAGCCCCACCGCGACCATGAAGCCGAGCCGCGCCTTGATCTCCTTGAGGATCTGGGCCGCGATCATCTCCTCTCGCGCCGTGAGGACGAGGTTTTCGAAGAACGTGAGCGCACTTCGGATGGAAAGGGTCGTCACTTCGTGGATGCTCAGCCCATCGACCGTGACCGCGAGGACCTCCGGCTTCAGCCGCGCGCCGCGACAGACCGGGCACGGCAAGGTCGCCAAGTACTGCTCGAGCTCCTGGCGCCACTGCTCGGAGGTCGTCTCGCGGTACCACCGCTCCAATGAGATGACGATCCCGCGGAACGGCCGCTTGACGGTCCGCTCGTAGCCGGAGGGCGACCTGTACTGGAACGAGATCTCCTTTCCACCGGTCCCGTAGAGGACGACGTCGAGCTTCTTTCTTGGCACCTCGCCGAGCGGCTGCCGCGGGTCGAGGCCGAGCCACTCCGCGATCGCCGTCATTTGCGCTTCGTACCACTTGCTCGACGTGTTCGCGAACGGGATCAGCCCGCCGTTGAGGAGCCCGTACCGCGGGTCGATCACCAGGTCCGGGTCGATCTCCTTTCGATACCCAAGCCCGCTGCACTCCGGGCACGCCCCGAACGGGCTGTTGAAGGAGAACATCCGCGGCGACAGCTCCTCGTAGCTGACCCCGCATCGGATGCAGGCGTAGTGCTCGCTGAAGAGGTGCTCCGCCCCGTCTTCGCTGATCACGTTCACCAGCCCGCCGCCGTGCTTGAGCGCCGTCTCCACCGAGTCGGCGATGCGCGAGCGCTTCTCCGGCTCGACCGCGACGCGGTCGACGACGATCTCGATCGTGTGCTTCTGCTGCTTCGAGAGCTCGATCTCCTCGTAGAGGGTTCGCACGATCCCGTCGACCCGGACGCGGGTGAACCCCTCGTGGCGGATCTCGTCGAACGTCCTCTTGTACTCGCCCTTCCGGCCGCGCGCGACCGGCGAGAGGATCTGCACCGACTCGCCTCTCGGGAATGCCATGATCGCGTCGACGACCTGCTCCGCTGACTGCTGGCTGATCGGCTCGCCGCATGTCGGGCAGTGGGGATGCCCGATCCGCGCGTAGAGCAGCCGCAAGTAATCGTAGATCTCGGTGACCGTCCCGACTGTCGAACGCGGGTTGTGGCTGCGCGTCTTCTGGTCGATCGAGATCGCCGGCGAGAGGCCCTCGATCAAGTCGACGTCCGGCTTGTCCATCTGACCGAGGAACTGCCGCGCGTACGCCGATAGCGATTCGACGTATCGGCGCCGCCCTTCCGCGTAGATCGTGTCGAACGCCAGGGAGCTCTTCCCCGAGCCGGAGATCCCGGTGATCACGATCAGCCGATCGCGCGGAAGCACCACGTCGATGTTCTTCAGGTTGTGCTCCCGCGCTCCTTTCACGTGAATGACGTTCATAGTCCCTTCTTCAGCTCCCGGATCTCATCCCGCAGGCCCGCCGCGAGCTCGAACTCCAGCCGGTCGGCCGCCTCGAGCATCCGCGCTTCAAGCTCCCGAATCCTCGCCAGAGCTTCCTCTCGCGACTGAGGCACCCCGCGCTCGCGTGACCCCTGCGGCGGCTCCGGCGCAGCCGCGCGGAGCGACTGCACGATGTCGCGGATCTCCCTGCGCACTGTCTGGGGGGTGATCCCGTGCGCTTCGTTGTGGGCGAGTTGGACGGCCCGGCGGCGGTTCGTTTCATCGACTGCATAACGAATCGAATCGGTCGGCGCGTCGGCGTACATCAGCACCTTCCCGCGGACGTTGCGGGCGGCCCGGCCGATCGTTTGGATCAGCGAGGTGCCGGAGCGGAGGAACCCCTCCTTGTCCGCATCGAGGATCGCAACCAGCGCGACCTCCGGCAGGTCGAGCCCTTCCCTCAGGAGGTTGATCCCCACGAGGACGTCGAAGCTCCCGAGACGGAGGTCGCGGAGGATGTCGATCCGATCGAGCGTGTCGATCTCGGAGTGGAGGTATCTCGCCCGGACCCCCAACTCGACGAGGTACTCGGTCAGGTCTTCGGCCATCCGTTTGGTCAGCGTCGTGACGAGCACCCGCTCTCCCCGCCCCACCACCTCGCGCACCTCGGAGATCAGGTGATCGACTTGCCCCTTCACAGGATAGATCTCCACCTCCGGATCGACGAGCCCCGTCGGCCGGATCAGCTGCTCGACGATCCGCTCGCTTCGCTCCCGCTCGTACGGGCCCGGCGTCGCCGACATGAAGACGGCTTGGTGGACTCGCTCCTCGAACTCGGCGAAGGTCAGCGGGCGGTTGTCCAGCGCCGACGGCAAGCGGAACCCGTAGTCGACGAGGGTCGTCTTGCGCGAGCGATCGCCGTGGTACATCCCCCGGATCTGCGGCACTGTTTGATGCGATTCGTCGATCACGAGCAGAAAATCGCTCGGGAAATAGTCGATCAGGACCGACGGCGGCTGTCCGCCGCGCCGCCCATCCAGGTGGCGTGAGTAGTTCTCGATCCCATTGCAGTAGCCCATCTCCTGCAGCATCTCCAGGTCGTAGCGTGTCCGCTGTTCCAGCCGCTGGGCCTCGAGCAGCCGCCCGTCCTTGCGCAGCCGGCCGAGCCGCTCTTCCAGCTCCGCGGCGATGTCGTCCACGGCCAGGCGAAGCCGCTCCTTCGGCGTGATGAAGTGCGAGGCCGGGCGGATGACAATCTCCTCCGCCTCTCGGATCGGGTGCCCGCTGACCGGGTCGACGACGGCAATCCGATCGATCTCATCGCCGAAGAATTCGATCCGCAGGACCTTCTCTTCATAGGCGGGGATGATCTCCACCGTATCGCCGCGAGCGCGGAACGTCCCTCGCTCGAATCCGATCTCGTTGCGCGTGTACTGCAGCTGAACCATCGCGCGCATGACATCGTCCCGATCGCGCCGCTCTCCGCGTTTCAGGTCGATCGACATGTCCTGGTAGTTCGTCGGGGACCCCAGCCCATAGATGCACGACACCGATGCAACGATGATCACGTCGCGTCGCTCGAACAGCGCGGATGTCGCCGCATGGCGCAGCCGGTCGATCTCGTCGTTGATCGACGAGTCCTTCTCAATGTACGTATCCGTCTGCGGGATGTACGCCTCCGGCTGATAGTAGTCGTAGTACGACACGAAGTAGTGAACGGCGTTCTTCGGGAAGAGCTCGCGAAACTCGTTGCACAGCTGCGCGGTCAACGTCTTGTTGTGCGCGATCACGAGGGTCGGCCGCTGAAGCCGGTGAATCACGCGGGCAATGGTGAACGTCTTGCCGGTTCCCGTCGCGCCCAACAGCGTCTGGTAGCGACAGCCGGCCTCGATGCCCTCGACGAGGGCGTCGATCGCCTGCGGCTGATCGCCGCACGGAGTCATGTGATCTGAAATCTCGAATCCGGCCTTCTCGCCTACCCTTGGCAGTCCCATCCTAGTGTAGGATGGTACCCGGCTCCCAGCGGACGCTCAACGTCCTTCGCATCTAACGGAGGATCCGGAAACCGCTCTGCGTCTCCAGAGCGCGCGTCCAGCGGACCTCGACCCGCTCGACGACCGCCAGCTCGGGGCCGTGGCGGACCCAATCGAGGAACCGGTCGAGGCTCTGCACCCGCCCTTCCACGACGACCTCGACCGTTCCATCGGGCAGGTTGCGCACCGTGCCGCTCAGGCCGAGCCGGTCGGCTTCGATCTTCGTGTGATAGCGGAAGAAGACCCCTTGCACGATCCCGTGCACTACCGCCTCGATCCGCTGCGCGTCGAGCATTGCGCCCCCTCGGTGCCGCGCGAGTGTACGCGAACGCACCGCCCCCGCCTACGCGACCCAGCTCCCCCCCCCAGCGACCCTCGGCGCGCAGCGGGCCACCGCGCGGCTAGTCGGGCTTGTACGCAAGCACCCAGATCTCAACGGAGTCGGGCAGCTCCTCACCATCCAGACTCACGGCGTAGTCTCCGATCTCACGAACCGGGTACGTCGTCCCTGCGAGGACCGTGAAGTCCTCCAGCGGCGCCATGTCCGGCCAGGGCGTGAGCCCGGCGACGAAGTAGTGCATCGGAAGGACCACTCGAACCGATGAAAGCTGTCCGATGACCGTCATCGCTTCCGCGGGGCCGATCGTGTACGCACCGCCCACCGGAAGGAGCAGGACATCGATATCGCGCAAGGCGCTGATCTGGTCCGCCGTCAGGACCCGTCCGAGGTCTGCCAGATGCGCGAACCGAATCCCGCCGACCTCGAAGCTCAACATGCAGACCCACCCTTGCCCCCCGCCGCTCTGGGTCACGTGGCTTGCCTCGATCGCGTGCATCCTGAACTCCGGCGTGATCACCCAGGACGCCGGCGGGATCTTCTCTCGACATCGGCCGGTGCTGTCCCACAGGTGTATCAGAATCGGATCCCCTTCCACCCGATCCGCCTCACCGAAGCACCACGGACAATGGTCGATGTGCTGATGCGTCATCAGCACGATGTCCGCCGAGACGGGCAGCCCGGGGTACGGCACGTACGTCGCATACGGATCGATCAAGATGACGGGACCATCTTCAGCCTGAATCGAGAAACACGAATGCCCCAGATACGACACCATCACTTCGCTTGCGTCGATCCCCCATGCGCACGCTGCGACCGTCAGCGCAACCGCAGTGAACGCCCTTGCTCTCACGCCGACCACCTCCTCCATGATTAGATGCCGGACGGGTGACGAATCCAAGTTCCGGCGTCGGTCGATGACGCCGCGCGCCGGCGCCCCTCGTCGGACCCGCCGCGGTCTATAATCTGAGAGATGAACGAATCGGACACCCCGCGCCCCACGGAAATCCTCCAGCGTTTGATCTGCTTCGACACGACCAATCCCCCCGGCAACGAGCGCGCATGCGTCGAGTACGTCGCCAACCTCCTCGAGGCAGCCGGACTCGAGACGATCCGCCTCGGCGCCTCGCCCGAGCGGCCGAGCCTCGTCGCGCGCCTCGCCGGCCGGGGCGAGGCCCCACCACTCCTCTTGTACGGCCACGCCGACGTCGTCACCACGGCCCACCAAGCCTGGACGCATCCGCCGTTTGCGGGACGAATCGTCGACGGTTACCTCTGGGGGAGAGGGGCCCTCGACATGAAGGGGGGTCTGGCGATGATGATCGCCGCCGTCCTGGGCGCGGCCGCCCGCAGGGTCCCTCCGGCGGGGGATATCCTCCTGGCCGTCCTCGCCGACGAGGAGGCCGGCGGTGTGCACGGAGCGCGCCACCTCGTCGGGACTCACCCCGAGGTCTTCGCGAGCGTGCGCTACGCCATCGGTGAGTTCGGGGGCTTCCCACTCCGGGTGGCGGGCCGGACCTACTACCTGATCCAAGTCGGCGAGAAGCACCCGTGCTGGCTCGAGGCGACGCTTTCGGGCCCCGCAGGGCACGGCGCGAGGCCGATGCGCGACGGCGCCATGGCCGAGCTCGGACAGCTTCTCGTCCGCCTGAACCGCGTTCGCCTACCAATCCATGTCACGCCGATCGTCCGACGGATGATCTCGTCGATGGCCGCCGCGGCGCCCCGTGGTACGGGGTTCTTGCTGCGTCGGCTGCTCAGCCCGCGATGGACCGACCGCATCCTCGCTCGGCTGGGCGAGGCCGGAAGGAACCTCGAGCCGCTGTTTCGCAACACCGTCAACGCGACGCTCGTCCGCGGTGGAGACAAGCCCAACGTGATCCCGAGTGAGATCTCTCTCGGCCTTGACGCCCGCGTCCTCCCGGGGTTCACGCTCGACGACCTGTTGGCCGAGCTTCGTCCGATGCTCGGTCCGAGCGTCGACATCAAGGTCAGGCTCTACGATCCCGGCCCGAGCGCTCCCGACTTCGGGCTCCTCGGGCTGCTCGAGGAGCTGCTGCGTCTGGCAGACCCAGGGGCGGTTCCCATCCCATACCTCTTGCCGGGAAGCTCCGACGCGCGGTTTTTCTCCCAACTGGGGATCCAAACGTACGGATACACTCCGATGAACCTGCCGGCGGACTTCAACTTCTTCGAGACCATCCACGCCGCCGACGAGCGAATCCCGGTGTCCGCCGTGGACTTCGGAGCCGGCGTGCTGTCGCAGCTGATCGACCGATACGGGGACACGCCCTAGAGATAGGGCCAAAGAAGGCTGAGGATCCTCTCAAGCGCTGCGACGTCGGCCTCGCCGAACTGCGCCGGACGGTCCGAATCCGCGTCGAAGACCGCAATGGCTTGTCCGTCCTTGAGAAGCGGCACGGCGATCTCGCTCTTTGATCTCGCGTCGCACGCGATGTGTCCGGGGAAGGCATCGACATCGGGGACGAGGACAGGGCGGCCTGTCCGAACGGCCTGGAGGCACACCCCACGCCCCTCGAGGATCTGGCAGGCAACCGGCCCTTGGTACGGTCCGACCCGCAGACGCTCGCCCTCCACGAAGTAGAAGCCGGTCCAGAAGTGATGCGGCATCTTCGCATGG
>Ga0068714_10002323_pt1 | contig 24916 bp, 20 predicted proteins | sample MTBNYHSulfiMetaG_FD_62988 | JGI IMG/M metagenome (GOLD analysis project Ga0068714, IMG submission 62988) | Enrichment culture microbial communities from rom New York Harbor, USA that are MTBE-degrading - MTBE-NYH (New York Harbor Sulfidogenic)... | ecosystem: Environmental > Aquatic > Marine >... | reverse complement strand
AACAGGTGGCGGTGATAATACGGACCTCAATACTGTCATTGATCCCGCCACCGGCTGGACTTTGAGATTTGCGTACGACATAAACAATTCCGGCTGGATCGTAGGACGCGGATGGAATCCGCAGGGCAAGATACGGGCATTTCTTCTGGTTCCCAAGTCGTTCAAATACAGTGGAGGAACGGGCGAGCCGAACGATCCGTACCAGATCGCTACGGCCGCCGATCTGATCGCTCTCGGCGAGACGCCGGAAGACTACGACAAGCACTTCCTCCTGGCCGCCGATATCGACCTGGACCCGAATCTGCCCGGTGGCAAGGTCTTCAGGAAGGCAATTATCGCCTCCGACGACCCGAAAGAGGGCTATTCTGTGTTTCAGGGAACACGTTTCGGCGGGACCTTTGACGGTGGCGGCCACGCGATCTCGAACTTCACGTGCAATTCCGGTGAGGGAGACTTCGTTGGACTCTTTGGGACGGTTGGGTACGCAGACCGCGAGGGGCATCCCCTGATCAGAGATCTTGGGCTAATCAACCCCGATGTGAATAGTACCACGGGAATCTATGTTGGCGCGCTGGTTGGCCGTCTGGACTACGGCGACATCTCCGCGTGCTATGTAGAGGGAGGCAGCGTTGCCGGCGAGGGGTTGAATGTGGGCGGCTTGGTGGGAAGGTTCGGATTGGGCTCCTTGATGAACTGCCACTCCACTGCGAGTATCACGGGCGAGGATAACGTGGGCGGCTTAGTGGGATACAACCATGGTGGGACTTTGGCAGGTTCTTATGCGACCGGCGGCACTGCAGGCGATAACGGGGTTGGAGGCCTTGTCGGGTGGAACTATCACTTTGGAGAGATCGTCTGTTGCTATGCCACAGGCGATGTGGCGGCCCAATCGAACGTTGGCGGGCTTGTCGGCGTGAACCAGCGTAGACAGTGGTCGGCGGGTAGTATTCGCAACTGCTTTTCAGCAGGCCGAGTGATTGGCGCCACCAACCTCGGCGGTCTGGTAGGCAACAACTGGGGCGCCGTTGAATCCTCTTTTGGGGATGTGGAATCCAGTGGGGTTGGCGAGCCTGGCTACGGTAAGGGCAAAACCACCGCCGAGATGCAGACGGCCAGTATCTTCCTGGAGGCCGGCTGGGACTTCGCGGGGGAGACGACCAACGGCACCGACGACATCTGGTGGATTATCGAAGGGAAGGACTATCCGCGTCTGTGGTGGGAACTCGACAATTGACGATTGACGATTTATGATTGATGATGGGAATCGCAGGCACCGACCCGTTCGGCAGGCTCAGGGCAAGCTCTGAGCAGAGCCGAAGGATAGACGCTGATGATGGAGGACATGGATCATGAGACCGCCGTTTCTGCCGACGCTTACGTGTGCCATTTTGAGCCTTTTCGCTGCCCATCCGGCCAGCGGCGTGGACGGTGACTTTAAGGAGGCCATGCAGGTCCGAAGTCTTCTGCATGCCGAGGAACTCTCGCTGGGCGCGATGCCGCCTGCGCGGCTCCAGGATCCGCCCGTCGCGGAGACGGTCCTTCTGCCGGTCAGCCGGGGATTCAACCAGCGGAGCACGGGTCTGTGCTGGGCCTACGCGACGCTCAGCGCCCTGGAGACGATCCACCTGGTCCGCCATCCGGACGGGCCGGACGTTGAGCTTTCCCGCCGGGCCATGCAATACTACACGATGGAAGACCGCTACCGCCGCTCCATCAAGCAAGTGAATACGTACCTCCGCGAAGGCGGGATCGTGCTGGACGCACTCCGGTTGATTCAGTCCAACGGCATCGTGTCCTTCGACGACTACGCCGACGTCGCCGACACCTACGGATATGCAAACATCTCGGGCATGATCGCCGGCGAGCAGACGTTCACCGACAAGATCATCGCCCTGTACGAGGGACTGGACATCGTCTACGCGGCGCCGCCCACACAGACCCGTGTGCCCGTCCTCTCCGCCGCCGATCCGAACGCCGCGTATGCGCCTGCCGACGTCGGCGAACTCGCGCGGTTCGTACTGGGACGCGATGTGTGGCAGAGCTACACACCCTCATCATCCAAGAGCGGTTTCCACGCGCATCCCGATCCGGATGCCCGGTGGGAGAACGTGTCCTGGCACATGCCGCACAGTGAGTTTCCCGGCCGGATCAGGCAGGCTTTGCTGGCGGGATTCCCCGTCGTGATCTCCATACGCAATCACGCGCTGCTCGTCTACGGGGCGGACTACGACGCCGACGGTTCGCCGATCACCTACTACATCAAAGACAGCTACCCGTCCTATTACTACGTCACGGAGGCCGAGTACCTCCATGAGAACTTCTGGGAGATGACGACGGTCAAGCTGTAGCATCCTCCTGATGCCCATCTTCATGTTTCGTCGGGAGCGATGTCGGCGAAGCAGGAGGGGGCATGTTCGGCCAGGATGCTCAGCATCGCGCGGCAGGCGTCGCGAATCTCCCACTGGGCCTTGGCGCTGGTGCGCAACTTGAAAATGTGACGCCACTCGCGGAAATTTGCTGAGACGACGATCTCGCTGGTGCAGGCGTTGGGCAATACGAACCGCGCATCCTCCTTGCGCAGTCCGCGATCGCGCCACTTGCGGTACATCTGCTGGATTGTCTTCATGTCCTGGTGAAAATCGTCGGCGAACTCGGGCGGCATGCTCTCGGGCACGACATAGGCAAACTCCTCCTCGTCCACATAGCGCTGCGACTGTTGCGAGACCGACATGAGGCGATGCCGGACGAGCTGGTGCGTCATGGCGCGCGAGCAGTTGCGGATGCGAAACGTCGCGTAGGCATGCTCCAAAGGCGATTCGTGGCCCATCTTGATGAGCCGTCGAATGAAACCCTCGTGCGAATCGTCCTCGATGCGATCGAAGCTCAGATAGCACGTCCGGCCCGCCTGCTCGATGACCCGCTGCGGATCGGGCGTGATGGCGACCAGTTCCACTTCCAGGCGACGATCGCAAGTCTGTTGATCCATGTTCACTCCCTGCCAATTCGGCCGCCGCACTCACGCGGCGCCGACATGGGCCTTGCCCAGCACCGCCAGAGCGGTCTGCACGTTGCCGAACGGCGCGCTGACCGCAAAGCCGGCCACCCGTCCGCGGATCTTCGCCACCAGCTCGCGCGCGATCTCCACGCCCAGGGCCACGCCCTGCTCCTTGGTGGTCGCCGCGCTCATGCGATTGAGCAATGCGTTGGGGACGACCACGCCGGGCACCTCGTTCGCCATGAACTCGGCATTCTTGAAACTCGTGAAGGGCCAGATGCCCGCCACGATGGGAATCCGGAATCCGTCGATCGCATCGAGAAACCGGTACAGCGAGTCCACGTCGAACACCGGCTGCGTGATCGCGTACTCGGCGCCCGCCTCTACCTTGCGCTGGAACCGTTCGACCTCCCGATCCCAGTCGGCAGCCACCGGATTGGCGCCCACGCCGATCGTCAGCGCCGTCGGGGGGTCGATGCGATTGCCCCCGATGTCCAGACCCTGGTTGAGGTTCCGCACGACGTTGGTCAGCGCAACGGAATCCATGTCGAAGACCGCGGTGGCGTTGGGATAGTCACCCAGCTTGGGCGGGTCCCCCGTGATGATCAACAGGTTCCGCAGCCCGATCGCGCCGGCCCCGAGAATATCCGACTGCATCCCGATCAGATTCCGGTCGCGACAGCAGAAGTGCAGGATCGTCTCCATGCCGGCCTCCTGCTGAATCCTCACGGCGGTCACCATGGGCGAAAGACGCGAACTGGCGCGCGGCCCATCGGGGATGTTGATCGCATCGACGCCGGCCGCGACACATTGTTTGGCCTTCTCGATGATCTTCGTCATGTCCACGCCGCGGGGTGGAGTCACCTCGACCGTCGCGACTTCCTCCCCGGCGACCAGCTTCGCGCCGAACTGCGACTTCTGTTCGAGCGGAGCCGCCGGCGCCGGCGCCGCCTCTTTCGCTCGATCGGGACCGACCGCCACGGACACCACGGCCCGACCGACGGCCTTGTCGACCGAACGCACGGCCCGCGCGATCTCCCGGATGTGGTCGGGCGTCGTGCCGCAGCAACCGCCGATGATGCGCGCCCCTTTCTCATAGAACCGCTTGGCGTACTCGGCCATGTACTCCGGCGTACACATGTAAAGCTGGCGGCCTTCGACCGAACGGGGCATCCCGGCGTTCGGCTGGACGGAAATGGGCTTGTGCGTAATCGTCCGAAGCAGCTCGAGACTGCTGAGCATCCCCGACGGGCCAACCGCGCAGTTCAGCCCGACCGCGGTGACCGCCTCGTGCTGTGCGATCCGACCCAGCGCTTGATCGACCCGCTCCCCGTACACGGTCTCGTTGCGTTCGTTGACGGTCATCTGGGCCACAACGGGAATCTCCGCCAGCGTTCCGACCGCATCAAGAGCGACGAGCAGCTCGTCCGTGTTGGAAAAGGTCTCGAGAATCAGGAAATCCGCGCCGGCTTCGACGAGGGCCGCGCCCTGCTGGCGAAAGCTCTTCCCGGCCTGCTCGCGAGTCATCGGGCCGTACTCGGTCAGCTCGCACCCAAGCGGGCCCATCGCCCCTGCCACCAGCACCGCCTGCCCCGCCGCGATCCTGGCCACCTCGACCCCGGCACGATTGATCTTCTCCACCTGGTCGGCCAGCCCGTACTGTGAGAGCTTCACCCGGTTGGCGCCAAAGGTGTTGGTTTCGATAAAGTCTGCTCCCGCCTCAACATAGGCGGCGTGCACCCCCTGAACGATCCGCGGGTCCGCCAGGTTCAGCTCGTCGAAGCAGCGGTTGAGGAAGACGCCGTGCTGGTAGAGCATGGTTCCCATGGCCCCATCGCCCAGCAGGACTCGCTCAGAGACTCGCTTGAGAAAAGCACTTCGATCCAATTCTTCTTTGCCCCATCGTGTTCCGTTTGTGCCGCCCCGGCTGCCGACGAATCCGCCTTCGAAAGCGACCCGAGACGCACGCGCCCCGTGCTATACCCCCCCAAAAGCCAGGTCTGCACAAGCCCTCGCCAGGGTCCGATAGATCGACAGCCACAGCACCAGGCGATACGTGCCACCACATTCGAAGACCGCCGAAGCTCTCCCCAAACGGTTTGCGGTCATCCATGCTGCAATATCGGGCAAAATAACGGCAGGATCCTGCTAACGCAAGCCTTTTCGTACCCCTCCTCGCCAGGCGCTACCGGTTCCCAATGGAGTGGCGTGCACAGCCCCGGGTAACCCACCGAAAGACTGTGATCGCTGATTTTATGGGACACCAGCACCGCCGTAAGCTCCCTCACCAGTGGCCGCGTCCGAGGAGCCTCATTCGTCCCGGCTCACGCTGGCCGCGGCAGCTACTGCCAGTTGACATTGCCCATATTAACTCCATATATCCATTGACTTTAACTTGCACAAAATGGTATAATACGGCAATAATTCGCGATCCTTGCTCAATGTTCAGTGGGGCTTTCTATCTTATACTATAATTGGAAGAGTTCCGTATCAGCAGCAGATGACGCCTCTTGTCGCTACCGGTCGAGGCCGCGAAGCGATGGCAGAGGGCCATTTTCTGCACGGGGGAAGGGGTAGTGGCCTGTCCGGCGTCAGGCCGGAAACATCGGCCATCTCGTAGGGCCAACCTCCTCTACCGACCACGGACTTTCCACCGAGATTCTTATCCGGGCGGTTCCGGTCGCTACCGGCAAGCTTGAGGGTTTGAAAGGAGCGGTGTGATGAAGAAGGTATTGACGATATCGTTTCTTATCTGTGCTGTGCTCTTGTCCGGATGCGAGGTGTCGGACAGCAGCCAGAGCAGCGGTCAGACCCGACCTGCCGTGTCCCGATCGGGCCGCAGCTACTTCTGGGACAAGGACCTCAGACCCACGCTGACTGTGCCCGCCAGAAGAGAGGCCCAGCCGACGGAAATCCAGGACGTTGACGCACAGCTTGCTTCCCAACAGGAGGAGGTTGCGGGCGGGCTCTACATCGAGCCGGAGACCCCGGTAGAAACGCCGGAGCCCGAGGCCAAGGTGGTCACCGCCTCCGTGGAAGACCTCAAGCCGGTAACCACGCCGGTCACCGCCCCGGTGCCGTCCTACAGCCAGAAAGTCGCGATCGGACCCGACCTCGTGGCCGTCGATGAAAACGGCGCCAACGCGCTGTCGATGACCTATCCGCGAGCGGACTACGGCATCCTCCAGGTCGACAAGACCATGCCACAAGAGGTCCGCCTGAACGCGCCCTTCGCCTACGTCATCAAAGTCACGAACCTCACCGACATGATGTTGACCGACGTGGCCATCACCGAGACGCTCTCCAACGAATTCGAATTCAAGGGCTCCGAACCCACTGCTCAGAATGAAGACAACAAGCTGGTGTGGGAGATCGACTCGCTCGGTCCCAAAGCCAGCAAGAGCATCCGCATCACCGGCGTGGCCACCGGGTCGAACCCGCTGGAGCACTGCACCGCCATCACCCATACGATTCGCGACTGCGCCATGGTCAAGGTGGTGGAGCCGACGCTGGAACTCGGACGAGTCGCTCCGAGCGAGGCGGTTCTGTGCGAACCGATTCCGGTCGACTATGTCGTGACCAACACGGGAACCGGGGCCGCTCAGAACGTGCAGATCGTCGACACGCTGCCCGTCGGGCTGCAAACCACCGATGGCAAGGGCAAGGTGGTGCTGGACGCCGGAACGCTCATCGCCGGCGAATCGCGACGATTCTCGATCAAGCTGCGCGCCACGAAGACGGGCGCGTACGTCAGCAAGGCCATCGCAACCTCCGCCTCCGGCCTGAGGGCCGAGTCGGAATCGACACTGACCAATGTCCGCCAGCCGATCCTGAGCATCACCAAGTCCGGGCCGCAGCGCCAGTACCTGGGCCGCGCCGTGACCTACGAGATCACGGTCCTGAACAAAGGTGATGGACCCGCTCGCGATACGATGGTCGAAGACCTGATCCCGCCGGGAGTGAGCTCCATCGAGGCGACCTCCGGCGCGCAGACGGCCGGCTCCAAGCTGGTCTGGGAACTCGGCACGCTCGAGCCCAATGCGTCCAAGACGGTCCGCGTCTCGTACACTCCGATGAAGGAAGGCGAAGTGATGGCGACCGCCACCGCGACCGCTTACTGTGCGGACACGGTCAGCGATTCGGCCAAGACGGCGATCACCGGCATCCCCGCCTCGCGTCTGCAGGTCATCGATCTGGAAGACCCGGTCGAAGTCTCGCACACCACGACGTACCTGATCACGGTCGTCAATGAGGGCTCGGCCGCCGATTCGAATGTCCGCATCGTCTGCACGCTGGACGACAAGGTCCAGTATGTCTCCTCGGCCGGTGCGACCGCCGGATCGATCATGGGCAAGACGGTCAACTTCGCACCGTTGCGAACCCTCGAACCCAAGGCCAAGGCCACCTGGCGCGTCGTCGTCCGAGGCGCCCGGGCCGGCGATGTGCGGTTCAAGGTGAGCATGCACACAGATCAGTTGGCCCTGCCGATCGAGCACACGGAGGCGACCCACGTCTACGAGCAGTAGGCCCGAGCAGGATGCTCCATCCAGGTGATTCGCGCCGCGGTGCCCCCCAGGCACCGCGGCTTTTTTTTGAGGCGTCGCAGCCCGATTCCGCCCCCCTCCGAGACACCCGCGATCCTGACCGGGCGGCAGCCGCAAACGGAGCGGGGCAGACTCTACCGATCGTTTCTGCCGGGTGTGTGTGTGTGAAAACATCGTGGCATGCGAATGGCGGCCTCAGACGCGCAGCGTTTGGGGATGGTGGCCTTGGCGGCTCGCAGACACCAGAAGGCGGCCAATGCGAAGAGCCACGCCTGCGCTCTTCGAGCTTGAGGCTGCCACACACGGTCCTTTCCACGTGCAATAAGCCTTGCCCTAAGACCTACACAGACACCACCGGCAGACGACCGGGAATTTGTATTGCATAGGCCCGACAAACCGCTATACTGGCACGAAACTCGCAGTACCACCCAGATCCCCGTCAGGGGACTTTTTGTAGGGGCCTTCCGGGGAATCATCGCCGGTTTCCAGAAAGGACAAGGTCATGGCCGAAAAAGACGCCGATGTGCAGAAGATACGAGATCTGATCAAGATAATGAAAGAGAACGATCTTGTGAAGATCGACATCAAGCACGGCGACGATCGGATTTCCCTGCGGCGAGCCGAGCCGCCGCGCCCGGCCGCGGTGGGCAGTCCTATCATCGCCTCACTGCCCGGCATCATGGCCCCCGTCGGCACGCCGGACGCAGCGTCCGCCGCGATGCCGATCCCAGACGACTTGCTCGAAATCAAGTCCCCCATCGTCGGCACGTTCTACGAAGCTCCCAGTCCGGATTCCGATCCGTATGTCGAGATCGGCTCTCATGTCGACTCCCAGACGGTGGTCTGTATCGTCGAGGCGATGAAGGTGATGAACGAGATCAAGGCCGAGGTCAGCGGCACAATCATGGAGAAGCGAGTAGCCAACGGACAGGCCGTGGAGTATGGGCAGGTCCTCTTCAAGGTCAAGCCGGAATAACGCGTGAACCGGCGCGGCGTGGCATCCCGCCGGACCGCCACGAGGACGCCGTTCGGGAAGAGAGTTGCCGCCAATGCTATCACGAATCCTTATCGCCAACCGAGGTGAAATCGCGCTTCGCGTCATCCGGGCCTGCCACGAGATGGGCATCGAGACCGTCGCCGTCTATTCCGAGGCCGATCGAAATGCGTCCTACCTGCGGCTGGCAAACGAAGCGGTCTGCATCGGGCCGCCCGACTGCAACCAGAGCTATCTGAACATCCCGCGCATCATCAGCGCCGCCGAGATCACCAACGTCGACGCGATCCATCCCGGATACGGCTTCCTGGCCGAGAACGCCAACTTCGCCCAGATCTGCAGCGACTGCGGCATCACCTTCATCGGGCCTCCGATCGAGGCGATGCGGCTGTTGGGCGACAAGGTGGAAGCCCGCAAGCTCGCGCGTCAGGCCAAGGTCCCGGTCGTTCCCGGCTCGGAGGGTGTGATCGAGGACGAAAGAGAGGCGCTGCGTCTGGCCAACGAGATCGGCTATCCGATCATCATCAAGGCCGTAGCCGGCGGCGGCGGTCGCGGCATGCGCGTCGTGCACAACGACATCAGTCTGCGTGCGGCGATGGCCTCCGCCAAAGCCGAAGCGGAGATCGCCTTCGGCGAAGGCAGCGTTTACATGGAGAAGTTCATCGTCGAGCCGCGACACGTGGAAGTCCAGGTTATGGCTGACCAGGAGGGCAACGTCGTCCACTTCTTCGAGCGGGACTGCTCCATCCAGCGGCGTCACCAGAAGATGATCGAGGAATCGCCCTGCCCGGTGCTCGAAGAGCGGGACCGCGAGCGTCTGGCGGAGGCCGCCACCCGTCTGATCAAGGAAGCCCACTACGTCAACGCCGCCACGGTCGAGTTCCTGCTGGACAAAGAGGGCAACTTCTTCTTCATCGAGGTCAATACCCGCATCCAGGTCGAACACCCGGTCACCGAAATGGTCACCGGCGAGGACCTGATCAAATGGCAACTGCGAATCGCCGGAGGCGAGCCGATTGCCCTGCGCCAGAAGGACATCAAGCACCACGGCGTGGCCATCGAATGCCGGATCAACGCCGAAGACCCGGCCAACAATTTCTCGCCCTCGCCCGGAACGATCTCCAAGTACATCGCTCCCGGCGGGCTGGGTGTCCGCATCGATACCCACGTCCACCAGGGCTGGACGATCACGCCGAACTACGACTCGCTCATCGCCAAGATTATCGTCCATCAGGAAACGCGAGCCGAGGCGATTGCGACGATGCGACGCGCCTTGCAGGAATTCGTCATCGAGCCTGTCAAGACCACGATTCCCGCCTGCCTGGCGATCCTGTCGCATAACCTGTTCGTCAAAGGCAAGACCGATACGGGATTCGTCGAGCGCACCTTCTAACCGAACGGCGACCGATCGCCACTTCCGCCTTATGGCCTATCGTTCGAGGGCAACCAGGTCTTCGTAGCTCTCCCGTTTGCGGATCACTTTGAAGGCCTTTGCGTCGACGAGGACCTCGGCGGCGCGACACCGCGCGTTGTAGTTGCTGCTCATAGTAAACCCATAGGCGCCGGCGGTGAACACTGCCATCAGGTCGCCGCGTTCGACGCGCGGGATCGGCCGGTCCTTCGCCAGGAAGTCCGCACCTTCGCAGATGGGTCCGACAACGTCTACTATCTCGCTGCCTTCGATGTCCAGTTCCCTGCTTCGGACCGCCGGCTCGAAGCGCCGCTCCACGCGAACCGGCCAGATGAAATGAAACGCATCGTAGAGGGACGGGCGAATGAGGTCGTTCATCGCCGCATCGACGATGACGAACCGCTTGCTTCCGCCCTGCTTGGTGTAGAGCACGCGCGTGACCAGGATCCCCGCGTTGGCGCAGATGCTCTTGCCCGGTTCCAGGATGAACTTGAGGTTCCGACCCTGGATCAGCGGCACGATCCCCGCGGCGTATTCCGCCGCCGAGGGTACCGTGTCCGTCTCATAGTCGGCGCCGTAGCCTCCGCCGAGGTCCAACGCCTCGACGCGGTACCCCTTCTCGCGAAGTCGATCGACCAGAACGAGAGCCTTCTCGACCGCTTCCACATAAGGATCGATAGTCTTGCCGCCGGTGCCCAGATGAACGTGCAACGCGCACAGATCGACGGAGGGATTGTCCGCGTACGCATCGAAGACGGCGACCGCCCGCTCGATATCGACCCCGAATTTCGTCTCTTTCTTGCCCGTCGTCAGGAAGACGTGGGTCTTGTAGTCGACGTCGGGGTTCACGCGCAAGGCCGCTTTGGGTTTGGCGCGGCCGGCCGCGACAGGCGCCTTGGCCAAGCGAATCAGGTTCGTCAACTCCTCTTCCGACTCGATGTTGAAGTATCCGATCCCGGCGTCGAGGGCTTCGGCGATCTCGCGATCCGTCTTGCCGACCCCCGCATAGACCACCTTCGAAGGGTCCGCCCCCGCCTGGAGCACCCGATACAGCTCACCGCCGCTGACGATGTCGAAGCCGCTGCCCTCGGCCGCCATCAGCTTGAGGATGCTCACGTTGCCGCACGCCTTGACGGAGAAACAGACGGTAGTTTCCAGCGATTCATAGGCGCGGTGCACCTTGCGCAGATGGTCCTGCAGCGTGGCCTTGCTGTACACGTAGACGGGCGTGCCCACCTCCGACGCGATGCGTTCGACATCCACCTCTTCCGCGAGCAACCGGCCCGCTTGGTAATTGAAAAAGTCCATCGACCGGGTTTCTCCTCAAGCAGCGATCCGTTTCTGTCGGCACCCGTGCCCACAACCGTGCCGCAACCACAGTATAGGAGAAACGGACCGATTTGCAAGGAGGCTCACAGCGTGCCCGCCGCCGCAACGGACACCGCCGGTCCCCTCCGCCCGCACACAGCCCCCCAAAAAGAATGGAAGACTCCCCTGATCCAGGAGAGTCTTCCATTTTCCAAAAGCCTGCTTGGTTCCAAACGAATCTTGTTGGTATCACCCTTTCAGGTGCCGCCCGGATGGAACTGCCCGAGACCGTACACCGGTCGGGTCAGCAGGCTCCAGGCAAAAGACTGGTGTTACTTTTTCTTCTTGGCCACTTTCTTCTTGGTGGCTTTCTTCTTCGTCGCCTTCTTCGCGGCCTTCTTGGTCTTCTTGGCGACTTTCTTCTTTGCTGCTTTCTTCTTGGCCATTACTTTTCTCCTTCAAGCTGACCACAAACAATGCTTTCTGTATTCACTTTACTCGATAACACGACGTTCACATCATCACGGAAAATGATAATAGCATCTGTTACGCTTTGTATCGTCCATTTATTCCGAAATACTTCATAAAAATTTTCAGGCGTGCGATTCTCTTCGACGCGCACTTCGCGCGGCACCGTCCATGCGAACCCGTTCACGACGTCGCGCGAGACATGCGAACGACGTCACAACGTAGCCTCCGTCGCCGTGTGACGCACATGGCGCAAACCCCTTGTGCGCACGCATACAATCGCATCTGTTCCGGTTCTGCGCAAGTCACCGCCTTGTGCGAACGACCGTCTCGCCTGACAACATCACGTTGAGACAAGCCACTTGACTTTCACGTTCCGACCGTGTTTGCTACGTTGGTGTCGAGATCAGATTTTTTCGCGCGTCGCAGTCTGGTTCGACGAAAGAATCGCACAACTTCATTGTTAGTTGTTCATGGCGAAACGGAAGATTGCACTGTTTGGTGGCACGTTCGATCCGATTCATCTCGGTCATACACAGGTGGCCGAGGCGGCGGCGAAGCAGATCGAAGCGGAGGAAGTGATCTTCGTTCCCGCGAAGTGCTCGCCGTTGAAAGGGTTTTCCCCTCATGCGTCCGACGATGATCGGCTGCACATGATCGAGCTGGCCATTCGAGGCCGCGACCGCTTCTCCGCGAGCGATTGTGAGCTGCGCCGGCCGGCGCCGAGCTATACGCTCGACACCGTCAGACGGTTTCAGCAGAAGTACGGCGAAGAAACGTCGATCTACTGGCTGCTCGGCGCCGACAGCGTGAATGACCTGGTTTTGTGGCATCGCATCGATGAGTTGGTCGATACATGCCATCTGGTGGCTATGGTTCGAGGGGGCTACGAAGCGCCGTCGTTCGACCGACATCTGGCATCGCTGGGACCCGATCGAGTGGAGAAGCTTCGCCGCAACGTGATCCAGACGCCGTCGATTCCCATCAGCAGCACGAAGGTCCGCGAACATCTGGCCGCCGGCAGAGACGTCCGCGACATGCTCTGCCCCGAGGTATGGGACTACATCCGCCGACGCGGGCTCTACAAACGCGACTGACGCACCTGCACGCTGAGCCAGTCGTACCAGTTCGGCATGCCCTCGCCGGTCCTGGCGGAAACGGGGAAGATTTCGATGCTTTGGTTGAGCCGCCGCGCGTCCGTCTTCACCCGGTCGAGATCGAAATCGACGAGCGAGCCGCGCAGCAGATCGATCTTGTTGACCAGCAGCGCCCTGCTCTTGGCGAAGATGCCGGGATACTTCACGGGTTTGTCGTCGCCTTCGGCCACCGAGAGCACGACAATCTTCCCAGTTTCACCCAATTCGAACGCCGACGGACAAACCAGATTGCCGACATTCTCAATGACGATTGCATCGAGCCCGTCGAGAGGCAACTTGCCCAAGGCCTCATAAACCTGTCGGGCCGAAAGGTGACAGGCGCCTTGCGTGTTGACCTGGATCGCCGGCGCTTGCGTCGCGCGAATGCGCTGGGCGTCAATATCGGTTTGAATGTCGCCCTCGATCACGCCGATCCGGAGCTGTCCCTTCAGATCGCTGATGGTGCGCACGAGGATCGTCGTCTTGCCCGAGCCCGGCGACGAGATCATGTTCAGGCACAACTGCTTGCGCTGCGCCAGGAGTTCGATGTTCTTCATCGCGTATTGCTCATTGGCGCTGAGGATGCGCGCGCCGACGTTGACCTTCTCCATCGCTTACCCCTTCTCAAATTCGATCTCATCCAACACCAGAGGGGCGTCGGGAAGCAATTCAAAATCGGTGCCGGTGCAGCGTGGACACCGCGCGTCCGATAGCGTCACGGCAAACGTTCCGCCGCACGTCCTGCATCTTGCCTGCAAGGGTTTGTGCTCGATTTCCAGGGTCATCCCTTCACAAACGGTTCCCTCGGCGATGGCCTCAAATGCGAAGCGAACGACCTCATCGTTGACCGCATTGAGCATGCCGCAGCTCATCTTGGCGCGAATCGGCCTGCCGCCTTGCTTTCCCGCCTCGCCAAGGATCACCTCGATCAGCCCCTGAGCTACTGCCGTCTCGTGCATCAGCAAATCCTCGGCAACTCGCGCCCATAGGGCATCTGCACAATCCGCCGGCCGCCGATCTTCGTGCGAAGCTCGACGAGCGGCACGCCTTGCGAGGCGACCACCTCACCGATCAGAGCGGCGTCGCGACCCAGCGGATGGTTTCGACACAACTCCAGGCACGCGTCCGCCGTCTGGGGCGACACGATGGCAACGAACTTGCCCTCGTTGGCGATGTTCAGGACGTCGAAGCCGAGCATGTCGGCGGCCGCCTGCACCGACGGCTTGACGGGAATGTCCGCGTCGCGAATCTCGATGCCGACCTTGGCGCCTTCGACGATCTCATTCAGCACCGCCGCCAGTCCGCCGCGCGTCGCATCCCGCATGAACTTGACGCCGCCGGTCCTCTGAAACAGCATACACGTCAGGTCCGCCAGGGCGGCGCAGTCACTGGCAAGCTGCGACTCGAATCCGATCCCCTCTCGCTGCGACATGATCGTCATACCATGGTCGCCGATCGTGCCGTTGAGGAGGATCCGGTCGCCGAGCGCGATTCGATCCAGGCCCGGATTGACGCCGGGCAATCGGATGCCGATCCCGGCGGTATTGATGAACAGCGCATCGGCCGAACCGCGTTCCACGGTCTTGGTGTCGCCGGTGACGACGGAGACGTTGTTCTGTCGGGCGGTCTGCCCGATGCTCTGGAGGATTCTCTCCAGTAGCCCCATCTCGAAACCGTCTTCGATGATCAGCGACAGCGTCAGCGCCAACGGTCTCGATCCGGCCACCGCCAGATCGTTGATCGTGCCACAGACCGCCAGCTTGCCGATGTCGCCTCCGTGGAAAAACAGCGGTTTGACCACATAGCTGTCGGTCGTCAGACAGATCGAGGTCGATTCCAGCTCCAGGCGGGCCGAATCGCCGAGTTCCGACAACGGATCGTTGTTCAGATGGGGCAGAATGAGCGTGCGAATGAGCTGACTGGTCAGTTGCCCCCCGCCACCGTGGGCGAGCAGGACTCTCTCCGGTTCACTTCGTGCCATCGCTCGCTCTAACTCCTTCGTCCGTATTTGTACCATGCGGCGCAGGTGCCTTCGGAACTGACCATGCAGGGTCCGATCGGCTTGGATGGCGTGCAGCGCGTGCCGAACAGCGCGCATTGCATCGGCTCGATGAGTCCGCAGAGGACTTCGCCGCATCGACATCCGCGGAGGTCCTCACCGGGTTCATCGCTCAGAGCGAATCGTGCGAAGGCATCGAATCGCCTGTATTCCTCTTTCAGCACGAGCGTGCTCTTCGCTATCTTGCCAAGACCGCGCCAGTAGCCGTCGGCCGCATCGAAGCATTCCGTGATGATTCGCTGAGCGGCGACGTTGCCTTGCTCGGTGACCACTGCGTTGTAGATCGACTTGAGTTCCGCCTTGCCATTGGAGAGCTGTCGGCAGATCTCCGCCAGGGCCTCGATGATCTGCAACGGTTCGAAACCCGCGACAACACAGGGCCGACCGAAATCGTTGACGATCTCGGCGAACGCGCCAGCCCCGATGATGACGCTGACGTGTCCCGGACAGAGAAACGCGTCGACGCGGTCGTTCATCCCGCCCAGCAGCGCACGCATCGCCGGCAGGATGAGCTTGTGGCCGCTGAGGATGCAGAAGTTCTCGATACCCTCCCGGGCCGCCTCCTTGACGACCACTGCGGAAGCCGGCGCGGTCGTCTCGAACCCGACCGCGATGAACACCACCGTCTTGTCGGCGTTGTCCCGGGCCAGTTGCAGTGCATCTTCGCTGCTGAGCACGACTCGGACGTCCGCGGTCGTGGCGCAGGTCTCGAGCGACCCGGCCTTGCCCGGGACACGAATCATGTCGCCATAGGTGGCGACGATGCAGTCATCGCGTTCGGCCAATTCCAGAACCGCGTCGATGTAGCCCTGGTCGGTCACACAAACCGGGCACCCCGGACCCGACAGAAGCTTAAGCCCCTCGGGCAGCGTGGACCGGATGCCGCTGCGGAAGATCGCGACCGTATGGGTCCCGCAGACTTCCATGACGACGATCGGCCGGCCCAGCGTCCGGCACGCTTCGTTGATCTGCTGCTGCGCCTTGGCGATCCTGTCGAGCATATGGCCCTATCCCGAGACCCGGTTCTGCGTCTTCTCGAAGTCCTCGATCTCGGCGAACAGCTCCCATGTCTTCCTGGCCTCTTCTTCGTCGACCCGCGCGATGGCAAAGCCCGCGTGAACAAGCACCACGTCGCCCAGCTTCACGTCGGGCAGGAGCGTCGTCTTGGCCTTGAAGCGATTGCCCATCGCATCGACCATCGCGCGATCATCTACCAATTCCACAATTCTCGCCGGTATGGCTAAGCACATCGTAGACATTCCCGTATTGGTGGCGTCCTTCAACCACTGCCGGGGCATTCCAATCCTTGGGGGCAACCCCCACCATGTCTGCATTCTATTGCGCCAAGAGGAGCGGGTCAAACCATAGCCCCCGTAATTCTCGGCCACACCGTGGCGGCGCACATTCCCGCCTGCGAGCACGATTCGATCCGGAGATTCTGATTCGGTCTTTTTCCTTGCAGACGTGAGAGCAAAGACCATATAATCACGCTTGCAGGTGCAGCAAGGCGCACCTTCGACGAAGCACTCCACGCGGAATTGCTGCGATTCTCGATCTCAGAGGGAGACGGACAGGCTCAGCGGGGCAAGCGTACGGTCTCTACCCGATTGCGATCGTGACTCCGACAGCATGATGTCATCCGCCTCGCCCGAAGTTCACAACTGTCCCTGACCGCATCTTGCACCGCAAGTCCAGGTCGTTGCCTCAATCGTTCATGCGGGAGGCTCCGAATGAGCACGGAGCACCAACGAATTGCGGAGATGGCTGCCGGCGGGATTTGGAATACCCCCTTGGCGACCTTCCTGAAGCTTTCCCATCGCGGGAAATCAAGCTGCAGAGCACCGGCCGGCAACAGGGTCGGGTGGTTCGAAATACACAATGTGCGCACTCCCATCCGCGAGTGCGTTGCTCGGCCGACGAGCAAATCGTGTGAACAATCATGAACATGGAAAGGACACTCCAATGGCTACAGTCAAAACCGTACGCGTGGGAAGGCTGAAGGTAAAGGCGTATGCGGCCGAGAAGCCCGTCGCCCTGGGCGCGGGCGGCAAATTCATCAGCCTGGCGGAGGCGGCGAAAAAGCCCAGTGCATTGTCGTTGGCCAGCTCCCTGAGCGCGCTGACAGACGATGACCAGGCAAAACTGGCGATCGAAAGAAATCGCATGGAACCCGACTTCACCCTCGGCGTGGTCGGCTACGAGAACGTTCGCAAGAAAGAGCTGTTGGAACACATCCGCCAGCGAACGCTGCTGGGCAATATGGCGGTCGAGGCCGAGCTGCAGTACGTGACCGAATTGGTCGGCAAGCTAACCGGCCCAGCCAAGCCAGCCTGGCCTCGTATTCCAGCCGCCAAAATGGCGCCGATCCCGGAAGACTGGCAATGGATTCCCAAGTCCTGGTGGAAGACTCTGCAAACGTGTGCGCTGTTCTGCGAGAACACCACGGACAGCGTGACCCAGGATGCGGCGGCGTACCGAAAGAAACACGTGCATCCGGTCTTCAAGAAGCGCGGGTTCAAAGTGGTCGTGCTTGAAGGCACCGAGGATGTGGCAGCCGAATTCGTACCACGCGCCAAGAATAAGCGCGTGGTCTACATATCCGGAATAGGACATGGCAATCCCACGACCTATACCGGGCATCTCAACGCGCCTCTCCTGAGGGCATGCCAATATGATCCCGCCGTCGTGGGCCGGAAGTCGCTGCATTTCCTCAGTTGCCAGACAGCCCAACAACTCGGGCCGGATACCGTCAAGAAGGGAGCCAACTCCTACGCGGGCTACTTTGAGAATTTCACCTTCGTTCACGACAATCCCCTCACCCCGGCAAACGAACAGGATCTGTTCTGGAAAGCCGACAGCACCTATGACATTGCCATGGCCTTGGGCAAAACGGCAAAGGAGGCCGGGCTACTGACGATCGCCGCCTTCAACAGCGCCATCGCCACAGTGCCCGGCACTGCGGCGGCAACATGGCTGACATGGGATCGCAACTGGTTCCGTTCGGCGCACGTCGGACCCAAATATGGCAAGGCCGGGGCGAAGATCAGTCCGTATATGATCACGCCGTTCCTCGAGGTCGAGGAAGCGCTGGAGGCCCTGGGGGTCTAAGACGACCTCTCCCGACAACGCGTCGGCCCGGAAGCCCCCCGTGTGCGGGGCTTCCTTTTCCATTTGCATCGCGCAATGCCGTGCCTACAATAGACTTGCAGTGGCGACCCGGACGTTCAATTCCACTGGAATCCGTCGGCCGCGACACATGTTCGGACACCGGGACGATGGGGATGTTGGAGGAAAGTGTCATGGCCAAGATGCCCAAAATCAAGGGGCTGGCTCGCAAGAAGCCTGTCTGCTACGATCCAGACCAGAAGCGATTCATCACCATCGACGATCTCATCGACGGCAAGGCAACCATTGTGCCACTGGATCGTCTCAACAGAGACCAGATCAGGCAACTGGTCATTGAGCGGAACCGCATTGGCGAGAACTACACGGTTCAGACGGACTGGGCGGCCCCGCCACAAACACGAAATGCAGTCATCCAGGCGATCGAGGCAGATACGGAATCGGGCCGTATGGCGGTGGAGGCCGAGGTCATGTACCTGCGTGACCTGCTCAAACAAATCGAAGAAGCGCTGTAGCAGCGCATCACGCTTGTCCATCGCGTCGGCAGTGACGTGTTCAAGCGCCTGAACCTGGACTGCACGCGCCCTCTCAGGATATAGGCGTACCGCCGACGGATTCGGCGGCGATGGCGGCCTGGCCGAGGGCGATGCCGCCGTCGTTGGCCGGGACGTCCCGGTTGCATAATACCGCAAAACCGGCCTCTTTGAAACGCGCAATCAGACGGTTCGCCAGATAGCGGTTGCAGAAGACGCCACCGCTGAATGCGACCAAACTCAAGCCCGTCTTCCGTCGGGCGGCCTGAGCTACAGCCAGGAAGGCTTCCGCAAGGGTGTTGTGGAACTTCGCAGAAAGGTTACCCACATCGTCGCCGTGCCGGCTCTCTTCCACGATCTGGCGGATCGTTGTGCGCAGATCGATCTTCACCGGCTCGCCTTCGCGCTCGATCAGGTCGAACGGATAGCAGGCATCGACGCGCGGATCGACAATCGATTCGAGCGCCATCGGCAGTTGCGCATCGAAGTGATTGTATCCGCCAAGCGAGAGGATGGCCGCAACGGCGTCGAAGACGCGGCCCAAGCTCGACGTGCCGACCGTGTTGACGCCCTTCTCAATCTGTTCGAGGAGCGTGGCAAGCCTGGCGCGGTCCGGCTCGATGCGCTCCAGCAGCCAGGCGAAGTCGCTCAAGCGGAGGTCCTCGCCATACGCCTGCCGCAGCAGACTCAGCAGAGGCCGAATCGCCTCCTTGCTCGCGCGATCGGCGCCGGCCAGCGGGTAGTAATCGAGATGCCCGAACCGCTCGAACTGCGTCAGCGAAGCGATCATGCACTCGCAACCCCAGATGGCGCCGTCGGTGCCGTAGCCGGTTCCGTCACATACGATGCCGATGACCGGCCCGGCGTGTCCGTGCTCGACGAGCACCGACGCGACGTGCGCCCAGTGATGCTGGACGGGGATGACCCTCACGCCGGAAAATGATCGAGCGTAGCGAGTGGAGAGATATCCAGGATGCAGATCGCAGGCCACCACCTCGGGTTCCACCTCGAACAGCCTGCGCAGATGCTCGATGGAGCCGACGTAATGCCGATAGACCTCCGCATCCTCCAGGTCGCCGATGTGCTCGCTGAGGATGAGCTGGTTTTGCCTGGCCAGACAGAACGTGTTCTTCAGATCGGCGCCGGCGGCGAGGATGTCGGGTCCGGCGTTTCGCTCGATCAGGATCGGCGTCGGCACGTATCCTCTCGCGCGGCGCAGCGGAACCGGCTCACCGTCGATCAGGTGGATAATCGAGTCGTCCGCCTGCCGGTAGATCTGGCGGTCGTGCATGACGAACGCATCGGCCACCTCGCCCAGCCGTCGCAGCGCGATGTCGTTCTTGCAGATCAGCGGCTCGTCCGAGAGGTTGGCGCTGGTCATCACGAGCACATCGAGCCCTTCCGCGAAGAGCAGCACGTGCAGCGGCGCATAGCAGAGCATGAAACCGAACGTGTTGACCCCATCGGCCACCGACGGCGCGATCGGCGTCCCCTGCTTCTTGGGCAGCAGCACGATCGGCGCCAGCGGGCTGGTGAGAATCTGCTTGGCCAAATCGTCGATGATGGCGTACCGGCAGATTGCGTCGACTGAACCGGCCATCATCGCGAAGGGTTTGTGGTCGCGACGCTTGCGCTGTCTCAGTCGAATCACGGCCTGTTCGTTCAAGGCATCGACCGCCAGATGGAAACCGCCGACGCCCTTGATCGCCAGGATCTTGCCTTCGCGCAGCAGGCGAGCGGCCCCGGAAAGCACCGGATCGGTCCCGGTTTGCAGGACCGCGCCGGTCGGATCGACCAGTTGGATGCTCGGTCCGCACGTCGGACACGCCACCGGCTGGGCGTGGAATCGCCTGTCGGCTACATCCGCGTACTGGCTCGCGCAGCGCTCGCACATCAGGAAGACCGCCATCGTCGTGTTGAGCCGGTCGTACGGGACGGATCTGACGATGGAATATCGCGGTCCGCAGTTGGTGCAGTTGATGAAAGGGTAGCGATAGCGGAAGTCGTTGGGGTCGCCCAGTTCGGCCAGACAATCCCGGCACGTGGCGATATCGGCGGTCACCTGAGACAGGGCGGTCCCGGCCGAATCGCTTCGGCCGATGGTGAAAGCCCTCTGCCCTTCGACCGGCTCGGCATCTATTCTTATGCAAGACCGGACCCGAGCCAGGGGCGGCTTGTCCGCGCCGGCCTGCAAACGACGTACGAACTCGTCGATCCGGGCCTCGGGGCCCTGAAGCTCGACCGTCACCCCCCTGGTGTCGTTGTAGACCGTTCCTGCCAAGCCCAGCTCGCAAGCCAGCCTGTACACGGCCGGCCTGAAACCCACTCCCTGAACCTGACCGGTTATCTGTATGCGCTCTCGTTTGACCAAAACGAGCTTTCCTTTCCCAATTTGCCGAGGGCCGCCGGGCGAAGGTCCGAGAATCCCCATATCCGCGGCGGGCTATGGCCCCCCAGAGTCTATTGGCGCCTCCCCAGCCTGCAAGAGCAAAATACCCGCGAAAAATTTGCTTGCCACCCCACCCGTGGTGTGCTAACATACGGATCCACGGGGCCATAGCTCAGTTGGGAGAGCGCTTGCATGGCATGCAAGAGGTCGTGGGTTCGACTCCCATTGGCTCCATTACCCCTTTCTGTCTACGTTTTCAGGCAATCCAAGGTTGACGATTCCGAGCCGGACCACTACCGTCGAATCCCAGGAAATCGCCATTGGCCTGCCCGCTTGGGCCGCAACTCTGGAGGTGCTGCATGGGACACATCAGCAGACGGTCGTCTCGCTTCGTTCACCTGTCGGGTCTTCTCCTGCTGAGCCTGCTGGCGCCGCCGGTGGCATGGGCCCAACCTGTCACGCCCCAAATGACCCCTCTGGTGAGGACCGTCGACCTGGACGTCGGCCAGTCCCGAACCGTTAACCTCCACGACGGGTCCCAGGCAACCGTCCGGCTGGTCGCTCTGGAGGAAATCCGCGATAGCGTATGCAGGGCGGTCCGGCGGGCGACGGTGGACGTCGAAATCAACGGCCAGGCGATATCGCTGGCTTCCTCGACGTATCACCTGCCGGCGACGGTAGCCGGAGTGCGAATCGACTGCCCCGTGACCCGAGGTTATACCCAGGACAACAGCAAGGACAATCCCTGGGGGCTGCTCAAGGACGCAAGAATCCGACTCTGGCCTGCGGATTCGCCTCTGATCCGGCCGGAAACGTTCGTCTACCCGGCCGGGCAGCGATGGTTTGCCTCCGACACGCAGATGGCCAACGTCCCGGTCTTCGTCGACGGAGGAGAGGCTCCCTCCAAGAAGAACATCTACTATCATTATGGCCTGGATTTCGGGGGCGCCGAAGGCTTGGTCGAGGTGGTCGCTGCCACCGATGCCGTGGTGGTATCGGCGGGCACCGAGACGCTGAGCGGCTATGAAGACACTCCCGTAACCCCGCGATACGACGTGATTTACACGCTGGACGACCGCGGCTGGTTCTACCGGTATAGCCACCTGTGCCAGATAGACGGTTCCATCACGCCCGGCCAGCGTGTCCGGATGGGTCAGAAGATCGGGGTGCTGGGAAAGGAGGGCGCCAGCGGCGGCTGGTCCCATCTGCACTTCGACATCACCTGCCGGCAGCCTTCGGGCCAGTGGGGCATCCAGAACGCCTACGCATTCGCTTGGGAAGCCTACCAGCGCCAGTGTCACCCCGAGATCATCGCGGTGGCGCGACCGCACTGCGTGGGCTGGACAGGCGAATCGGTCGAGCTTGACGCCAGCCGATCCTGGAGCCGGTGCGGGACGATCGAGAAGTCCGAGTGGACGTTCTGCGACGGAGGATCGGCCCTCGGCGCGAAGGTGCGGCGCACCTATGACAAGCCGGGCGAGTACAACGAGATTCTGAAGATCACCGACGCTCGCGGGAACGTCGACTACGACTTCGCGGTCGTCCAGATCTTCGACAAGGCCCACCCCGATCTGCTGCCGCCCGCTATCCACGCGGCGTACTACCCTACGTCAGACATCAAGGCGGGTGACGAGCTGACCTTCAAAGTTCGTACCTTCCGCACGATACACGGTCACGAAGTCTGGGACTTCGGAGACGGCAGTCCCGAGGTGACCGTGCAATCCGACGGCAACGTGGACGCCCACAATCCGGAGGGCTACGCGGTGACGAAACACGCTTATTCCAAGCCGGGCTATTACATCGCCACCGTCCGGCGAAGCAACGAACACGACCAACAGGCGATCACGCACCTGTTCATCCGCGTCGGCGATGGAGCATAGAGCGTGCCTTCTCCTTCGTCGGAGAACAGGCCAGCATCAACACACAAGGAGCAAGACCATGACAAACAACGTGATGTCCTCACTGTCCGCTGCCAACCGCCAACCAAGTCTATCTGCGATCGTGTGTTTCGCCCTGGCAGGCATGATGTGCTCGGCCGGATGTGCATCGCAGGCGAGCGGATCGAACGAGCCCCGATGGATCAGCCTCTTCAACGGAAAAGACCTCAAGGGCTGGCACCCCAAGATCACCGGCTACGATCTGGACGACAATTTCGGGAACACGTTCCGCGTCGAGGACGGCGTCCTGAAGGTCTGCTACGACCGGTACGAGAATTTCGACGGCAAATTCGGGCACCTGTTCTACGAGACGCCCTTCTCACATTATCGCATGCGCGTGGAGTACCGCTTCGTAGGCGAGCAGACCCCCGGCGGTCCCGGCTGGGCCTTCCGCAACAGCGGCATCATGTTCCACTGCCAACCGCCCAAGACCATGCGCAAAGACCAGGATTTCCCCGTCTCCATCGAGGCCCAGATGCTCGGCGGCAACGGCACGGAAGAGCGTTCGACGGCCAACGTCTGCACGCCGGGAACGCACATCGTGATGAACGATAAGCTGATCACCCAGCACTGTAACAACTCCAAGTCGCAGACGTATCACGGCGACCAGTGGGTGACGATGGAGATCGAAGTCCACGGCAACGGGAAGATCAGGCACCTCGTCAACGGTCAGGTCGTACTCGAATACGAGCAGCCCCAGCTCGACGACAGCGACGCGGACGCGAAAAAGCTGATCAAGGATGGAAACACGATGCTCCGCGAAGGCTACGTCGCCCTCCAGGCCGAGAGCCATCCGCTGGAGTTCCGCAGGGTGGAGCTGATGCCGCTGGAGCAGTGAAACCCGGTTCGCATCCTGCCCGTCCGGCTCATGCAATACCCCGTGTCTGGGGCCGACGCGCTTCCGCTACGGATCGGGATCCCCCATGGATCGGAATGCGTCCACGATCCTCAGTTCGGCCAGCACGCCCTGGTCCTGCTTGCCAAAGGAGTAGGTGAACGGCCACATTTCGCCGGGCACGATGTTGTTGCCGGCCGCCGGGCAGAAATGCCCCACCGAAAGCAGGCGCCCATCGGCGTCGCGCAGGGCCGCCTGTAGTTCGACGCCGCGTGCAGCGGCTCCCACGTTCTCGACTTCGCCGAGCACGTGAACCCTGCCGTACTCATCGCGGATCGCGCGCAAATCCCGAATGGTGAATCCCCATCGCACCAACGGCACGTGCGAGCCGGTGAACTCTCCTGCTTGCCGGACGGAAGCGACCCCCACCGTTCCTTCACGAGGCGCAACGGCCGCACCGGCGGGCTCCTCCGACGCAACAGCGCACCCCAATGTGAGACTCGCCAAGCCGGCCAGAAACAGATGTATGCAAATCCCCTTCATCACCCGGTCCTTTCATCGGTCAACACCTCAGGCCGCTTCCGCTGGCCCGGCCAAGGGCTCAACAACGCAGCCATCTCCCTCCTCCGGTCCCAGCCCCCGCCCTGACCGTTACACGCCATGCTATGTGCTTAACCAATATGGGATTATCGCATTTATAGGACGTCGTGTCAAGCAATTCCTTTTCGGGCGAACTGCACCCATTGCAGACCGTCAATCCCCGCTTATCCTATAGACTTTCGGCAGTCATGGGACAGAAAAAGGAGGAGCACCGCCGATGCAGACTCCGAAGTGGTAGGCGCCCCTTTGGAGCCGAGTGGGATTCAGGCGGTGCTCCGGATGTTCGCGTTCATCTCCCACAGAACTGAAGATACAGGCGCGTGCGTAGCGGAAATGTGGATGCTTTTTTCCCCCGGCATGCGTTTTTTTTTTGAGGCCGCCGGCGTGCCGGGGCAGACATTGCGCCGGTCAAACCGGGAAGGCTGAGGCAATCTGGTCACGTCTCTCGCTCGCAACGTAGTGGCATTCTGCGCAGCTCGCGACAGGAAGGAAAGCCTCATGGGAATCGACCGGTGTCTCCGTGTTTCGCTGTCCCCGACACGGTCGGATTCTTCTCGAAAATGTACTCAAGAAATCACGCTCAT
>Ga0068714_10002319_pt1 | contig 24960 bp, 19 predicted proteins | sample MTBNYHSulfiMetaG_FD_62988 | JGI IMG/M metagenome (GOLD analysis project Ga0068714, IMG submission 62988) | Enrichment culture microbial communities from rom New York Harbor, USA that are MTBE-degrading - MTBE-NYH (New York Harbor Sulfidogenic)... | ecosystem: Environmental > Aquatic > Marine >... | reverse complement strand
AACGGTGGTCAGGCTGGGCATCTTGCGCGAGGGCGTCGGAGAGATGCTCTACTTCGAGATCACCCGGGCATGGATTGAGGTCGACCCGGTGGAGTATGAGATGGGGCCCGGGGACGCCGGAATCATCCGGCTGACCTCTTTCAACGAGCTCGCCACCCAGCGCCTTGACGAGGCCATCGCCGCACTAAAGCAGCTCGGCGCGCGCGGCATCATTCTTGACCTCCGCGACAACGGCGGCGGGTTGCTCGACGAGGCGTTCAGCGTCGCCAGCCGGTTCCTTCGCCCCAGCCAGGTCATCCTGAAGGTGATCCGCAAGACGGGGGAGCCGGAGGTATACAAGAGCACAGGGCACTACCTCTCCCTGCCCGTCGTCGTTCTCGTGAACCAGGGCACAGCCAGCGCGGCGGAAATCGTCGCCGGCGCGATCAAGGACAATGGCATGGGTACCGTCATCGGGACGGAGACGTACGGGAAGGGCTGCATCCAGAGCATCTGGTACTTCACGTCCGGCGGCGGGCTGAAACTGACCACGGCCGGGTTTGTCACACCGTCCGGCGAGCTCATCGAGGGGCAGGGGATTATCCCGCACGAGATCGTCCTGGACTCCAGGGATACAGGGTTTCTCCCCTACCTTGAGTGGTATCGCCCGATAAAGCACATGCGCGTCGGGCTGGACGTCCTGGCCCTCGAGGAAGTCCTCACCTACCTCGGGTTGACCGTCGGCGCCCCCGACGGAGTGTACGGTATGCCCTCCGTCGACGCGGTCAAGTCGTTCCAGAGGTCCACGGGGCTCACTGCGACGGGCGTCGTTGACGAGGAGACCGCAGCGGCGCTCAACGAGGCGGTCTTCGAGAAGGACCAGGAGGAAGACCCGCAGCTGGACAGGGCGCTGGAGCTGCTGAGAGAGATGATCCGCTAGAGCCCCCGGGGCGCGTAACGCAGACCCGGAACCTATCCCCCGGAACACAGCCGGCCGCAGCCGCGGCCGGTCCTTCTATGCCGGCCAGGTCCTCCGTCTGACCCTCAAAGCCGCCGCCAGGGGCCCGAACGATATCTGCGTCAAAGCCAAGCGCCCACGAATGTCTTGAATTCAGACAAAACGAAGGGAGAAACCGAAAATGACCCGTCGAATGCTGACTAGCGTTCTGGCGCTATTTCTGGTCGCCGCTCTCGCCCTGCCCGCTGTGGCCCACGGGCGCGGCCCGTTCTCCGACGTCGAAGACCACTGGGCCAGGCGCCAGATTGCCCTGCTCAAGGCCGCAGGGATTCTCCAAGGCATAGGCAACGGCCTTTTCTGCCCCGAGGGCCAGATGACCAGGGCCGAGGTCGCCGCAATGTTGCTCCGGATGCTCGGGCTCGAGGGCGAGGCCGAGGGCGAGATGGCCGGCCAGGGGGGCGGCGCGCCGCCGTTCGCCGACTTCATGCAGGCGCCCGCATGGAGCCGCAACCACATCCGCGTCTGCTTCGAGCACCGCCTGATGCTGGGAGAGCTGGAGGGAAACGGGCGGTTCTGCAACCCCAACAAGCCGATTCCCCGCCAGGAGTTCGTGGTTCTTCTGACGAGGGCCCTGGACGAGGAGGACGCGCGCGACCTGGAGGCCATGGCGCAGGAGCTGATGGCCGATTTCGAGGAGCTCCGCTGCTTCCACGACTACGAGGCGATCGGCAAGTGGGCCGCGGGCTATATCCTGCTGGCACTTCAGGAGGGCTGGGTGCAGGGGTATGAGGACGGGACCTTCCGTCCCAACAAGCCCGTAACCCGCGCCGAGGCCGCCGCCTTCGCGGAGCGCCTGGAGGCCTACCTTGGCTGCCGCTGGACCTCGCGCTACGTGGGGACCATCGTGAGCGCCGACACGACCGCCAACACGATCACCATCCTGACGGAAGGCGATGAGGACGAGGGCGAGCCGGGCGAGGACCTGACCTTCACTCTTGGCGACGAGTGCCTGATCTACGTGAGCAACCAGCCGTCCGAGCTGGGGGCCCTGGAGCCTGGCTGGGAGGTCAAGGTCTTTGTCCAGGACGGGCTGGCGGTGTTCATCAAGGCGAGCCCCACCTCTCCCGCGACTCCGTAGTCCAAGAGCTCCGGGCGATACGGTTGGCGAGGAGACGGCCGGGGTTTGAGCCCCGGTCGTTTCCTCTCGGAGCAGGACTTACCAGCCCGTTGGGCGAAGACTCAACTTCCCCCATGGAGGTGACCGTCCTGTGGCGGAGCGGCAGAAGCGAGTAGTCTACTTCCTCTTGACGCTCTGTCTCTTGGTTTCCGTGACGAGCGCGTGCAGCCCCGAGACGGCTGACGTGACCGTCGGCAACGGGGGCGGCGGAGAGGACGTTCCGCTTGTGACGGTGGAGCCGGCCAGCTTCCCCACGCACCGGCCCGACCCGCTCTGGCAAAAGGAATACGACAAGCCGGTTACGGCGGCTTTGGCGGCGTCGGGCGACCTGGTTGTCGTCGGCTGGTCGCAGGGCAGCGGGAGCGCCGAGCGGTGGGGGATCACGGTCTGCGACGGCGAAGGCGTGGAGCGGTGGAGCCGGACGTTTCGCGAGGCCCGGTATCGCACCATCTCGGTCGACTCAATCGGCGAGGAGCCCGTGATAGCAGCGTCGGTCTTCACGTACGACAATCCCGGAGTCCTGCGCGCCTTTCGTCCCGACCAAACCCAGCTCTGGACGATGAATGTCAAGAACTCCGTGTCGCTCGCGGCTGCGCCGGGCGGCGATCGCGTCTACTGCGTGGACCGCGGCAACAGCCGTCTCCACGTCCTCGACCTGGCGACGGGGGATGAGATGTGGTCTCGTGCCGTCAGCGCGGAGGTCGTCGTCCAGGTGGCGGAGGGGAACGCCGCGCTGCTGGTTGAGGGCGATACACTGACCCTCCTCGACGCGGGCGGCGCAGTCGTCCAGCGGCGGGAGATGCCGCAGGAGGCTGCAGGCGCGCTCCTGGCCCCCGACGGGCAGTCGGTTTTTGTCGCGCTGTCCGGCCCCCACAGCGCCATCTACCGGTTTGGCCGGGACGGAGAGCAACAGTGGCTGACGCGGATCCCGTCGGGAGGGGCCAACTGCCTGTCCGCCAGCGCGGACGGGAAGTACGTTCTGGTGTACAACGCCTTCTCGGCGGGCGGCTTTGTCCTGCTTTGGGCGGACGACGGGAGGATTCTCTCCCGGGACGTTCTCGCGTCGCTCGAGGACGCCAAAAACCAGTTCATCCGGTGGGTCCGGTTTCTACCGGAAGATCAGGGGTTCGTGGCCGACTACGCGGTGGTTCGCGAGGGGCAGTCAGGTTACAGCGAGGAACACAGGTTACTGCAGTTTGGCATCGACGGGCAGTTGCGCCGGGCAATAGACCTCGGACGCAACGTTGACATCCTTGTGAGCAGCGACTGTCGCGCGGCCGCCACCGTCAGCACAGCGGTCCTGGATTGGACCACGCAGGAGAAGGCGCGAGTCCGGTTTTATGACATCGGTCAGCTCCTGAGCTGGAGATAGGCCGCCCGGAAGGCGGGCGGCCCAATCGGTACGCACGGAGGCGGATAGGTGGCGGGTTATTCCGTGAGTTGGCGGGCCAAGCGTGCCCCCACGATCCTGTTGACAGTCGCGCTGGTCTGGAGCATCATCACCCCTCCGGCCGGGCTCGCGCAGCCTTCGTACCCCCCCGGGTCATTCCCGGATACCGCCGGCCACTGGGCGGAGGCCTGTATTTCCCTTCTTTCCGCGAAGGGCGTCGTCTCCGGTTTCTCCGACGGCCTGTTCAGGCCCGAGGACGGGCTGACCCGGGGACAATTCGCCAAGCTGGCGGTGGCCGGGCTCGAGGGGACCGCGACAGCCAGCCTGCTGCACCCGTTCCCCGCGGTCTTCGCCGACCTCAGGGGCCACTGGGCGAGAGGGTGGGTGGCCGCCGCCCGGGAGCTTGACCTTGTCCGCGGCTACGACGCTGACCGCTTCGGGCCCGACGACAGCATGACCAGGGCTCAGGTCGCAGCCGTCCTGGTCAGGGCCTTGGGCTGGGACGAGGAGGCAGCCCAACTGGCTGCCTCCGGACAGGCCGCCGCGCTCCTGGAGCCCTTCGGGGACTTCCTGTCGGTTCCGGACTGGGCTGCCGGATATCTTGCGCTTGCGGTTGCAAGGGGCCTGTTGCGCGGCTACTCGGACAATACACTCCGGCCGGAGGCCGGAGTGACCAGGGCCGAGTCGGCCACGCTGCTCGCGCGGGCGCTTGACCTTCTGTCTCTGGCGTTCGATCTCGGCGGAGAGCTGGTCGAGGTGGATCAATCGGGCCGGATCCAGCTGGGCCGCATCTGGGGATGGCCTGAAGGCGCTCCGCAGCCGTCGTCCGTCAGCCTGGCGACCTCGGCCTCGACCGCCTGCTTCCGGAACGGAGCAGCCACCCAGCTGGCCGACCTCGTCCCGGGCGACTGGCTGCTGGTGGTCCTGAGCGGGCGCGCGGCCGCCAGCGGGGGGGCGGAGGCTCTCTTCGTCCAAGCCCTCTCCTGGGACCTGCTGGGCACTCTCGCCGCGGTGGATCTGGAGCACCCGTCCGGTGCGGTCTGCTCGGTTGAAACCGGGGACCGTACCGTGGACGTCACCTGCGGGGCCGCGACCGAGGTCTTCCGTCACGGTTGGCCGTCGGAGGCCAGGGACCTGCTGGCCGGAGACCGGGTGTACGTGCTGCTTGACCCCCTCACAGGGCGGGCGCTGATCGTGGACGCCGTCCGCCCCGACGTCAGCGGGGTCATCCTCGAGACCGGCCCCGAATCAGGACGCCAGCGCGTAGTGGTGCGGCCGGGGCTGGACAGCACCGGGGACCGGGAACCGGTCGCCCCTCCGGTCATCGCCTACGTCCCACCAGGGGCTTTCGTCTCGATAGACGGGTATCCGGCCAGCCCGGGGTCCCTGAGTCCGGGCCTCAATGTTGTCCTGGCCGAGCTGGACCCGCGGACTGCCGAAGCCGGGTACTGCGAGGCCTGGTGGCCTCAGTCCGCCGGGCCGGGCTCCGGCACGTCCCCGGCACTGTCAGCCCCGGGTCTATCTGCTGCGTCCCGGGCGGCGGCGGATCTGCCCGCTCCGGGCCTCCCCGCTGCGGTTTCGTCCGCTCGCGAGGAAGGGGTCGAGCCCCTGGTGCCATTTCCGCGGTCAGGTCTGCTCGCAATCGCTCCGGCGGCGACGCGAACGGAAGTCCTCGGTCAAGTGGGGATCTCCGTGGCCGCCACCGGAGCCGCCGAACTCCGTGCGGCCACCGGGGCGGACGGCGACGGGGTCACCCTGGCGATAGTCGACACGGGCGTAGACCCGGGTCATCCCGCCCTTAAGGCGGGCCCGGACGGCCAGGTCAAGATAGTTGACTGGACGGACTTCACCGGCGAAGGCCGTGTAATGGTCTCCTCGTCTTCCCCTTCTTATCTGGGCGTCGTTGCCACCCCGTTGGGCGGAGTCACCCTCGGGAGGTGGACCTCGCGCAGCGGCGTGTACCGCTCGGGGCTCGTGGACGAGGCCCTTCTGGGCCCTGTGGGCGGCGACGGGGTCGATCTCGACGGCAACGGGAGCAGCGACGACCGCTATGCGCTCGTGCTTGTGGACTCACACGAGCCCGGCAGATACGATCTCTTGCTGGTTGACACGGACAGGGACCTTGACCTGGCCGACGAGACCGCGGTGGCCGAGTTCCGGCCCGGGGACGGCACACTCCGGTTTGGCGTTTCGGACGATCCTGCGGGCCAGGGGGCGTCCGGCCTCTCCGTGGTCGTCTGCTCCCTCGACGGCAGCGGTTTCTACGTTGAGTTGGGTTTTGACGCCAACGGTCACGGGACTCACGTGGCCGCGGTGGCGGCGGGACACGACGGGGACCTCCCCGGGATACAGGTCGGCATGGCCCCGGCGGCCCGGATCATGTCGCTCAAGGCTCTGGGCTCGGACGGCAGCGGCGACTGGCGGGCGATCAGCGAGGCTGTCGCTTACGCCGGGGAAAACGGAGCGGATGCCGTCGTTTTGGCCGTGGAATCGCCCGGCAAGCCTTACCAGGGGGCGGTGGACGCCTACGAGCAGGTTGCCGCGCTGGCCGGCGAGTACAGGATTCCGGTGTTTGTCGCGGCCGGGAACGGCGGGCCGGGCCTGATGACCGTGCTCTCGGCGCCCCAAGACGAGCTGCTGGTGCCGGTCGGCGGGTTTATCTCAAAGGAAATGTGGTCCGGGATCTACGGACAGGAGATGGAAGAGGGCTCGTTGTGGCTCTACGGCGCGTCGGGACCGGGGCCTAATGGACTGGCCGCCCCGTTGCTCATCGCCCCGGCGGCCGCGGTTTCAGCCGTCCCGGCGGCGGTCGACCCGGAGGGCTACCTGCTGTTTGAGGGCACGAGCATGGCGGCCCCGCACGCCGCCGGGGCCGCGGCGCTTCTGATCCAGCTCGCCCGTCTCGAAGGGGCAGCGCCGGACCCTGTGGCGGTGGTGCGCTGCCTGGCGGCCGGGGCGCGGCCGTTGCAGGGAGTCAGCCCGGCCGAGCAGGGCTTCGGCGTTCTGGACGTTTCGGCGGCGGCCCGGTACCTCGCCTCTTTCGACGGGAGCGGAGAGCTTGTGATGTCGCTGGTCGCGGAACCGGGAGACGCCGGATGCCGGTGGGAGCTGCCGGATTGCGCCTACGGGTCGTGGCCGGTGTCCGTCTTCAGCCCGATGGGCCCGATGCTGGAGGCCGAGCTGCTCTCGCGCTACGGGCTGATAGTACCCGACCGGCACCTGCTCTACGTCCCCGGCGGGCTCGACCGGGGCGTGACGCTGGCGTTTGCCGGCGACCTTGCCCCGGGCAGCGAAGACCTGTCTGACCTCATCCTTGCCAGCGAGCCCGTCACCGGGGAGCCCCTGGGAGGGCTGGTGGCGCACGTGACCGCCGCTCCGGCCGTCCTGCCTGCTGACGGAACCGCGCTCAGACTGGCTGGCGAGTGCCCGCGGGCGGCCTTTGACAGGCGGTATTTCTGCGTTCCCGAGGGAGCGTCCAGCCTGCGGGTGGAGTTTGCGGCCGGGTCCGGTCCCGCCGGCCGGCCCCGGGGGTTGCTCCGCGGCTTCGTCTACGCTCCCGGCGGATACCTGCTCGCGGAAACCGGGCTGGTGGGATCAGGCGCCGCCCCCGCGAGATCGGTCGAGGTTCTGAATCCGCCTCCGGGGGTATGGGAACTCGTCGCCTGGGGCGCCCCGCAGTTCGGCGCTCCCGGGGACAAATCCCTCTACCAATGGGAGGTCGCCGGCGAGGTTCTCGGGTTGACCGTCGATCCATCGCGGCTCGATTTCCCCGCCGGGCCGGCGCCGGGCTCGATCACGGTCAACGTGGAGCTTGACCTTCCGGGGACCAGCGACGAGCTCCTCGTCGGGGCCGTGGGCTGGACCGGCGGCGCCCGCGGCTACGCTCCGTGGCGGGCGCTCGTCCAGGTTCCCCCGGACGGCGCCGTCCTCTGGGAGCTACCCGAGGTACCGCGCGGGCTCGGGCTGCTGGAGGTCAGCGCCGTAGGGCTGAGCCCGGTCGACGCCGACGTGTATCTCTACCGCCTCGAGCCTTCCGGTCCGGGCTCGGGGGATTCCCGGTGGGTCGAGGTCGGGCGCTCGGTGCGCCGGGGCGAAGACGCCGAGCTGGTGACGATCTGGGACCCGCTTCCGGGGGAATACGCCGCCGTGGTGGACGCGCCGGGTTCGATGGATTTCGCCGATGTTGCCCTTGAGGCGCGGCGCTGGTCCACCGGCTGGGCCCTCCTGGACGAGGTGGGCGTTGAGCAGGGCGCGGCCGGAAGGGTCTTCCTGGAGCTCGAGTTGCCCGGCCCGGTCGGTTCCGGCGGCGAATACCTGGCGGACATTGTGGTCAGGTCGGCTTCGTCGCTGAGGGTGGTGGTCACCGCCCCGCTGGTGGTTACCACAGGCGTGCCTGAGTTGCTCTGCCTGGTGGCGCCCTCGCTCGGCCGCGGCCTGGCCGGAGACGCGGCCCCGCCCCCCGTCGCCCGGATCCTGAGGGCGGACGACATGCTCCCCGCGTCCGCTGAGATTGCGGCCGGGGGCCGCATTATCCGGGCCGATGAGGGCACGGCGGTTCTGAGCCGGGTTTCAACCGGGGAGCTGGCCGTACCAGGCCGCACGCTGGAGGTAGCGGTCACAGCAGGCGGCTACCGGCCCTGGTCCGGCGCGTTGCTGCCGGCCGGTCCGGCGGGCGGATCCCCGTTGCCGGGGGACGTCGGAGGGCTGCCCCCCTTTGCGCGTGCTGACGGCGAGCCCCCAGGATTACGGGAGGCTCTGCGTCGAAAGTGCATCTGGCAGTCGCGCGGGTGACAGGCCCGGGCGCGTAAGAGGTGTGTGCGGAGGTGCTTGGAGAGGTGGAGAGCCGCGAGAAACTCAAGCTTGACGGGTCGTTGAACCTGTTCGACGAGGCGCGGAGGGTTTCGCCGGGCGGTGTGCTCGGCATTCGCCGGCCCTACAATTTCGTGGAGGGCGAGTACCCGATTTTCGTAACCCATGGGTATGCGGGGCACATCGTCGACGTGGACGGCAACGACTACATCGACATGCTTTGCGGGTACGGCCCGATCATCCTCGGTTACGTAGAGCCGGAGATCAACCAGGCGGTGGTCGAGCAGCTGGACAAGGGCTTCTGCTTTTCGCTCGTCCAGCCGGTGCAAAACGAGCTGATGCAGCGCCTGATCGAGCTGGTCCCGTCCGCCGAAATGGGCATCCTCGTCAAGACCGGCTCGGACGCCACGTCGGTCGCGGTCCGCGTCGCCAGGGGCTACACCGACAGGCCCAAGATCCTTCGCTGCGGCTACCACGGCTGGCACGACTGGTGCGTCGAGGTGACCGCCGGCGTCCCCCGTGAGGTTCACAGCCTGACAATCGAGTTCCCGTACGGGGACCTGGGCGCGCTGGAAAGGCACCTGGAGGGCAACAAGGGCGAGGTCGCGGCTATCATGATCACGCCGGTGGGCCACCCGCTTGCGGGCCCGGTCGTGCCGCCGCCCCCGGGATACCTCGAGGGAGTGCGTGCCCTGGCTGACCGGTACGAGGTGGTCCTGATATTCGACGAGATCCGCACCGGGTTCCGGGTCGCCCTCGGAGGCGCTCAGGAGCGGTACGGGGTGGTCCCGGACCTCACGGCCATCGGCAAGGCGATGGCCAACGGGTACGCGATCAGCGCCTGCGTCGGCAAGGCCGAGATCATGAAGGTGGTCGAGAAGAAGGTTTTCATCAGCTCGACCTTCTTCCCCAACAGCCTGGAAATGGTCGCCGCGATGAAGTGCATCGACATCCTCGAGCGCGAAAGGGTCCCGGATAGCCTGTGGGCGCGGGGGTCGGATTTCCTCGCCGAGTTGAGGAGGATAGTCGACCGGTCGGGGGTCCCGGCCACGGTCTCCGGCATCCCGCCGATGCCGTTTCTGACCTTTGACCGGGTCGACGACCGGTACCGGGAGAGGCGCACGGCGTTTTACACGCAGACCATCCGCCGCGGCCTGTTTATCCAGCCGTACCATCACTGGTACATCGCCCACCGTCACACCGGCGCGGACCTCAAGGCGGCACTGGGAGCGATCGATGAGTCGCTGGCCTACGTCGCCGGTCATTTCCCGCGCCGCGGCTGACGATACAAGGGGCTGGCGGGAGAAACCAAAGCAGCCGGGGAAGCGGTTTTCCCAATTCAGGCGGCCCGCAGGGGCCGTCGACAGTTGGAAAAGGCGCTTTCCGGCTGCCGTGATTAGAGTCTCCCCGCGCTGATTTCGGTATGCATTCACGGGCCCGCGCAAGGGCGGCCACGGCTTCAATGTATCCCGAACCGGTGCCTTAGCCCGAATAGGGCCTGGCATGGGTTCGCCATCACAGAACGTGATGAACCAGAATGGCCGTGGCCGCCGCCAGTAGTCTTGACACCCCTTAGAGATGACATGCATGAGACGGCGGCTGAATCCCGGAGGGAAAAAGTGCTAACAATATGCGTAAGGGCTTGGGGTTCCAAGCAGGATTCTCGCCGCAGCACATTGAATCACGATGTCCGAAAGGAGTTGGCCCCACGCCTTCCGCCGGTCCCGGCGGCGAGGTGACCTCCCCGGTTGAGGAAATCTTCATCTGAGTGCGTGCAAACCAGACGGACTCCAACCTTGCCGGGCAGTTGAGAACGGACTCGCGCGAATGTGCGCGCGGCCCGCTCGGGAGCATCTCGTGTGAGCAAACTGATCATCACGGCGGCGCTCGTCGGCGCCGAGGTCACCCGTGTGCACAACCCCAACCTGCCGCTGACCCCGGAGGAAATTGCAGTTGCGGCGGAGCAGTCGTGGCGCGCGGGGGCCAGCATAATCCACCTCCACGTTCGTGACAGGCAGGGTCTCCCGACACAGGACCCCGCCGTATACCGCAGGGCGATGGACCTGATAGCGGCCCGCTGTGACGCCGTCGTCCAGGTTTCCACCGGCGGCGCGGTGGGGATGTCCCCTGAGGAGCGGCTGCAACCGGTCTTTCTGGGGCCCGAGATGGCGACCTTGACGTGTGGTTCGGTGAATTTCGGCGATGGGCTGTTCGCCAACCCGTTCCCGGTTATCAAGCAGTTTGCCGGGGCGATGCGGGATCGCGGGGTGCGTCCGGAAATCGAGGTGTTTGACAGCGGGGCCGTGGCCACCGCGGAGCGGCTCGTCGGCCTGGGTCTTGTGGACCCTCCGCTGCACTTTGACCTGGTGATGGGGGTTCCGGGAGGAATACCGGCGACGCCGCGTCACCTCATGTGCCTGGTGGACTCGCTTCCGGTCGGGTCGACCTGGACGGTCGCCGGTATCGGGCGAAACCAGCTCCCGATGTCGGTGCTCGCGATCGTGATGGGCGGACACGTAAGGGTTGGTTTCGAGGATAACATCTACTATCGCCGGGGGGTCCTGGCGGAGAGTAATGCGCAGTTTGTGCAACGTGTCGTTCGAATCGCGGCCGAGCTCGGGCGCGAGATCGCCACTCCGGCGGAGGCGCGGCAGATGCTCCGCCTTGAGCCCAAGGAGAGAGCGGGATAATGCGACTATTCCTGGACACCGCGAATACTGAAGAAATCAGGGAAGCCCTCTCGTGGGGGGTCATCAGCGGGGTCACGACCAACCCGACGCTTGTCGCCAAGGAGGGCAAGGAGTTTTTCCCGACGATCCGCGAGATAGCCGTGATGGTGGACGGCCCGGTGAGCGCCGAGGCGGTGAGCACGGACCCGGAGGGGATGGTGCGCGAGGCCCGTGAGCTGTCCGGCCTTGCGCCCAACGTGGTCGTCAAGCTCCCTGCGGGGGTCCCCGGACTGAAGGCGACGAGCATCCTGGCGGGCGAGGGCATTCCGGTGAATATGACGCTGGTCTTCTCGTCCAACCAGGCCCTCTTGGCCGCGCTGGCCGGCGCCGCGTACGTGAGCCCTTTCGCGGGCCGCCTTGACGATATCGGGCACGACGGGATGGACGTTGTGGCGGAGATAGTCGAGCTCTTCTCTTTCCACGGTCTGGACACGGAGATCATCGCGGCGAGCGTCCGCCACCCCGCCCACGTGCTGGCAGCGGCGAGGGCTGGCGCGGACATCGCGACGGTGCCGTTCAAGGTCCTCGAACAGATGATCCGGCACCCGCTCACCGACGCGGGGGTAGCCCGCTTCCTGGAAGACTACCGGAAGATCCCTCGATAGAGAGACTCCGGTCTTACATAGCAACGCCAACCGCAGGATGCGCCGCCTCTGGCTGCACGTCCCGGGAAGAATCCGTGTAGGTAGGTGTGGTTGATGCCTCATATCTCAATGGCCGAGCTCGAGACGAGGACCCTTGCCGAGCTGGTGCAGCTGGCTCGAGACCTCAACGTTAACGGCTACTCGCAGATGCGCAAGCGAGAGCTGATCTACGAGGTCATGAAGGCCAACGTCGAGAAAGACGGCCTCCTTTTCGTCAACGGGATCCTGGAGGTCATGTCGGAGGGCTACGGGTTTCTACGCCCGATCAACTACTTGCCCAGCCGCGAGGACATCTACGTGGCGCCGACGCAGATCAGGAGATTTGACCTGCGCCCCGGCGACTCGGTCACCGGACAGGCCAGGGCGCCCAAGGACAACGAGCGCTATTTCGCTCTCCTCCGGGTGGAGCTGATCAACGGCGAGGACCCCGACACCGCGCGCACCCGGGTGCCCTTTGACGCGCTGACGCCGCTCTTTCCAGACGAGCGCCTGACCCTGGAGGTATCGCAGGAAGACGTCTCCACCCGGCTCATAGACTTCATCTGCCCGATAGGGAAGGGACAGCGCGGGCTGATCGTTTCCCCGCCCAAGGCCGGCAAGACGGTGCTGCTCAAGAGGATCGCCAACTCGATCACCACCAACCACCCGGACGTCCACCTGATCGTCCTGCTCATCGACGAGCGGCCCGAGGAAGTCACGGACATGCAGCGCTCGGTCAAGGGAGAGGTCGCTTACGCGACGTTTGACGAGGTGCCGGAAAACCACATCAAGGTCGCCGAGATGGTGCTCGAGCGTTCGATGCGGCTGGTCGAGCATCACCGCGACGTCGTCATCCTGCTGGACAGCATCACCCGGCTGGCCAGGGCCTACAACCTCGTCATCCCGTCGAGCGGGAGGACCCTCTCCGGCGGCATGGACAGCAGCGCGCTGCACAAACCAAAGCGCTTTTTCGGGGCGGCGAGAAACATCGAGGAAGGCGGCAGCCTGACGATCATCGCCACGGCCCTGATAGACACCGGAAGCAAGATGGACGAGGTCATCTACGAGGAGTTCAAGGGCACGGGCAACATGGAGCTCCACCTTGACCGCAAGCTCGCCGAGCGCCGGATATGGCCGGCGATAGACATCAAGCGCTCCAGCACCCGCAAGGAAGAGCTGTTGCTCTCCCAAGAAGAGCTGGAGATGACCTGGGCCCTGAGACGGTTCATGGCCAACATGGAGTCGTCCGACGCCACCGAACGTCTGAACGACCAGCTGCGCAAGAGCAAGAACAACAAGGAGTTCCTGCGAAGGGTCATAAAGGAACTGCACTAAGAGAAACTGCCTTTTCCGTCCAAGTCATGCCAAGGCGCGGGCTCGACCCGCAGCCTTTTTCCTTCCTTGCCAGAATAAACCTCCAGCCCAGACGCAGACTATCTCGTGTCGCCGACTTTAGGCCAAGGAGTTGTTGGTATTGAGGGAGAGGCCGTCGGGCGGCCGGGCAAGGCGAAGGCCGCCAGGACGGGTACGTCGCTGTTCCGAAGCACGGCATCGCCCGCGGGCACGACCGGCCGTGGACCCGAGACAGGCCGGTCCCCGCTTCGGGGCCTTTCTGGCCACGGCGGTGCTTGTGCTTGTAGTCGTTGTCACGACGCCGGTGATGGGCTCCTTCAGCCTGTACGAGGACCCCCGGAGCGGTGGGGTCGCATGGCTTCCTTTCGGCACCGTGGAAACCGGGCCCCGGGGGACGGCCGGTGAAGACACGCCGGGCGAGCTGGGGGACGGCGACGAGCCGGGGCCACCGGAAGGAACGGCGGGTCAAGACGCCGGCCCTGAGGGCGGCCCGATAACCTACGTCGTCCAGCCCGGCGACACGCTCTCGGACATCTCCAACCGCTACGGGGTGACCGTCACAGACCTGTGGATCGCCAACCGGCTGAATAGCCCGCATGTCCTTCGTGCAGGCCAGTCGCTGGTGATACCCTCCAGCCGGGGTGATCTCGCCTACGGGATGGCACCGGACCCGGGCGCCGCCGCCGCCGAATCCGGTCCGCCCGACGAGCCCGTCTACCACCGGGTCAAGACCGGTGAAAACCTCTGGGTGATCGCCGTGAGATACGGGACGACGATCGAGGCCATCTGCGACCTCAACGGGCTGCGCCAGAGCGCGCTCCTGCCTGCGGGGCTGAAGATCGAGATACCCTGGAGCGCAAGCAATACGGGCGCCGCGGACGACGGGTTCAAGGTTTTCCTTCCGGTGAGGGGCGAGATCACGTCGGGGTTCGGAATGCGCAACGGCAGAATGCACGAAGGAGTAGACATCGCCGCCCCCCGCGGCACGCCGATCGTCGCCGTCGCCCCGGGACGGGTTCACAGCGCCGGATGGATGGGCAACTACGGGAAGGCGGTGGTGATCGATCACGGGTCGGGCTACTCCACCTTGTACGCCCATTGCGACAAGCTGCTGGTCTCAAAGGGGCAGGAGGTCAAGACAGGGCAGTCGATCGCGCTCCTCGGCAATACCGGCCGGTCCACGGGGCCTCACGTGCATTTTGAGGTGATATGTCAGGGCAAGCGACGGAACCCGATGGAGTACCTGTACTAGCGCGCCGGCCGTACGTTCTAGGTGCGAGCCTAGGTACCCGCACGCACGCGCTCCCTCTTGATTGATCTGGCCACACCGTCTAAGGTAGTACAGGAACGGCGAGGCCATACCAACGGCGAGGCTAACACGGCGAGGCCGTACCTGTTGCATTCCGTCTGGCAGAAGATATACTCAGTTTTGTTTGACCCAGGCAGGAAGTCCCGGCCGGTTTACCCGGCATAGCTAGCGAGGTGTGCGGCAGTGAAGGACAAGATTCACCCGGATTACTACCAGACGACGGTGACCTGCGCCTGCGGGGCGGTCTATCACGTCGGCACGACCAAGAAAAATATCAAAGTCGAGATCTGCTCAAAATGCCACCCGTTCTTCACCGGGCAGCAGAGGATCGTGGACACGGGCGGGCGGGTCGAGCGGTTCCTGCGCAAATACGGCAAATAGCTTTCCTGCCCGTGGGGGCCGAGGCTCCCCGGGGAGGGTTTGAATCCACCCGGCAGAGCAGCGGCTCTGCCGGGTTTCTACAAGGGGGACTGCCCGACTTGACGCCAGACAGCCCTTCTGTGACCTGTCCTGGGCCCTCCGGCGAAAACTACGGCGGCCAGGCGGTCATCGAGGGCGTGATGATGCGCGACCGCCGCGCGATGTGCATCGCGGTGCGTTCTCCCGCGGGAGAGATCGTCCGCCATTGCCAGAAGCTGAGCTGGCAGGGGCGCAGCTCGGTCGCCCGGCTTCCGCTGTTGAGGGGCATTTTGGCTCTGGTGGACTCGGTCGGCCTGGGAGTGCAGGCCCTTCTCTGGTCGGCGGAGGCGTCCGGCGAGGAAGACGAGAAGCTCACGGGCTGGCAGGTGACGATGACGCTCGGGCTGGCAGTCGTCCTTTCGGTGGGCCTTTTCATCCTCCTTCCGACGGTCCTGGTGTCCCCCCTCCGCATTCTTGCCGGAGACGGAGGGGCGGGCTCCTACGGGACGGCGGTGCTACTGACGTTTACCGAGGGGCTCGTCAGAGGGCTGATCCTGGTCACCTACATTGCCTTGATCGCCCGGTTCCCGGACGTCGCCCGCGTCCTTGCCTACCACGGGGCCGAGCACCGCGTGATCAACGCCAGCGAGGCCGGACGCGAGCTTTCCTTACAGGGAGTGCGCGGTTTCCCCGTGCTGCACGTCCGTTGCGGGACGAGCTTTCTGCTATACGTCGCCCTGGTAAGCGTGATTGTCTTTAGCTTCTTTGGCTGGCCGGGCGTCTGGCAGCGGATAGCCATCAGGCTGGCCTTGCTTCCGTTCGTTGCGGGGGTATCGTACGAGTGGATCAGGCTCGCCGGCCGCAGCCGATCGAGACTGGTCGCCGTCTTGTCGGCGCCTGGGCTGTGGCTTCAGCGGCTGACGACGCGCGAGCCGGACGACTCCCAGGTCGAGGTGGCGATCGCGGCTTTACGGGGGCTGCTCGAGCAGGGCCGCGCGGAGGGGGTTGCACAATGAGTGCCGAGCTTGACGACCTGCTGGCCGAGCTTGAGGCCACAGAGCGGCGATACGAGGAGGTAGGCCGGCGCCTGGCCGAACCAGAGGTGCTCTCCGACCGCGAGGAGTACAAGCGTCTCGCGCAGGAGCACGCCCGGCTCGGGGAGATAGTGGCCAAGCACCAGGAATACGGGGACCTTCAGGGCCGCATCGGCCAGGCCGAGGAGCTGCTCCGGACCGAGGACGACCCGGAGCTGTGCGCGCTCGCCCGCGAGGAGCTCGAGGATCTGCAGGCCCGCTCCGAGGCCATCCTGGATGCCCTCAACCTGTTGCTGCTGCCGCCCGACCCGCGCGACCGGAGGAACGTGATCGTCGAGGTGCGGGGAGGCACCGGCGGAGACGAGGCGGCGTTGTTCGCGGCCGACCTCTTCCGCATGTACAGCCGCTACGCCGAGCGGCAGGGCTGGAGGACCGAGGTGCTGGGCGGCTCGGAGACGGACATCGGGGGTTTCAAGGAGATATCTTTCCTGGTTGCCGGCGAGGGTGCGTTCAGCCGGCTGCGCTACGAGAGCGGGGTCCACCGCGTGCAACGCGTTCCCCAGACGGAAGCCCAGGGCCGGATCCACACCAGCACCGCGACCGTCGCCGTCCTCCCCGAGGCGGAGGAGGTTGACGTTCAGATAGACCCGGCCGAGCTCCGGATCGACACTTTCTGCAGCAGCGGGCCCGGCGGGCAGAGCGTCAATACGACATACTCCGCCGTCCGGATAACCCACCTGCCGTCCGGCATCGTCGTCAGCTGCCAGGACGAGAAATCGCAGCACAAGAACAGGGACAAGGCGATGCGGGTCCTCCGGGCCAGGCTGCTGAACCTGGCCGAGCAGACCCAGCACGAGGAGCTGGCCGAGGAGCGCCGCTCCCAGGTCGGAAGCGGAGACCGCAGCGAGCGGATAAGGACGTACAACTTCCCTCAGAACAGGGTCACCGACCACCGCGTCGGGGTCACCCTTCACCGCCTGGAGTCGGTCCTCGACGGGGACATCGGCGAGCTGCTGGACGCTCTGGCCGCGAGCGACCAGGCGGAGAGGCTGCGCAACCTCCGGACCGGAGCTTAGCGCGGGCCCGGTGGCGCACAACGTGACCACTTGGGCCTCGCTTCTCCTCGAAGGCACGACCCGGCTGCGCGAGGCCGGGGTCCAGCTCCCTCGCCTCGAGGCCGAGCTCCTGCTGGCCCACCTGGCCGGCGTCCGCCGCGAGGACGTTCTCGCGGGCACGTCCGGCTCCCCGGTACGAGGTCTCGCCGCCCGGTACCGGCGCGCGATCGCCAGACGGTGCGGCGGCGAGCCGTTCGCCTACATCGCCGGGCACAAGGAGTTCATGTCCCTTGACTTCGCCGTCACGCCGGCCGTGCTCGTGCCCCGCCCCGAGACCGAGCTCCTGGTTGAAACCGCGATCGCGCGTCTTTCAGGGGTCGCACGCCCGTCCGCCGTCGAGGTGGGAACCGGTTCCGGAGCGGTCGCGATCTCGATGGCGGTGGCGATCCCCGCCCTCCGGGTCTGGGCGGTCGACGTGTCCGCCGGTGCCGTGAGGGTCGCCAGGACCAACGCGCTCCGGCACGGGGTCGAGGGACGGGTGCAGGTGGTCGTCGGCGACCTGCTGGAGGCCCCCGGACTACCTCCGCCCGGGACGGTAGGCCTCGTCGTGGCCAACCTCCCCTACGTGCCCGCCGGGGTGTTCGGGCGGCTCGCTCCGGAGGTGGCCCTCTACGAGCCGCGGCTCGCCCTTGACGGCGGGAAGGACGGGCTGGAGGTGGTTTCCCGGTTTCTACCGCAGGCGGCGAGGTACCTCCCCCCGGGGGGCAGCCTCGGTTTGGAGTGCGACCCGGGTCAGTGTACACTGTTGACAGAACTCCTCCGGCAGGCCGGCTTTGAGGGCATTGAGGTTTGCCAGGACCTCTCCGGGCGCGCGCGGGTGGTTTGGGGTGTCAAGGGTGGCAAGGCTGATTGACGTCCGCCCCGGAAAGGTTGCGGGGCCCGATTACCGGAAGGCGATAGCCGGCGCGGCCGCGATCATCCGCGGCGGCGGTCTGGTCGGCTTCCCGACCGACACCGTCTACGGGCTTGCCGCGGACGCTCTCAACAAGGTCGCGGTCGCGCGCGTCTTTGAGGTCAAGGGCAGGCCGCGCGATAGCGCTCTGATTCTCCACCTTTCTCGCGCCGAGCAGGCCTGGAGGTATGCCGCCGGCGTTCCACCAGTCGCCCGCCGGCTGATGGACGATTTCTGGCCGGGAGCCTTGACGCTGGTTATGAAGAAAGCCCCCGTGGTGCCCGCCATAACCGCCGGGGGGCGCGACAGCGTAGCCCTGCGGATCCCGGCGCACCCCGTCGCCCTGGACTTTATCAGGGAATGCGGCGGGCCAGTCGTCGGGCCGAGCGCCAACAGATCTGGAAGGCCCAGCCCGGTGACCCCGGCCGATGTGCTCGACGAACTGGGCGACGACATCGACGCGGTCCTCGACGCCGGTCCGGCGCCGCTGGGCATGGAGTCGACGGTGCTCGACCTGACCGCGGTTCCGCCTGCCCTTCTGCGCCCGGGGCCCGTTACCGCGGAGTCGTTGTCCCCTTACCTGGAGGAACTCGCTTCCCCGCTTCCGGGGGCGTCCGGCGCGGGGCGAGGGGCGGAGTCGCCCGGTATATCCGTTCCGCTTGTCCTGGCCGGCCTTGAGCCTGGAGGCGAGGCGGCTGCCAGGCTCTGGCGCCTGGCCGGCGAGGCCCTTGCGGCAGGCAGGCGGCCAGGGTTGCTGCTGACCTCGGAGGGCCGGGACGCCGGGGCGGCCGGCCGCGGGATGGTGACCTTCGTGCTCGGACCGCGGGCGGACCTTGCTGGCATCGCTGCGCGCCTCTACGCGGGCCTCCGGGCGCTCGAGGCGCAGGGCTGCGACGTCATCTTCGCGGAGCCGGTCGGATGCTCCGGGCTCGGGGCCGCGGTCATGGACCGCCTCCGCCGGGCAGCGCGAGAGGTCGTCCTCGAATGACCCCCTCGGTCCCGCGCCGCATCCTTTTCGTCTGCAGCGGTAATACCTGCCGCAGCCCGATGGCCGCCGCGCTCCTTGAGAGGCGCCTTTCGCGGTTGGCTGGGCCGTGGGAGGGCGTCGAGGTGCTTTCCGCCGGGCTGGCCGTGGCCGGGGAGGGCGCCGGGGCCGCGGGGCACGCGATCGAGGTTATGTCCGAGAGGCAAATCGACCTGCAGGCTCACCGCGCCACGCCCGCGGACCTCAAGGCAGTGGACGCCGCCGACCTCGTTTTGACCATGACCTCCGCGCAAAAGGCGCAGGTTCTCAAGATAGCTCCTCACGCTGCGGACCGGGTGTTTGTCCTGAGGGAGTTCACCCGCGGCCCCTCCGCCGGGCGTCTGGACGTCGACGATCCCCTTGGGCGCGGGATCAGAACCTATCGCCGAGTCGCCCGCGAGTTGGAGAAGGAAGTGGACCTTCTGGTCGAAGTTCTTGTTTCGACGCACGAGGTCAAGGAGGATGCTCTGATGGCCGTTCTCACGAGCACCGAAGCAGCGAAGACCATCCCCGGTGCCGCACCCGGCCCTTCGCCCGCGCCGGCAGGGCGCGCGCCGGACACCCTGGCGGTCGGAGCGGACCACGCCGGGTTCCGGCTGAAGAACGAACTCACCAACGTAGCCGCGGAGCTGGGGTTCGAGGTTGTCGACTTTGGCACGGACGACTCCTCCTCCGTCGACTATCCTGATTTCGCCGCGAAGGTCTCGCGGGCGGTCGCCTCCGGCAGGTGCCGCTTTGGCCTGCTTGTTTGCGGGTCCGGCCTCGGGATGGCCATCGCCGCGAACAAAATCCGGGGCATCCGAGCGGTCACGTGCAATTGCCTGTACCTCGCGAGGCTGGCGAGAGAGCACAACGACGCCAACGTCCTGTGCATCGGGGCGCGCGCCGTGGGCGGTGGTCTGGCGGCGGAGATTCTGTCGGTTTTCCTGACCACTCCATTCGCCGGCGAACGTCACGCGCGCCGCGTGCGCAAGATTCATGAACTGGAAGCCCTCCCCGGAAAGGAGTCCTAGATCTTTGTCCTTCGACAAGAACCCGGTTTCGTCGAAACCTGCCGGAATGGCGATCGACAAACCAGACCTGCAACAGAAAGAACCCTTCCCCGCCGGCGAGGGCGCCAAGCAGATCGCCGAGCTGGCCGGCCGCAGCCTGGCCGCGTTGCTGGAACTCGCGAAGCTCGAACCGGGAGACATCGTTGTCATCGGGTGCAGCACCAGCGAGATCAGGGGCAGCAGGATCGGGTCCGCCGGAAGCCCCGAGCTGGCGGCCATGATTCTTGAGGAAACCAGGCGAGTCGCCGGTCAATGCCAGGTGGACCTCGCCATTCAGTGCTGCGAGCACCTGAACCGCGCTCTCGTGGTTGAGCGGCGCACCCTCCAGGCCCATCGCCTCGCGCCCGTCACCGTCTGGCCCCGCTGGAACGCCGGGGGCTCGCTGGCCGCCGCCGCCATGGAGGGCTTCGCGGACCCGGTCGTCGTCGAATCGGTTGCGGCCGGGGCGGGAATGGACATCGGGCATACCCTCATCGGGATGCACCTCCGCCCGGTGGCCGTCCCTGTGCGCCTGCCCTGGAAGATGATCGGAGAGGCCGACCTGGTCCTGGCCCGGACCCGGCCGAAACTCATCGGCGGAGCGCGCGCCTGCTACACCCGGCAGGACCCGGAGAAAAGCGCAGGCGTCAGGCGTCCATGAGCCGTCCGACCTGGGACGACTACTTCATGGAGGTCACGCGCGTGGTCGCCAAGCGGTCCACGTGTCTGCGCAGGCAGGTCGGAGCCATTGTGGTCAAGGACAAGAGGATCCTGACGACCGGCTACAATGGCGCCCCGAGCGGGCTGGCGCACTGCTTCGATGTCGGCTGCCTCCGCGACAGGCTCGGCATTCCGTCGGGCGAGAGGCAGGAGCTGTGCCGTGGACTGCACGCCGAGCAAAACGCGATCATCCAGGCCAGCCTGTACGGGGTAAGCCTTGCCGGCGGGACTCTCTACTCGACCCTCGCACCCTGCGTGACCTGTGCGAAGATGATTATCAACGCCGGGATTCGCAGGGTTGTCTACCAGGACAGCTATTGCGACGAAATGGCGCTTGAGATGCTGGGCGAGGCGGGAGTCGAACTGGTCCGCTGGAAGGACGGTGCGGCATGACCGCCCCGAAAGACGCGCTACCCCTCCCGGCGGCACCTGAAACCGACAGGAAACAGGCGTCTAGCACGGAATTAAGCACCAAGACGATTGCCCTGCCGCGGCTCAACCTGCTCCAGCCGACCCTCGAGATGACCGCCCTGAAGCTGATGGAAGAGGCGGGAGAGCTCGGGGCCGCGATCCGCGCCTATCGCGGCCTGGAGGGACACGCGGGCGCCGTGCCCGATGAGGGCGCGCTGCGGCGGGTCGCCCGGGAGCTTCTCGACGTGGCACAGACCGCCGTAACCATGATGTACGTGCTTGAAGAGCAGTACGGCGTAGACCTCCACGCGGCGATGACGGAGCACGTCGACAAGTTGCTTCATAAGGGCTACCTCAGGCTGTGAGCACGAGGGGACCGCGGGCGGTTGACATATCTGGGAAACAGTTCTTAAAATCGTGGGGCTAGGTCCCTCCGGGCAAAGCAGTCCTCCTTGGGGCAACCCGGTAAGGGGCAGAAAACTTCAGGGGCGGGATTGTGCAGCAGACTCTGGTCACCTTTCTTCTGGCGGGCGGCGTGGCATGGGCTCTTACGCCGCTGGTCCGCGGCGTTGCCGTTCGGTCCGGCGCTATTGCCCTGCCCAACAACAGGAGCGTCCACACGCGGCCGGTACCGTACCTCGGCGGTGTGGCCATCTACTTCGCGTTTGTCGTCGCCGCAGCCTACGGTCTGGGGTTGGGGCACAGGCTGGTAGCCGTTCTGGCCTTCGGAGGAGGAGCGATCCTCCTCCTGGGAATGGTGGATGACCTCCGGCCGCTCTCGCCCTGGGTGAAGCTTGCCGCGGAGGCAGCCGTCGCCGTCGGAACCGTGCTCTACGGGGTGCGCGTCGAGTGGGTCACGAACCCGCTGGGCGGCATGTTTTACCTCGACAGCTGGGCGCTGCCTGTCACCGTGGCGTGGCTCGTGGTGGTCCCCAATCTGGTCAACGTGATCGACGGCCTGGACGGGCTGGCGGCCGGGATTTCGTCCATCGTGGCCGTCACGCTGCTTTTTGCCTGCCGTCAGGCGGGACAAGCCCACACCGTTCTGATGACGGCCGCATTGGCGGGGAGCGCCCTGGGCTTCCTGCCCCACAATTTCAACCCGGCCAAGATCATCATGGGCGACGCCGGGGCTTTGTTCCTGGGCTACGCCATAGCCGTGATCTCCGTGGAGGGCCCCATCAAGAGCGCCACCGCCCTGGCTCTCTTTGTTCCTGTGCTGGCCCTGGGGGTGCCGATCATGGACGCGGCCTTCGCCGTATGGAGAAGGTTTATCAACGGCAGGTCCGTTGTGAGCGCGGACCGGGACCACCTCCATCACCGTCTCCTCGGAATGGGTCTTTCCCAGCGCCAGGCGGTTCTCGTGATGTACTCCGTGACCGGCTTCTTCGGAGTCAGCGCCGTCACGCTTACGGAGTTGTCCCCCGAACAGGCCGCGGTCCTGCTTGCGGCCGTATTCACTTTCCTCTACGTGGGCATCCGCCGTTCCGGATTGATGAGGGCGCTCTCTCAGCGCGGCCTCGAGCCCGGCGCACAGGCCGCAGCGCTCGAGGCGGCCGCGGCTCTCGATGATCCGTCCCCGGCCCGCTCGCAAGGCAGGCCGTCCGGCGGCGGGGGCGCTGGCTTCATCGCCTAAGCCCCGGGCTCTTTCGTTCCTTTCGTTTGCCTCGTTACGCCAGGCTGTCTCCGAACCAGCTCCGCCTTTTCTTGGCTCGCCGCGCGCCGAGCTCTCGTCAACGTCTAAAGGCCAGCTACGCAAAGCATACTAGACTCGCCAGGGAGCGTTCTGAAGGTCGCAGCAGAGACACCGCGGTGTACACCGGCTGAGCGAACGCGTGGCACAGAACGACCGTAGCCGCGGGCCGCTGCGACTTGTTTGCATAATCGGGCCCCTCTCCGGCAACTCTGCCCAAATAGGCCCAGGTAGGCCACTCAGCATGGTGCGTCAAGGGCCCAAGGGGAGGCAAGCCCGCCAGTGGGAGATCCCACCCTATGGAAACGTGCGCTGAAGCAAGCAGTCTGGCTGACGGCGGCCATCGTGGGGCTGGCCGCGGTCGCCCATCAGTCGGGACCGTGGATCGCCCGCGTCCTCACCGGAACGCCCGACCCGCTCTCGGCCGTTTGCGAGGCGCTTGGAGTCACGGTCGAGAGGACCAACGTGGTCGGATGGGCGGAGGTGGACCGGCGTTCCGCCTGGGCGCCAGCCGACCTGGCCGCGGTCGCGAGGGGGGCGATGATTGCGCTGGCCGGTGAACCGGCCGCCGGACTTGCGGTTGAAACCACGGCCCGGAGCGGCAGCTGGGATGCCGGCGTTACCGAGCTCATCGTCTCTGAAGGGCCGTGGTCGTACCGGACGTCGTGCAGGACCGTCGGCGAGGAGGCCCGGGGCAAGGTCTACCTGGTCTGCGAGGTCGATCTTGCCGGTCCTGACGTCACGGGGCTGGATGTCCTGCGCAAACGGGTTGAGCGGTCGCTGCATACGCTGGGCAGGAGCAGTAGGCAGCGAGAGCCTGTTTTCGTGACTGTTTTCGGATACATGGCGGAGCCGCTGAGCACGTCCGCCGCCGAAGAGCGAGCCCGGGCCGCGTCCGCCAGGCTTCGGGGCTCCGTGGTGGACGTCATCAGCGGCGAGGGTTACGTCTCCGCGCTGATCCACGCCACGATGCTCGGCCAGGCGGTTTCCGTCGGCGGCACAGCGGTCAACCTGGGACTTGTTTTCAGGCCCGACGGGCAAACAGGGCGGACGAGGGCGGTCATTGGTACGCCCCTGTACGCGGGGGACCTCTGATAAAGACCGGATCAGCACTGTGCCCGGCCAGATCGAGGGGGGAAGGTCGTCCTTTGGAAAGACTCGTGATCCGGGGAGGGCGGGAGCTGCGCGGCGAGGTGAGCGTCAACGCCGCCAAGAACGCGACCCTTCCGATTATCGCCGCTGCCCTGCTCGCGGACGGCCATACGGTCATCGAGGATACCCCCAAGCTCCAGGACGTCACCACCGTCTGCAACGTCTTGTCGGGGCTGGGCGCCGAGGTCAGCCACAACGGTAAGGGCGAGCTGTGCATCGCCCCTGACCGCATCCGCACCTTCGAGGCCCCTTACCACCCGGTCAGGCAGATCCGCGCCTCGTTTCTGGTCATGGGACCGCTGCTGGCGCGGTTGGGCCGGGCGAGAATGCCCCTTCCCGGAGGTTGCGCGATCGGCACCCGCCCGATCGACCTTCACCTACACGGGTTCGCATCGCTCGGAGCGCAGGTTTCGCTGGTTCACGGGTACGTCGAGGCCAGGGCCTCGAGACTCGTGGGCGGGCGCATATACCTCGACTACCCCAGCGTAGGCGCGACCGAGAACCTGCTCATGGCAGCGTCCATGGCCGACGGCACCACGGTTATAGAGAACGCCGCCGAGGAACCCGAGGTTACGGACCTCTGCAACTTCCTCAACGCCATGGGGGCAAAGGTTTCCGGCGTCGGCACACGCGTCCTGGTTATCCAGGGAGTCAAGACGCTGCATGGTGTCAGCTACCGCGTCATCCCCGACCGGATCGAAGCCGGGACGATGATGATTGCGGCGGCCTCCACCGGCGGCAACGTCCTCGTGAGAAAGGTGCTGCCTGTCCACCTCAAGGCCGTGGTCGCCAAACTTCGCGAGGCCGGCGTGGAGGTCGACGAAGGGCGCGACCGCATCCGGGTCATCGCCGGCGGCCGGCCGAGCCCGGTGAACATCAAGACGCTCCCTTACCCCGGCTTTCCAACCGACATGCAGCCACAGATCATGAGCCTCCTGGCCAGGGGCGTGGGGACGAGCGTAGTAACCGAGACAGTCTTCGAGAACCGGTTCATGCACGTCCCCGAGCTCAACCGGATGGGAGCGCAGATATCGACCCAGGGAGCCGTCGCCGTGATTCGCGGCGTCGACAGACTCTGGGGCGCCCAGCTTAAGGTCACGGACCTGCGCGCGGGGGCATCCCTGGTCCTTGCCGCGCTTGCCGCCGAGGGCACGAGCGAGAT